>OHTD01001028.1_pt1 | contig 13425 bp, 5 predicted proteins | sample 1578871 | NCBI WGS metagenome assembly OHTD01 (sample SAMEA3879574, study PRJEB24766) | human gut metagenome | biome: human-associated habitat; feature: feces | place: USA | collected 1985/1987 | reverse complement strand
CCTGCCGATGGGGCGGCAGGTCATCCAGCGGCTGACCGTCGAAGAGGATACGGCCCTCGGCCGCACCGTGGGGGCGCAGGGCGGGCTTCAGCTGGCGGAGAAGCGTGGTCTTGCCGCAGCCGGAGGCGCCGCAGAGGACCCAGAACTCGCCCTGACGGACCGTGAGGGACACATCCGCCAGCGCGGGGCAGGGCTGCTGGGGATAGGTGAAGCCAAAATGCTCCAAACGCAGCAGTTCAGGCACGGGGAGTCCCTCCTTTCCGGACGAGATAGCGGCGCCGGGACAGGGCGTCCAGCAGCACCGGCGTAAAGCAGAGCAGGCCGTAAACGGCGAAAAAGCTGACCGTCAGCGGTGTGACGGGGCCGCTGAGCAGCATGGGGTAATACTGAAAGCGCAAGCCGCCGGCCAGACCGCCGCCCAGCAGATACAGGCCGCAGAAGGCCAGCCAGAGGGCGACGGCACCGTCACGCCGGTCAAAGCGGTAGAGGGAGAAGGATGTCCTCCCCGGCAGGCCATAGCCCCGGCAGCGCATACTGTCGGCGGTAATGAGCCCGCTTTCCAGGCTCCAGGTGACAACGATGGAGAACACACGAAGGGCGCTTCTGACGCGCCGGGCCGGGGCGCCGGTCTGGGTATCACGGCCCAGATGCCGCTGGGCCTGCGCCACGGCACGGAGCCGCCGGACAAAGCGGGGCACAAAGCGGAGGATCATGCTCAGCAGCAGGGACAGCGCTGGGATGACGCGGCCAAAGAGGTACACCACCTTGTCCGAGGTGATGACATCGGTGACGCAGACGAACCACAGCGCCACGGCGCTGAGCATGGCGCCGGCGGCCAGACCGTAGAGCAGGCTCTCCAGCGTCAAAGGATTGCCGGAGGGCAGGTAGGCCAGAATGGTGACGCCCTGGTGGACAAAGGCCGGGTTCAGGGCCGCCGCCAGGAGGGCCATGGGCAGCAGCCACAGCAGGTGGCGGCGCAGGCCCTTGCCGCCCAGCAGACGGGCAACATACCACCCGCCGCCCAGCGTCGACAGGACCAGGCACACCGGGTGCATAAAAAACATGGTGCAGATGATGACCAGGGCGAAATAGGCAAAGCTCACCGCCGGATGGCAAGTGCGCAGCGTATCGTCCATGGGATCACCTCCTGCATACATGATGTCTTAACCTTTTGATTATACCCTGCCGCCAGGGGATACGTCAATCCTGCGTGCGGAAAAAGGGCGGCAAAAGCCGCCCTTTTGTCAGCCCATGTAGGTATTGCCCACGTCTGCACCCATATTACAGGTGTAGAGCCACTGGATGTTCTCGCCGCCGGAGAGCGTATAGCTGTCCGCGCCATAGCTGGGGAAGGTTCCCCCCACGCAGTACATCCAGCCGGAGCTCCTGCCCACATTTTTTTCGAACAGGCCGTTGATGCCCCTGACATAGTTGCTGCTGGAGCTCACCGGGATACCCGCGTCACCGCAGGCCCGCTTCAGTACGGACATGACAGACTCCCCCTCGGTGATGGTCACCGTGGTGGACAGGATCACGCCGTCGGCGGGAATAATATCCTTCACGCCGTCGGAGCACTTGTCCATATTATTGAGCACCGTGGCACAGGAAATGTACAGCGATACGGACGCCGCCGGCGCAGGGTCAGGTGCAGGCGCAGGGTCCGGGTCCGGCGCAGAAGGCTGCTTCTGTTCCTGCTGTTTCTTCTCTTCTTCCAGCCGCTTCTGCTCCTCCAGGCGCTTGGCTTCCTCCTGCTTTTTGGCGTCCTCCTCGGCCTTTTTGGCATCATCAGCCGACTTCTGCTTGTCAGGCTTCTTGTCGTCCGCGGTCTTATCCTCAGTCTTTGCCGCGTCCTGCTTGCCGTCAGCCTTGGTGGTGCCCGTTTCAGCTGTGTCGTCCTTCCTGGTGTCCGCGGTCTGCTCCTGCGTTGCCGTGGGAATGTTGCCGGGGGCGTACGATACGGTCTTTTTTCCGCAGGCGGCGCAGGTCAGCAGCAGGGACAGCGCCAGCGCCAACAGCCAAAATCGGTGGTTTTTCTTCATATCTCTCATTTCTCATAAAAGCGCCATACGCAGAGGCGCTTTCGCGCCTCTGCGTCGGCTGTTCTGTTGTTACTTGGAAACGCGCTTCTTCCGGGTCAGCACCACAACGGCTGCTGCCGCCAGGACCGCGCTGCCCAGCCACAGCACCATCTGACTGTCGTCCGCCGTATTGGAGGAGTCGGTCTTGCCGCTGTCGGCCGTACCGCTTCCGCCGTAGTAGTACCCGGAGGACACCGTCTCATAGGAGACGATAGCGAACGCGGAGGCCTTGTCCGTCTGGAAGGTCAGGACATAATTGCCCTTGGTGCCGCCCAGCGTAGCGGACAGCTCGGCAGTGGTCACATTGCCGCTGCTATCCGTGTGGCTGCGCACCACGCAGACGTGCTTGCCCTGAAGGGCCGCGTACAGCTCGTCGGTGATGGGGATGGTCACGGTGACGCTGTGGGGCAGCTCGATAAGCTGCGCCACGGTCTTGATCTCGTTCCCTTCCGTCTTGACCAGCGCCACAGTCACGTCTACGACCTTCTCCAACTGCGCGTTCTTGCGGGATTTGTCGCCGCGCAGGGCGTCCAGCTTCTCGGCCAGCTTGTTCAGCTCCTTCTTAACCTCGTCACCGGCCGTCTTGGCCGCCTCGGTCAGGGCGCTCTTGCCGCCGTCGGCGGCCTTCTGCTCGTTGGTGAGCTGGAGCGTATCCGTCACGGTCACGGTGATTGCACCGTCGCTCACTGCTGCCTTGATGTCCGCCAGCACCTCCCCGGTGATGGTATCATCGGCCTTGATGACCAAGCCGTCGCCCGCGGCGGTCTTGTTGTCTTTGCTGTCCACCTTGATGTCATCGCCTTTGACGTTGGCCATCGGGTTCTTGACGCCGCAGACGGTGCAGACGCCGTTGACGTAGGTGTGCTTGCCGGTGGCGGGAATGGTCGCGCCAGCTGTGATGACAATGCCGCAGCGCTTGCAGTAGGTATCCGCCTCATGGCCGGAGGCGTAGCAGGTGGCCGCCACCGCCGCACGGGTGGCCTCATCGTGGCCCAGGGCCGCGATGACCCAGCTGTCCTTGGCGATCTCGGTCTTGCCCGCCGCATCGCTGAAGAACTTGTGGCAGCGAGAGCAGGTCCAATAGGCACTGTTGCCTGCCTCGGTGCAGGTAGCAGCCTTGCCCGCCGTGGCAGTCATACTGTGCCCCAGAGACGGGACGATCATCGTCTCCTCCGTGCCGCAAACGCTGCACTTACAGGTGCTGATACCGCTTTCGGTGCAGGTGGCCGCCTTGGTCACCGTCCACGCGCTGAACTTGTGGCCCGTCGCGGGAACAGGCTTTTCCTCCACGACGCCGCAAATGGAGCAGATCCGGCGGCTGACGCCGTCCTTGGTGCAGGTGGCGGCCACGGTCACTTTCCACTCGCCGAAGCGATGGGCGCAGGCGGCGTCGGTCATATCGTAGAGGGCGTTGGCCTTCTCGGTAAAGCGCGCATAGGCGGCCATGGCGCAAAGCGCCTGCTCCGTGGCCATCTCGTTGACGGCCTTGTCTGCGAACTGATGCTTAAAGCCGCCGTTCTCCGCCACGCGGTACTGCAGGAGGTTCCCCAGCACGCTCAGGGTCTTCCCCTCCACGGTCTTGGTAAAGCGCGCGTCCGTGTTGGCATCCAAATTCAGGGCGGAAAGGGCGATGACCACCTGCGCGCAGCTCTCGGAGGAGTCGTAGCCGCTTCGATACTTGCCGGAGAGCCAGTTGAGGGCTTTCTTCACGGCGGTGTTCACGGTTTCATTGCCGCCGTCCTTATAGTAGGGCGCCAGCGCCTGCAGCGCCATGGCGGTCATGTCCACGTCGCCGACGGGTTTTGTGTCGGCGCTGGCGCTCCAGCTGCCGTCTTTGTTCTGCTGTTCAAGAACAGCCTGCACCAGCCAGGAGGTGTCGGAGGTGTAATTGCGGCTGTTGAGCGCCAGCAGACCCATGACGAGGCCGTTGATATCCGTTTTACTGGTATCGGTGACCTTCATGATATCCTTGTCCTGCAGCGCCGTCAGCAGGTTTTTGCCGCCCACGTTGGCGGGGTCCTTGCCGATGGCGGTAAGGGCCAGAATGATACGCTCGTTGTCGGTGATGACGGGGGTGTTTTTATCATCGGGCTTCCGGAGGATGCCGTCAGAGCCGATGTTCGCCTTTACATAGGCCACGACCTTCTCATAATAGGCCGCGATATATGCCTCGGACAGGGGCACCTTGGCGCGAGCCTGTCCCAGTACCGCCCACTCGCCGAAGAGATAGCTGACGACCGGGGCGCTCACCGCGCTTTGGATATACGCCTTGGCGCCGGCATACGCCTCATCGAAGCCGGGCACTTCCGCACCGGGCACGGCGGGATCCGTCGGATCCAGCGGGATATAGGTGTCGGTAAAGAACAGGCGCAGGGTGTCGCCGTCCTTGAGATAGGTGTTGTCCAGCGTGGTCTTGGGCAGAGTCTCGTTGCCGCCCTTGACGGCGATGCCGAACATCCAGCCGGAGGACTTGCCGTCGCCCTTCTCCTTGAGGGTGTGGCCCGCCGCATCGGTGATGCTCTTGATGTAGGCGCCGCTGCCGGTATAGGTGTACTTGGCACTGTCAAGGCACGCCTTCACAGCGTCCCAAGCGGTGGGATCCTCGTTGGCCTTGCCGGTGAAGGTAAAGCCGGAGATTCCCGTGAAAGTATGGCCGTTCTTGTCGTAGCCGTCCACCTTGACCTTCACGGTGAGGGTCTGATTTTCGTTGGGGTCAGCGGCGTTCTTCTCGCCGATCACCGTCAGGTCGATGTGGATGGGCTGCTTGTAGAATTGGGCAAAGTCCTTGTAGCGTTCCTTGCTCTCCTCGGTGCCGTTGATGCCGAACTTTTCCCAATACTGGGCGTACTTGCTGTAAGAGAGCACGCTGTTTACGGTGACCTTGGCGTTATACTCCGCCGGGTGCACCCGCAGCAGTTCATGCTCGATGACGGTGGGGCGGGAGGAATAGAAGGTACGGTACTTCTCCGAGGCGTACCAGCCGGGGATGTCGTCCGCCTTGATGCCGCTGAAGTCCATGTTCACCGCACCGTAGACATAGGTGAGGGTGCCGTCCTGCTCCTTGTGGATCTCCACGAAGGGCTTGAGGTCGCCGGTGATGTTGTCCTTGTCGGTGTTGCCGTTGCTGATGCCGTTCCAGTAAACAGCCTCGGTCAGCGCCTCGGTCATAAAGGCGGCAGCGCCATCCAACTCCTGCGGGGTAAAAGGCTGAATGGTGAAGCTGAACTCCTGCCGCGCCAGCAGAAGGCCGGAGCTGCGGGTGGTGATGGTCACCACATACTTCGCCTCCACCGGCTTCTCACCGGGCAGTGGGCGGTAAACGCGGGCATGGTAGCCATAGAAGTCCAGCACATCGGGGGTAAGGCTCACCATCGTGACCTTCTGGTTATAACTGTCGCTCATGATGCCCTTTTCCTCCAGAAGAGCGGGTCTGGGCATCTGCATATCGTCGCTGACGGCGGTCAAGTCCACGGGCTTTGTCTTGTCCACAAAGTCGCGCAGGAGCCCCTGATACTTCTCCGCCAGAGCGTTTTGCATCTCGCTGGTCACGCTGCTGTCGAAGGGCGCAACGGTGGCGTCAAAGAACACATCGGCATAGACCTCCACGCCGTTGTCGCCGGTGATGTGCGCCAGCGTGTAGTCATCGAAGGCGTCATAGGTCACGCGGGCGATCAGCCGGAACTTGCCGGCCTTCTCGGGCAGCGGCGTGCCGTCGGCGGGCTGCAGGGGGCGGTTGACGGTTCCCACGCCGGTGCCGTTGGTGCCGTTGGTGATGTAGAGCCACTCGGTGTTCCGGGTGCCCCACTGCACCTTCACATCATAGCGCCCCGCAATGCCGGAGGGAAGCGTGAGGTTGGAGGTGATGCGGTCGTTCACGGTGTAGAGCGTCCAGCCCGCCACCTCGCTTTGGGTGGCCCCGTTGGTGTTCTCGCCGCGGATGAGTTCCCAGTTCAGGGACCCGGCGGCGCTCTCCAGCAGTTTCTGCACCGCGTCGGCGCTGCACCCCACGGTGGCACGGAGGGTGATCTCCTTGGTGACCCCGGCATAGGTGATGTTGAACTTAAGGCCCGTGTACTGCACGGTCTGGCGGGCGGTGCCGTCGCCGGTGAAGTAGGTGATTTTGCCGTTGTCGGCAATGTACTGTACCTTGGTACCGTCAAAGCCGTTGGCCTTGGCGCTGCCGTTAACATAGGTGATCTCGGAGTTGTCCGCCACATCCGCATAGCCCTGCTCTGCCAGCAGGCGGCGGAAGGCTTGGGTGATGTTGGTTTCATAATAGAGCCCCACGCCTTCCAGAGGCTGCACGGCGGTATTCTTGCGCGTGAACTCGGCGGCAATATCCTCCAGAGTCTGCACCTTTTCCGCATTCTCGGACCAGAGGCACAGCGTGAAGGTCTTGGTCTTCGTGGAAGCGCCGCTTTGGAGCGTGGCGGTGAGGGTCACCGTGACCTTATCCGCCGCAGGCGCGGTGAGCGCGCCGGTGGCGGTGTTCACCAGAGCGTTATCCGCCGTCCATGCGAGGGAAACGGTCTTCTCTCCACTGCCCTCCACGGGAACGGTGACGCTCGCGGGCAGGGTCAGGAAGCCGGTATAGGTCTGCGCGATCTCCTCTTCCTCCTCCGGGTCGCTGCTCACCGGGGTAAGGCCGCGGAGCTGATAGACGCCGGTGGCATCGGCCTTCAGAAGGTCTGCATTCTCGGCATCGAGCCCCAGTTCCTTATAGAAGTGCTTTTGCAGGGCGTTCAGGAAGTAGTCGTGCAGGTCCGTGACCGCTTCGCCGGGCTCTTCGATGCCGTATTTCTCACAGAGGTCGGCCTTATCGTTATAGTCCGTAAGGTCATAGAATCTCAGCACAGTCTCGGCGTACCAGTCGGCCTTGGCTTTCTTGGCGGCGTCGGCGGCGCTCATGCCGCGAAGTTCCAAGGCGTTGGCGGCGGCGGCAGCGGCCTTGAGGTCGGCATTGTCCACGGGGGTGCCGCCCTGCCAGGGCAGCACCGGGAAGCCGCCGTTGCTGTTGCCGCTGTCAAGGTGCATCCCCATCTCCGCCGCAAATTCCGGGGTGCGCATATAGTCCGCGGTGCGGGCAGTCATACCGCTGGTGGTGCCATCCGCCGCGGCCTGTGGTGCGACGGTGTCCAGATAAGCGCAGTTGGTGATGGTGGCGCCGGAGTTCACCTTGCCTACCACCGCACCGAAGCTGCTTTCCGGACCGGTGACAGCACCTACAGTGTAGCAGTCTTTCATAACAGCATTACTGCGCGCACAGCCGACAAGTCCGCCAAATCCGCCAGCGCTAACACTCTTTGCGTTAGTGTGGACGTTCCCCGCAAAATAGCAGTTCTCTACGGTACCGTAAGTATAACCCACGATACCTCCCGCGCCATTTTGCACCGCATACCGGGAGTACTTGAACAGAATATCCGCTGTGCTCACGCAGCCACTAATGACATTGCCTGCCACACCATGACCAACAATACCGCCAACACCAAAGATCACGTCATCGCCGCCTTTGATGTAACCACTGACGAGGCAGTTTTCAATCCGGCCTTCACTCTTATCCGCAATACCTCCGACATTACTTGTACCGTCAATGGCGCAATCCACACACAAACTCTTGACAGTTCCATTGGCGCTCAAATAATAGACTAATCCGCCAGTTCCTGCCAAACCACTAACGGTGTAATTATCGCCGTCCAAGGTGCCGGCAAACTTATTACTGTCGGTACCGATAGCCGTCCATGCCTTGTCGTTGAGGTTGATGTTGGCGGTGAGCTTGCCGCTGATGGTCGTGTCGCCCTTGTTGACCGCATCGGCGAACCAGGCCAGCTTCGCGGCGGTGCCGATCTGATAGACGCCGTTTTTGTCTTGGGTGGGTGCGGTCTTGGCGGTGCCGTCCCAGCCCTCACCCGCGTAAGTTAAGGTGAAGGAGAGCGTCTTGTCCTCGGCGGCGGTGATGCTGCCGTGAACGGGGACATAGTCCGCCTTGGTGACGGTGTAAGCATAGGTCTCGCCGAGGTAGAGTTTGTAGCCGCCGTTGGCCTCGGGCTTGATGGTGCCGCCCACGGGGTGGGTCACGGTCACCTTAGCGTTTTCCGCCGGAGTTACGGCAAAGGTCAGGGTGCAGGAGGCAAGTTCGCTCAGCGTGACGGTCTCGTTCACATCGGCGCTAACGGTGATGTTCCCCGTCTTGGTCTCGTAGCCGAACTTGCTGACGGTATAGGCATAGGTACCGGCGGCAACGGTGTATGCGCCGTTTTTGCCGGTGATCTCCGCGCCGCTACGGTCCTTCAGCACCACCGTTGCACCGTCGGGAGTTTTAAGGGTGAGGGTGTGGGCTGCGGCGGCGGCAAAATCCTTGAGCCGGACATAGTAACTGCTGCCACTTTCGCTGAAAGACAAGGTGAGTTTTTCATCCTTATTCAACACCGTGCTAAAGGTTTTCCAACCGTTCTCCTCGTAGGCTGTCAGCAGAGTAGTACCCTTTTTCACGGTAAAGGCAGAATCGTCTTCCCATGAATATTCGGCTTTATTTCCCTTTGCAAGATACCGGAAGGACACCAAGCGGGACTCTGTCGCCGTCAGGGTCAAGGAAGTCGCACCGTAACTCCTTCTATTGCTCTCCAAATAGTTCCCACCAGCAGCCCGTACCGGTTCAAAGCCATATCGTGTGCCGTTCTCGGCGGTGATACCGTCCAGGCCGGCAAAGAAATCGTTAAAGGTCAGCGACTTGACGAACTCCAGGCCTATGGTCTTGGCAGCCTTGACCACAAAACTCCCAGACAAGGTATCGCAGCCATCCAACTTGGCCGTGTAGGTATAGTCCCCGGCGGGGAGAGTGCAGTTCGCGCCGCTGCCCGTGTAGGCGGTGATACTGCCGGACTTGACGGTGATGGTCGGTTCGGCGTTCACGCCCTCCGGCTTGGTGATGTTGAAGGTCACCGTCTGCTTTGCCAACTCGGTCAGCTTGACGGTCTTGTTCACATCGGTGGTCGCAACACTGATCGTGCCGGTGGCCGTCTCATAGCCAAACTTGCTGACGGTGTAGGTGTAGTCGGTATTCTTGGCAGCGATATAGACATTCTTGCCTTTTTCGCTGTCCGCAGACTCCTTGTAAACGGTGGTGTTTCCCTGTTTCAGTGTTACCGCCGCATCATCGGGGGTAAACTTCAGGGTAATGACCGGCAGCTTGACAAGGGTAACGGTAATGGTGTTGTTCCCCTCTTGGGCGGTAAACTCCTGCGTTACCTTTTCGTAGCCTTTCTTTTCCACCGTATAGGTGTATTTTTCGCCAACTGTCAGGGCATAACTTCCGTCTGTACCCGCTGTCAGGCCGGTGTAGCCCTTTTTCAGCGTCACAGTGGCATCAATTGCCGTTCCTGCCGCATCCTTGACATCAAAGCGCACGGTGGGCAGCACCTCGGCGCGGAAATTGCGCAGCCAAATGCAATCTTGCCCCTTGTCCCCGCTGCTATCTTTTCGGTAGTTTACGGTGACCTTATCCCCGGCATTTACAGCGATGGAAAACTCTTTCCAATCTTGCTTTTCACCACTGTATCCGCCGCCGGTTGAACCAAATTGGTTTCCCTGTTGATTGTTAATATCTACGCGCAGGCCATCATAATTTTTTTCGGAGTCGGTTTTGCAGTCAAAGGTCAACTGGGCAGCCTTGGCAAAGGTCAGGGTCAGACTGGAGGTGGTGTTGTCCTTCTTTTCATTGGTGGATTTCAGGACATAACCGCCATCCAGCAGCACCGGCTCAAATTTGTAGGAGGTGCTGTTTTGCGCTGTGGCAATGCCATTGAGTCCCGTGAAAAAGTCAGCAAAGAGCATTGCGTCCTTCACCTTGATGGTAAAGGTGGCGGTTTTGCCCCTGTACTTTACGGTGACGGTTTGGCTCTCGATAGGTTTTTCGGTGCTAAAGCCCTCATAGGTCACACCGGCGGCGGCATAGTCGCCTTCAATGGTGCGGGTTTCATCGGTGCCCTCATACTTCACCGTGAGAACCATGCCGGTCAGGTCGAGTTCGGCATCGCCCTTGTAGTACTCCGTCTTTGTGGGAGCCTTGGTCACCGCAATGCTCTGCACCTTTTTCAGCGCCACGGTTTGGGTGCTGCTCTCGTCGGGAGTCACTTCGCCGGCAGCGGGCTCATATCCCTCCTCGGCGGTCTCGGCGGTGTAAGTATAGGTGTGATCCTTCAGCAGCTTATAGCTGCCGTCACTCTGCGGCTCGATCTCCGTGTCGCCCCGCTTGACGGTCAGGGCCGCACCCGTGGGCGTGACATTGAAGGTCACGTTCACCCAAGCAGAGGTGTCCTCCGCCAGCGTAACAGTAACATTGGCAGGATCAGCCACGGGGTTGTCCTTGTTCGTCACGGTGGTGGAGCCGGTATAAGTGCCGCCATTGATTTCGAGCGTGGCATTCGCGGGAGCAATGGCAAAGAGTACCGCCGCGGTGGGGGTCTCCCAGCTGAGGGCAGGATAGTCCCCGGCCTTGGCCATGAAGGCGCTGCCTAACAGGGTAATAATATCACCGCTGCGCATCTCTGCATCGGTCTTGGACACAGTGGGGTCGGTGTAGTCGCCATTTCCACAAGACCCCACTTTATATGTGCTCTCCAAGTAGTAGCAGTTCTTAACTGTAGCAGCATTCCATCCGACAACTGCGGCTGTATTGTCTCCACTTCCAGTGATACTTCCAGTATTGTAGCAATTCTCAACACTCGCTCCGCCATCTACATAACCAGCTATCCCTCCCATATTTATGGGTCTTGTTCTGCTGCTGGAAATGGCACCTGTGTTATAGCAATTCTCTACTGTACCTCCCCGCAGTTTTCCAACGATACCGCCTACATGTCGTTCGGTTGCGGAGATTTCTGCACAGTTGATACAGCCACTAATGGTTGCGCCATTGGCTTGGGCTGCAATGCCGGCAACGCCTTCCGTGCCCGACACTGTACCATCCACTTTCACATTCTTCACCACGGCGCCGCCCGCCAGCGTCTTGAACAGACCGACATAGTTCGTTTTGGCGGTAATATTCAGCGTCACGGTGTGGCCGTTGCCGTCAAAGGTGCCGGAAAAGTCGCTGGCATAGGGCTCGGTGACAATGATATCCTTCGTCAGCGTATAGCTGCCGCTGGCGTCCATCGCCGCAAACTCCTTCGCGGAGCTGACAGTTCCTTCCGCCAGCGCCAGCGCCGCGCCGCCGCTGCGGGCCATCTGGGACACAGGCACTTCCTCAGCAGGCTCCTGCTGCTCCTGCGTCTCCTCATCCTCGGCAGGGACGGTGTTCTCCGTGTCCACCGGAGTTATCTGTTCCTGCTGGGTCTGCTGCTCCTGATCCGCGGCCAGCGTGTCGGCCAACACGGAGGTGGGCAGCAGGCTGACGACCATCACGACGGTCAGCAGCCAGCTTATGACTCTCTTCTTCATGTCTCTTTCTCCTTTATGTAAATTTTTTGTCGACGTGAGGGGGTGGGCGGGGATGCGGCAACATCCCCGCCCCACTTATGGAAAAGCACGCGGCCAATGGCCGCCTCAGCTTGACAAAGGGGACTCGTCTGCACAGTTTCACGGTCAGATGGAAAGCGCACGGCGCCTCAGCTTGACAGTCGAGTTTTCCGCACCGCTTCGCTGTGTATGGCAGCGTGTCAGCCTGGCAAGGGAAATATTTTTCATGCAGGGCATGAAAAATGGGACAGAGTGCACTCTGTCCCGCGAAAATGAAACGCTGCCCGGCGCAAAGCCGGACAGCGAACGCAATAGATACGACCCCTGCACCACGGAAAGACGCCGCCCCCGCCGCCCGCCCAAAAGGGCCGGCCGCGAAAAAGGTGGTGCAAAAAACACCGACCTCCCATTCAGGAGGCCAGCGTGGTACATCTACATGGTGGTACAAGGTTCCCGCACACGGAGAGCGCGCCCGCTGCAACTTTGTCCTACACAATGCAATTCTCCTGGCTCGCGCCGCGGGGGAACAGTATTCCCGCCTCGTTTGCAGCCTACCTTCTCATGGGCTTACCCACAATGGCGGACTTTCGTCCCGGCGGCTTACGCCGCTTCGGTGCATCCTTGCGCTCACAGTACCGGTCGTGCGGGGTTTGGCTACCCCTTTCCTTCTATGCCGACGCCTGGCCCATGGTGGGCTGTACGGCCGCCGGCGACATTGGATCAACAGACTGTTTATTTACTTGTCAGCGATATTATATTACAGGAATTGGCCGTTGTCAACCCTCCTCCCTACCCCAGCGCCACGTCCAGGATCATCATTACGGTAAAGCCCGCGGCAAAGGCCAGCGCCCCCGGGCCGGAATCGCCGCGCGTGGGCAGCAGCTCGGCGGCCACCACATAGAGCATGGCCCCGGCGGCAAAGCCCAGCAGCCAGGGCAGTGCCGGAACGATGAGCGCCGCCGCCAGCACCGTCACGCCGGCGGCCAGGGGCTCCACCACGCCGGAGAGCACGCCGCCCAAAAAGGCTCTCCCCTTCCCCGCACCGGCGGTACGCAGGGGCAGGGCCACAATGGCGCCCTCCGGCACATTCTGGATGGCGATGGCCAGCGCCAGCGTAAACGCCGCGGCGGGCGCGGCGGCTCCTGCCGCCACACATCCGGCATAGGCCGCACCCACCGCCATCCCCTCCGGGATGTTGTGCAGCGTCACCGCCAGAAGGGTCATGGTGGTGGAACGGTCGGTAACAGCCTCCGGCAGCAGTCGCTCCAGCAGCCGCAGGAACAGCACCCCCAGCCAGAAACCGCCCGCCGCCGGAAGGAAGGACCAGCGGCCCATGTCCGCCCAGTCGATAGCGGGCAGCAGCAGGCTCCACACCGAGGCAGCGGTCATCACCCCGGCGGCGAAGCCCTCCAGCACGCGGCGCAGAACGGCGGAGGGCGCTCTTTGCAGGCAGAATACGCACGCCGCACCCAGCGACGTGCCCCAGAAGGGGAGCAATATCCCCTGAAGGACAGATGATTGCATAGACACTCCCTTTTCCGTATCCGTAGTATGCGGAGCCGGGCGACTCCGTACAGTCTATCCTACGCAGCGGGAAACGAAAGGTGAAAAGACAAGGGCCCCCGCCGAAGCGGGGGCCTTTGGGAAAATACAAAGTCATTCAAAATGCTAAGATAAGGCGGGAGCGCCCGAAGGGTGCTCCCACTGCGCGGCTTATTGCTTTATGTGAGATGCAGCTTCACTGTATCGGCAGCTCCACCGCGATGGTCGTGCCCTTGTCCGAGCTTTCCTCCACCCAAACGGAGCCGCCGTGGAGATCGGCGATCTCCCACACCAGAGAAAGCCCCAGTCCCGCGCCGCCGTACTCCCGGCTGCGGGACTTGTCCACGCGGAAGAA
>OHTD01001023.1_pt1 | contig 13508 bp, 14 predicted proteins | sample 1578871 | NCBI WGS metagenome assembly OHTD01 (sample SAMEA3879574, study PRJEB24766) | human gut metagenome | biome: human-associated habitat; feature: feces | place: USA | collected 1985/1987 | reverse complement strand
AAAAGCACTGGATGCGGTAAACCCTATGGATTCCGCTTTCCACAATGCACTGAGCGCAGGCATTACAGCGGTCATGGTGGGACCTGGAAGCTCCAATGTGGTGGGCGGCCAGTTTGCCATGGTAAAGACTAAGGGACGCCGGATCGACGACCTGATCCTGAAATCACCGGCGGCCATGAAGGTGGCCTTTGGAGAGAACCCCAAGGTCAATTATTCCGGGCAGAACAAAAGTCCTGTCACTCGTATGGCCATCGCCGCCATGCTGCGCAGGGAACTCTGGGAGAGCAGAGAATATCTGCGGCAAAAGCAGGAAGCGGCGGAGAAGGGAGAGTATTTTGCACCGGATTTTGAAAAAGAGTGCTATCTTCCGGTACTGCGGGGAGACATCCCGTTAAAAGCCCATGTCCACCGGGTGGACGATATTTTCACAGCAATCCGCATTGCAAAAGAATTCGGTATAAAAATGACGATGGATCATTGCTCGGAAGGTCATCTGGTGGCGGAAGAACTGGCGAAGGAAGGATTTCCGGCCATTGTGGGACCGGATCTTACCAGCCGGAACAAGATCGAGGTGCAGAACATGTCTTTTAAGACCGCCGGAGTGCTGAACCGGGCCGGTGTGATGGTCGCCATCACCACGGATCATCCGGTGTCACAGATCCAGACACTGCCGTTGTGTGCCGGACTTGCGGTAAAAGCGGGACTTCCAATGGAGGAAGGTTTCCGGGCCATCACCATTTATCCTGCGAAAATCTGTGGCGTAGCAGACCGCATTGGCAGCCTGGAAGTGGGGAAAGATGCAGACATTGCCATTTTCGACGGAAATCCTATGGAAATTTTCACCCGAACCCTTTATACTATTATCAACGGGGAGATCGTGTACTGCAATGTCCCCAGGGAATGACCGGAGGAATATTTTGAGATACAGCAGGAAAAGTGCAGGGATCCTGTCCCTGCTATTACTATTTAACAGTATAGGTATGAACGCCTGCGGGCAGGCAACGGCAGAGACAGGGCATGTAAGCATAAGTATGACCGGCATGGAAAACACACCGGTCATCAACTATACAGTGCCTACGCTGACACCCAATGTGCTGGTGGATCAGCAGGGGTATGCCGCGGTCGGTGAAAAACAGGCAGTGGTGAAGGGCAGACAGCCGGTAGAGACTTTCCGGCTGGTGGACCGGGAGACCGGAGAGACGGTCTATGAAGGCACGGTAAAGCAGACAGATTACAACGGGGAGCTGTCTCTGTACATCGGAACAGCGGATTTCACGGACTATACCGGGGAAGGTGAGTTCTATCTAGAGTGTGACAATGTGGGAAGATCCCTGACATTTTCTCTGAAAGAAGACCACTATCAGGAACTGTTGGAAGCGTTGTGCACGGATGTTCATGACAGATGTCAGGATCGCAGTATTACCGAGGATGAGATCATCACTTTGCTGGAGGCCTGTGAGTGGTATCCGCAGGTGCTTGCGGATGATAATGGCAATGATATCCCGGATCTGCTGGAATCTATTGCCGACTGGCTGGAAAAAACGGCCAACGACACAGAAAAGCCGGAACCGGAGAACATGTGTTACGTGGCGGTGATGGCAAAATTCAGTTATCTGTACCAGAAATATGATGTGCAATATGCCACACAATGTCTGCAGCATGCTTCGGCGGTGTACACCAAACTGATGTCGACATCCGGCAGAGATGCGGAGAAATTCATGGCGCTGACGGAGCTTTACCGGGCGGCGGGACTCTACACTTACCGCAATCAGATTCTGGAGTATAAGGACTTTTTCGAGGACAATACCAGTTATCTGGAAGAAACGGCCTATCTGTATGGCTCCATGACGTATCTGGCCACCAGACAGCCGGTGGATGTGGACCTGTGCACTGTATTCATGGAAAGCATCCGGAATCGGGGCGAGGAGCTGGCCAAACGTTCCCATAACATGATCGATGCCGTAATGAATGTCAACAATGGAACCGAGGATCTGCTGAAGCGGGCAGAAGAATTGTCCTGTGCTAATTATGTGTTATACAGTTATCAGTACACGGAGATTTTAGAGGATTTTCTGCATTACCTGATGGGACGGAACCGGGATTCGGTGAGTTATTATCCCGAAGAGGGAGACGCTGCGGATTATCTGTTACTGATAGCCCAGCAGGTCTCCCTCGCGGATAGACATTAGAAAGATCAGATCAGTTCTTTGTTTTTGAAATAAGTTTCGGAGATAATATTCTGTACATAGGTGCCCATGCTCTTGCGAGTCTCCTTGTCCAGTTCCTTCGGATAAATAGGCTTACCGTATTCAATGACTACGGTGGCCTTTTTTATTTTCGGAAAATGATCTTCAAATACCGCAGCGGAATTCACAATAGTCATGGGGATAATGGGAACATTTGCTTTCTCTGCGATCTTGAAACTGCCCTCGTGGAAGGGAAGGAAGGTATCCTGGGTCTTGTTGCGGGTGCCCTCCGGGAAGATGCAGATGGAAATCCCGTTTTTGGCTTTCTCAATGGCCTGCAGAATGGTTTTCAGTCCTGCCTTGATGTCCTGGCGATCCAGAAAGAGACAGTGAAGATCTTTCATCCAGATGTTAAGCAGGGGCCATTTTAACATTTCTTTTTTCGCAATATAACCGGTAGGTCTGGGAACACGGACATAGGTCAGTACCACATCGAAAAAGCTGCGATGATTGCCGACGTACAGCACAGCAGTGTCGGTGGGAATGTTCTCTTCCCCGATGGCAATGACTTTCGTGCCGGAAAGACGGATGACCCAGCGGAAGGCCCAGTTTACAATGGCCAGGGAACTGCGGTCCTTAAGACCGGGGTTAAATTTGCCGATGATCCATTCCACCAGCATTAACGGCGTGGACAGGATCAGGAATAATACTACAAATAATACGACGAATATAAAACGGATCATAATAATACCAATGCCTTTCAGTAACCTGCAAACTTTCAGGTGCCTTGGCACCTTGTGCAGGCACAAATTTGCGTGTGAAAAATTAATTTTTCACACGAAACTCCTTCGGATTTTTTATTTAGCAATGAAAAGTACGCCTAACGTGCCGGGACCACAATGGCTGGAGACTACACCGCCTGCTCTGGTTTCCAGAATCTCGTCAAAGATTCCCAGACTTTCCAGATAGGAACGAACCGCTTCCACAATCTCCCGGTCGCAGCCGGAGTGGGTGATGAAGACTCTGTCGGGAACGGCATTCTTCAGATCCTCTTCCATGTCTCTGGTGTAGGAGAGGATGACAGAACTTAATTTTCCACGGTATTTTTTGGAGGCATCCATGGCACCATCCACCACGACGATCCGGGGATGAAGCTTTAACATACCACCGGCCAGAGCCGCTACCGCGCTGCATCTGCCACCGCGGTGAAGGTAGGTCAGGGTATCTACGACGAAGCTGGCCCGGACTTTGGGACGGATGGCTTCGATGGCAGTAGTGATCTCTGCGGCTGTTTTCCCTTCAGAAGCCAGAATGGCAGCCTGTATTACCTGCAGACCGATGCCGGTGGACAGGTTTGCGGAGTTGATGACGGTGACTTTGTCGGAAGCTTCCAGTTCTTCTGCAGCAAGCCGCATAACGTTGCCGGAGGTGGACATGCTGTCGGAGATGGAGAAACAGATGATCTCCCGGCCTTCTTCCACAAAAGGCTGCATGACTTCCATGGCCTCGGTCAGAGAAGGAGCAGAGGTCTTGGGCGTGGTCTTGTTTTCATCGGACCACCGGAAAATTTCTTCCGGCGTAATATCCACGCCATCGCGGTATTCATCCTCGCCCAGCAGAATGTGCAGAGGCAGGATGGTAATGTCATACTTTTCCACTAATTCCTTTGACAGATCACAGGTACTGTCAGAGATGAGCTTAACTGTCTGTGCCATAGAATCTACCTTCCTTTTTATTAGTAATTATTCCCCTTTGGCGATCTGCCTTGCAACATAGACACCGCTGGCGGATGCATGGGACAGGGAATGAGTCACACCGCTGCCGTCACCGATGATGTACAGGCCCTTGTGACAGCTTTCCAGATGTTCGTCCAGTTCCACTTCCATATTATAGAATTTGACTTCCACACCGTAGAGCAGGGTATCGTCATTGGCGGTACCGGGTGCGATCTTGTCCAGTGCGTAGATCATTTCGATGATACCGTCTAAGATACGCTTGGGCAGTACCAGGCTTAAATCACCGGGAGTTGCGGACAGGGTAGGCTCTACCATGCCCTCGGCAATACGCTTCGCATTACTGCGGCGTCCTCTCACCAGATCGCCGAAACGCTGTACGATAACACCGCCGCCCAGCATGTTGGAGAGACGGGCGATACTTTCACCGTAGCCGTTGCTGTCCTTGAAGGGCTCGGAGAAATGCTTCGCTACCAGCAGGGCAAAGTTGGTGTTATCTGTCTGCTTGTCGGCTCCTTCGTAGCTGTGGCCGTTGACGGTGACGATGCCGTTGGTGTTCTCATTTACGACGATACCGTGGGGATTCATACAGAAGGTACGCACGGAATCCTCGAATTTTTCAGTGCGGTATACGATCTTGCTCTCATAGAGTTCATCGGTCAGATGAGAGAAGATGACTGCGGGCAGTTCCACCCGGACGCCGATATCCACGCGGTTGGACTTGGTGTTGATGTCCAGATCTTTACAGATCTGCTCCATCCATTTGCTGCCGCTGCGGCCTACGGAAATAATGCACTTGTCGCAGTCGTAAGAAGCGTTTTCGCAGCAGATACGGTAACCGTCACCAACGGTCTCCACCGTTTTCACCGGGGTATCGAAATAGAAAGTCACTTTATCCTTCAGTTCTGCGTACAGATTTTCCAGCACGATGAAGTTGATATCTGTACCCAGGTGACGTACGGAAGCGTCTAACAGGTTCAGCTTGTTCTGCATGCAGATTTTTTTGAAAGAGGTGCCAGCAGTGGAATACAGCTTCGTGCCTTCACCGCCGAACTTCATGTTGATGTCATCCACATATTTCATCAGGTCGATGGCCTGACTCTTGCCGATATACTCGTAGAGAGTGCCACCGAAAGCGTTGGTGATATTGTATTTTCCATCGGAAAAAGCACCGGCACCACCGAAACCGCTCATGATGGAACAGCTCTTACAGTTGATGCAACTCTTGATCTTGTCACCGTCGATAGGACAGTGGCGCTTCTCCAGAGGGTGACCGGATTCGAAAACGGCAATTTTCAGGTCGGGATTCTGTTGCACCAGTTCATAAGCGGAGAAGATACCGCCGGGGCCGGCACCGATAATGATTACGTCATATTTCATAGGGATAAGTTTCCTTTCTCTTTGCTCTCTTGTAAGGATTTGCGGGATGTATCATCACTTTGAAAAACCAAAAACATTCAAAATATAGTATACCATATTTTTAGATAAAAAGGGGAATAGAAATATAGCAAAATATGTGATAAAATCATAAGTTATAGCGGTTCTTCTGCAGATGCGGATGAACGGTGTGGGAAAATAACGGGATTAGGAAGAGAATTACAGGAAATGAAATTATGGAAGCAACACAGAAGAAAAACAAATATGAAATAGATATGTGTAATGGCACGATTATGGACAAGCTGATCTCATTTGCACTGCCCCTGATGGTGTCCAGCATTTTGCAGCTGCTGTTCAATGCAGTGGATATCATTGTGGTGGGACGGTTCACCGGAAGTCAGGCGCTGGCGGCTGTAGGTTCCACCACGGCATTGATCAATATGTTCGTCAATCTGTTTATCGGCGTTTCTCTGGGAGCCAATGTATTGTCCGCCAGATTCTATGCTGCCGGGAAAGAGCGGGAGATGAGCGAGACAGTACATACAGCTATGACCTTTGCATTGATCAGCGGTATTGTCATGGTATTCGTAGGGCTGTTCTGCACCCGGGGAGCGTTGGAACTGATGGATACCCCGGCGGATGTTATTGATCAGGCGGCATTATATATGAAAATTTATTTCTGCAGCATGCCCTTTTTCATGCTGTACAATTACGGAGCTGCAGTTCTGCGGGCAGTGGGAGACACGAAGCGTCCGCTGTTGTTCCTGATCATATCCGGAGCCATCAATGCGGTATTGAACCTGTTTCTGGTCATTGCTTTTTCCATGGGTGTGGCGGGGGTAGCCATTGCTACAGTGATCTCTCAGGTGATCTCCTGTGTGCTGGTATTATGGTGCCTGTTTACTACGGACAGCTGTTACCGGCTGCAGATTTCAAAGCTGGGAATAAAAGGGGAGTATCTGCTGCAGATCTTTCAGGTGGGTGTTCCGGCGGGGATCCAGAGCGTTGTCATCAATTTCTCCAATGTTCTGCTGCAGTCCTCGGTGAATTCCTTCGGCTCCATCGCCATGGCAGGCTATACGGCGGCCAATAATATCTTTGGATTCCTGTTCGTGTCGGTGAATTCCATTACCCAGGCGTGTATGAGCTTCACCAGTCAGAACTACGGTGCCGGGAAGAAAAAACGTATGGACAGGGTACTGATCGATTGTATGATCCTGTCGGTGATCGTAGCGGTAACGCTGGGTGGAAGCGCCAATCTCTTCGGTCCGCAGCTGCTTCACATTTACACAACGGATGCGGACGTTATTGCCTGTGGAACGGAGATTCTGCTGTATACGACGTTGACTTACTTTTTATGCGGCATCATGGATCTGATTCCGGGAGCCTTGCGGGGCATGGGACATTCGGCGGTACCTATGATATTGTCCATTATCGGTACGGTGGGAACGAGAATCTTCTGGATCTACGGAGTATTCCCAACGCACCGGTCGTTGATGGTACTGTTTTTATCTTATCCGGCCTCCTGGCTGGCAACGATCCTGCTGCAGGCGGTATGTTTCTATTTTGTCAGAAAGAAAGTACACAGCACCATGCCGCAGGAAGAACCGTTATAAGCGGTCGGTTTTCGGGAGTGAAAGTCCCGGGATGATCGAGCGTATGTAGGGATTATTTAGAAAATTGAGGGAAATTATGTTAGCAAAATTAAAGAAAAAATATATTGGAGACTGGGATTTTTACAAGAAGTATCTTTTACTGGCTATTCCCATGATCCTGCAGAATGCCATTACCAATCTGGTAAGCTTTCTGGATAACATCATGGTGGGACAGTTGGGAACAGAACAGATGTCCGGCGTTGCCATTGTGAATCAGCTGATCTTTGTATACAATCTGGCAATCTTCGGAGCTGTGTCAGCTGCCAGCATCTTCGGTGCCCAGTATTTCGGAAAGGGCAATCATAAGGGACATATGTATTCCTTTCGGTTTAAGCTGTATGCCACGCTGTTGGTGACAGGCGGAGCGATTCTTCTGTTCCTGACGAAAGGTTCCGCACTGATCTCCCTGTATCTGACGGATACGGTGGGGAACGGGGCCACGGACTTGGCACTGCAGTACGGACTGGAATATCTGGCCATCATGATGGTGGGACTGATCCCTTTTGCGGTGAACCAGTCCTACGCGACAAATATAAAAGAGACCGGGCAGACCTTTATCCCGATGCTGGCCAGCTTTGTGGCGGTGGGTACTAATGCGATTCTGGACTATCTGATGATCTTCGGCATCGGTCCTTTCCCGGAGCTGGGAGTGCAGGGGGCGGCGCTGGCTACCGTTATTGCCCGTTACATTGAGGCACTGATCGTGGTGATCTGGGCACACATCCATCGGGGAAAAAACCGCTATCTGGAGGGAGCTTACACCGGCTTTGGTATTCCGCTTGCGGAATTGAAGGCGATCCTGATCAAGGGATTTCCGCTGATGATGAACGAGGTGCTGTGGGCAGCGGGCATGACAACGGTGACCCAGTGCTATTCTGTCAGAGGTCTGAACGTGGTGGCGGGACTGAACATTGCCTCCACCATCACGAATCTGTTCAATATTGTCTATCTTCAGCTGGGTTCCTGTATCAGTATTGTGGTGGGACAGTATCTGGGTGCAGGTAAATTGGAGGATGCCAAAGATGCGGACAATAAGATGATCGTATTCAGTGTCTTCTGCTGTGTGATCATGGCAGTGTTAATGTTCGTGGTAGGAGGATTTTTCCCCGGCATTTACAATACCACGGAGGAGATCAGGGAACTGGCTACCAGTTTTATTGCGGTATCGGCCATCATCATGCCCTTCTGCGCCTTCAGCCATGCGTCGTATTTTACCCTGCGTTCCGGTGGTAAGACGGTGGTGACTTTCCTGTTTGATTCCGTATTTACCTGGGTGATCGTGGTGCCGGCGGCATATCTGCTGGCGCATTTCACCGGCCTGGGGATCGTGAGCATCTATTTTCTGGTGCAGGGTACGGAACTGATCAAGGTGATCATTGGTTACCTCATGGTGAAGAGTAATGTCTGGGTGGTCCAGATGGTATAAATTACTATTTGTGCCGCCAGCCGAAGGCTGCTGGATGGAGATTGGCATGAAAAATAGGAGAAGGGCGGGAAACTGACATGAAAATGAACATGGCTCAGAAAATTTTACTGATCATAGGAGGCGCATTTGCGGGGATCGGCGCAGTGCTGACAATGATATTCGGAAGCATCGGCATGGTGTTCCGGCCCATGAGGGCATTTCTGGCATTGCCGCTGTTTTTCCTGATACTGGGCATTTGTTTTATCGCAGCAGTATTATTCGGGCAGCATAAAAAGTCACTCATCGTAAAAAACGGAATCAGATATGCCGCCAAGATCTACGGTTACGTGGAGAATACGGCGTATATGGTAAACGGCAGATTCCCGGTGAATGTGATCGTGCATTATTTTGACAAGAATCAGATCGAGCGGGAGGCAGTGATTCCCACCGCGTTTGAAAAGGGCGCTTCGACCTATCCCATCGGTATGACCATGGATATCTACGAATATCAGGGAAAATACGGCTGGGATCCGGATTCCGTCCGGGATGAGATTCTGCCGGGAGAGCAGGAACTGATGGACGATAAGCCCGTGGATCCTTCCAAGCTTCGCATGACCGCCGTGCAGTGTCCGAACTGCGGTGCTTCCTATCAGGCGGCAGCAGGATATACCGGACGCTGCCCGTATTGCGGAAGCTATCATAATGTAGAATAGCAGAATAGTTGAGCTGGGGTGGATCAGTGGATCGTTTCCTGCAAATACCGCAGCATCGTCTGTGACACCACGGAGTTGGCGGTCTTGGAGAAAGCCAGTCCCAGCGTACGGTGACAACTGGGAGATAAGGGTCTGGAGACCACACCCCGTGCGAAAGCTTTTAATACCAGTTCCTGAGAGATGGTGACACCGAGACCGTTCCGGACGAAGGACATGATCAGGGTATCGTCCCGGAAGCTGTAAGAGATCTTTGGGCGGACAGGGCATTTGGTCAGCAGATGCTGGATGTCGTTGTCACAGCCGGGGGTCTCGATGATCAGAGGATATTCGAACAGTTCCGGCAGGGTGACGCTGTTTTTGGCAGCCAGCGGATGTCCCTCGGGGAAAACAGCGCACAGCGGATCATTCAACAGTGGATAAAAGGTCAGATCATCCGCCACGATGGAGGATAAAAATCCACAATCCACCTGCCCGTGAATGATCCAGTCCCGGATCTCATCATAATTGCCGTCAAAAATTTCTACATCCACTTTCGGATAATTTTCCCGGAAAAAATGAACCACATCCGGCATCCACAGAGCAGTGATGCTGGAAAAACTACCGACCCGCAGTTTCCCCTCAATCTTATTGTTGATATTGAAGGCGGCCTGGCGCAGCTTGTCTTTCTGGTTGACCATTTCCTGAATGTAAGGGATGAGGCGGGCACCGTTGTCAGTGAGGCTGACACCCCGTTTAACCCGGGCAAAAAGCTGCACACCCAGTTCTTCCTCCAGTCCCGCCATCATCTGGCTGATGCCGGACTGGGTATAATTCAGTGCTTCCGCCGCCTTGGAGAAGCTTCCCGTTTCACATACTTTTAAAAATATCTCGTAACGGTCTTTTTGTTCTTTCATGATCTTCACCCCGTAAATTTATGAATTTCAAATTCATCGTTCACCAATTATGCGAGCAGATTGGCTTTCTTGTACTCATTATAGTATAAGCTCACGAATATCCTGCGAAGCAGGATATTCGTGAGCTGATGAGTCCAAAAAACAAATGTCTGCTTTGCAGCCACTTATTTTCTCTTGAGACTCATCACATTACAAAAACTTATGCATACCAATAAAAACATTCGTTTTACTGATAGTATAGCATAGGCTATCCTCATGTCACAAGTGTTTTAAGGAGCGTGAATCATATGGAAAATAGAACAAGTAATTTCTCCGGGCAGATCGGTTTCGTGCTGGCGGCGGCCGGAAGCGCGGTGGGTGTGGGCAATCTGTGGAGATTCCCTTATCTGGCGGTCAAGGATGGCGGCTGTCGTGAGACAAGGATGTGATTCTTTCGGTAAGATTAGAGTATCCTACGATGCGGGGGCTCTGAAATCTGCATCCAGCTCAATACAGTTGGACTGCCTTTGTTCCAACAGGGGCAGTTTCTCCTGAGTTGCAGGTTGAGTTTGTTCTGGCAGGATCAGAATATCCTGAGTCACAGGTGCACCGAAATCCGTATCCAGCTCGATACAGTTGGACTGTCTTTCTTCTAACAAGGGTAACTTGTCTTGGGGAGCGAACTGCGTTTCTTCTGGCAAGGGCAGAATGTCTGGAGTCGTTGACTGCGTTTCTTCCGGTAAGATCAGAATATCCTGCGTCACAGGAGCTTCGAAACTTGTATATTGAAGCTGGATGGTTTCGAGGATGCGGTTGAAATCTGTTTCCAGAGTGTACCAGTCTGTTAACGGAATAGTGGCTTCCAGCTGTAGGGTATTTCCCTGTAAAGGGACATCGGGATTGGATAATGTAATGTAAATCCAGTATTTTTGTTCTGTCTGGTAGATCTCGGTATTTTTCCAGCCGTTTAAGTTGCTGTCGGGCAGAGTGATCTCCTCGCTGGTGACGCCGGTGCCGCAGATTCCCGGGACGGGAGCATAGACAAGCGTAAAGGTATCCTCCGGGTATGCGATGTTCCAGAAGATGATAGCATCGGTCGTGGTGGTACCTGCGAAAGTTAAATTGCGGATCTCATAGTCCCAGGTCTCCGGAAGGGACAGGGAGAACTGCACCGGTCCCAGATCACAGATAGCTTCATTCCCCATGGATATTGCCAGATCGTCGGCAGGCCCGTTTTCCGGGCATTCTGTAGGAACGAGGCTTTCCGCGATGACCGGGGCGATTGGCCCGGTGGGGGCCGTGGAATTTTGCCCCCCTACAGAATCCTTCAGGCCCCCGGTAGAACCACATCCCGCCAAGGAAAGCGTAAGAATCGTTGTCAGTGTTGATAGTAAAATAGCCTTCTTCATAAAGATACCCTCCCAAAATCGTGAAGTGTTATGGTGATCACATTATAATAAGACGAATATTGGGCGGGGAAGTTTCGGTAAATAGAAAGTTTGGTGTAAAAAGCCCCAAAACAACGAATTCCGTACAAAAAAGTTCCGAAATCAGGATTTTTTGTACGGAATTTCTTTATTTTGCTTGTGTAGCGAAAATAGAGACTTTTTACATAGCAAAATCTTATGTTTTTGTATTTTTTTCGTAGAAATTGGCGTTTTGAATACAAACAGAACTCCCTCCGCTACGAACCATTTAGCAGTCCACGCCGAGCTTACGCAGTTCCTCTTCCGCCTGCTCTTTGGTCAGGAAGTGGATGCCGTGGATACCCTGTTCTTCGGCCGCCTTCACATTCACCAGCGTATCATCCAGGAAAACGCTCTCATCTGCCTTTAATCCATAGCGTTTCAGAAGCAGCTGGTAGATCTCCGGTTCGGGCTTGATCAGCTGATCCTTGTAGGACAGGATGCCACCTTCCATCTCCGGCAGGAAATTCAACGCTTCCGCACATTCTGTCTCTGCCTTGTGTGAGAAGTTGGACAGATAATACACATGGTATCCCTTTGCTTTCAGTTCCTGTAACCAGGGAATAGCGTAAGCTCTGGGGGTTACCATGCCAGCGATATTCTCGAACGCCTGATGCAGTTCTTTCTCCAGTTCCGGTGCATCCTTTACAAATGCAGCCAGAACCTGCTCGTCCGTCCAGGTACCGCGGTCATACTCTGCCCACAGCGGATGCATAATAGATGCCTTTGCGATTTTTTTGATCATTTCCGCATCAAATCCCTTGTCCGCCAGAAATCCCTCCCAGCGATAGTCTGTCAACACATTGCCAATGTCAAAAATTATATTGCGTATCATAACTCTTCTCTCCTATTCGTTTTACTAGTCAAAGCAGTTCCGTTTCCGCCGGTATATCCTCTTTTTGCCGTCACTTTTATATCTTCGCTTCTTCCTGTCTGTCCAGCTCCATGATCTCCAACAGTTTCTCCGCAGCCGGAGCCATAGGCATCTTCGTGTTCCTAACGACACAGAATTGACGCTTCGGTATTATTTTATTGAATCTAAGTTCGAAAAGCAAGCCGGATTCCACATAATCTCGGGCAAAATCCCGCATCACACAGCCAACACCCAGATTTCGTCTCACAAACTGTACGATCATATCGCTGGTGGCCAGTTCGAACTCCGGCTGCACATATACTCCGTTTCCCGCCAGAAATTCATCCATGTAGCTGCGGCTGCTGGTATTTTTCTCCAGGAAAATAAGAGGCAGACTTTCCAGTTTCTGAAAATCCAGCGTCCGGTTCTTGTAGCTGAAAAATCTTCTTCCCGCCACGAAGACATCCTCAATCTCCCGCACCGGTATCATCTGAATATCAGGTCTCTCCGGAAACGGCGTACTGACAATTCCGAAGTCAATGTGTCCCTCTCTTAAATAATTCAATGTCTCCGGTGTCGGCGCATTGGTGACGATCACCTTGATCCCGGGGTACTGTTCATGGAACTTTTCCAGATAGGGAAGCAGATAAAACTGCAATGTCATATCGCTGGCACCGATGCGGACTTCTCCCAGTTCCATATTCTGCATCTGGTGAACCTTCTTCACACCCATTTCGATCTGTTCGTACCCTTTTGCCACATAGGAATACAACAGTTCTCCCTCACTGGTCAGCCGTACTCCCTTGGCCGCCCGGTGGAACAGGGCGGCATCCAGGGTATTTTCCAGCTGCTTGATGGCCTGACTGACCGCCGGCTGTGAAATAGCAAGTTCTTCTGCTGCTAATGTAATGCTTTTTTGTTTCCCTACATAATAAAAAATTTTATAATATTCTAAATTGATGTCCATGCTAAGAGCATAGCTTTTTTTCGCATTTTTTTCAATACTTATTTGGAAGTCTTGCATTTTAAAATTTCCCGTATTATACTGAATTTTTAGCACGCACCCTTTTTTGGTGTCATCATACAAAGGAGGCTTTTATGGAAAAAGATATGACTTCGGGCAGCCCGTTAAAACTGATTTTCTGGTTTTCGATACCCGTTCTTTTAGGAAATATATTTCAGCAGTTTTATAATATGGCAGATGCAATTATTGTCGGACGATTGCTCGGCTAGGATGCCCTTGCCGCA
>OHTD01000988.1_pt1 | contig 13833 bp, 15 predicted proteins | sample 1578871 | NCBI WGS metagenome assembly OHTD01 (sample SAMEA3879574, study PRJEB24766) | human gut metagenome | biome: human-associated habitat; feature: feces | place: USA | collected 1985/1987 | reverse complement strand
GTGTGCCGCCGCACCCTGGCTTGTGACCGGGTTCATGCACCTGGACGGCTACATGGACGTGTGCGACGCGGTGCTGTCCCGGCGGGACCTGGCCACCCGGCAGCGAATCCTGAAGGACTCCCACTGCGGGGCCTTCGCCGTGATCTGCATGGTGCTGCTGGCCATGGGCCAGTGGAGCCTGTTCCTGGCGGCGGAGGACGTATCCTGGCTGGCCCTGCTGCTGATCCCGGCGGCCACCCGGGCCTGCGCAGGGCTGGCGGTGCTGGGGCTGCGGCCCATGGGCACCAGCCAGTATGCCGCCATGGGCCCCGCCCGGGGCGGCTATGGGGCGGCGCTGTGGGTGCTGCTGGCCCTGTCCGTGGGCCTTCCCCTGTGGCTGGACGGGAGCTTCGGCCCTCTGGCCGCCGCCGTGGGGTACGGCCTGGCGGTGTGGTACGGCTTCCGGAATCTGGATGGCATGTCCGGGGATATCTCCGGCTTTGCCCTGACCATCGGCGAGCTGTGCGGCTGCGGGGCGGCGATTCTGTGGAGGTGAGAGGATGGATCTGATCATTGGCGGCGCGTACCAGGGAAAGTGTACCTTCGCGGCGGAAAAATACGACCTGGCGGCGGAGGATATCTGCGACCTGGCGGTAAGCGCCCCCGTTCCTGCCCGGTGCTATGTGCACCTGGAGGCCCTGACCCGGCAGGAGGCCCCGGAGGCGGCCCTGCCCCTGCTGCTGGCGGCGGAGGTAGTGGTGGCCCGGGAGATCGGCAGCGGCGTGGTGCCCATAGACGCCGGGGAGCGGGCCTGGCGGGAGCGCCACGGGCGGCTGCTGCGGCAGCTGGCGGTGGTGTATATCCCCGGTGTCTCGGCTCTGGCTCTGGCGGGGGCCATGCTCCTGCTGGCCTCCGGCATGGACCGCAGCCGCTCCAGCCAGAAGGCCGCCGTGACCCTGATCTTCGCCTTCGGCCTGCTGAACATCCTTTTCGCCATCATCGAGCTGTACGGCTATTTCCGCGCATGACCCCGGCTTGTCCCGGTTTGTCCCGGCTTGTCCCGGCTTGTCTCAGCCTGTCCCAGCCTGTCTCAGCCTGCCCCAGTTTGTGACATTTTCATGAATTCACTTGACGGACTCTTTACATAGCCCGGAAAACCCGGTATAATGACTCGGATATGCAGAAAGAGGGTGGACCCTTGCAAGTGAATCAAGTGCGGCTGGGAGCGGTGCTGTCCTATGTGTCCATGGGCCTGAGCACGCTGATCTCGCTGATCTATACGCCCATTATGCTGGGCCGGCTGGGCGAAACGGAATACGGTGTATACGGCGCGGTGGGGCCCATCATCTCCTACCTGCTGCTGCTGAGCATGGGCCTGGGCAGCGCCTATATCCGCTACTATTCCCAGGCCAAGGTGGCCAAGGACCGGCGGGAAATGGCAAAGCTCAACGGCATGTTCCTGGTGACCCTGTCGCTGCTGGGACTGGTGCTGCTGGCCCTGGGCTTCTTTCTGGCCGCCCATCCCCAGATGGTGTTCGGCACCAAGTGGGCCCCGGAGGAGCTGGCCCTGGGCGCCAAGCTCCTGCGGATCATGACCCTAAACGCGGCTCTGTCCTTTCCCTTCAGCGTTTTTGAGTCCCATGTGAACATCCACGAGCGGTATCTGTTCCTGAAGGCTGTCACCATGGCCAAATCCGTGCTTAGTCCGCTGATCTCCATTCCCCTGCTGCTGTTGGGCTTCCGCTCCCCGGCCATTGCCACGCTTTCGCTGGTGCTGACCATCGTGTGCGGCCTGACGTATATGGCCTACTGCTTCGCGGTGCTGAAAATGCCGGTGTCCTTCCGGACCTACGACCTGCCGCTGATGAAGAGCATGATGGGCTTCACGTTCTATATTTTCCTGGCGGTGGTGGTGGACCAGCTGAACTACGGCATCGGCACCCTGATGACCACCTGGATCCACGGCGCGGAGCTGTCCGGCGTGTACTACAGCGCCAACCAGCTGAACGTGTACTATCTGTCCTTTGCCATGGCCATCTCCAATGTGCTGATCCCCCGGGTCCACCGGATGGTGGCGGAGGGCGACTCCAACCGGGAGCTGACCCGGCTGATGACCAAGGCTGGACGCCTGCAGTTCATCATGCTGATGGCGGTGTTCCTGGGCTTCGTGGCGGTGGGCCGTCCCTTTGTGATTTTATGGGCCGGCGGCAAGGAGCAGTTTGCCGTGGACTATCCCGTGGCCCTGCTGCTGTTTGCCAGCACCATCGTCTCTGCCATCCAGTTCGTGGGGCTGGAGATCCTCCGGGCCAAGAATATGCACCGGTTCCGGGCCTGGGTCTATCTGGCCGCCGCCGCCGTCAATGTGGGGCTGATGATCCCCCTGTGCAAATACGGCGGCCTGGTGGGCGTGGCCGGGTCCATCCTGTTTATCACGGTGGTGGGGAACGTCCTTCCCATCAACTGGTATTTCCGCCGCCATGTGGGCCTGGATGTCCGCTGGTTCTGGGTCCGCATCGCCCGGCTGCTGCCGTCCATGCTGGTACCCGCCATCGTGGCGGTGCTTATCGCCGTGCTGGCCCCGGTGTCCGGGTATCTGGATATTCTCATCTGGGGCTGCGTGTTCGTGGCTGTCTACGTCGCCAGCCTGTGGCTGTTTGGCATGAACCGCTACGAGCGGGGCATCGTCACCGGAGTGCTGGACAAATTCCGCCGCAAGCGCCGCAGAAGGGCATAATATCGTTCAAGCAGCCAAAAGGGCTTGCCGTCTGCAAAGTGCAGGCAGCAGGCCCTTTTGATATTCCTGCGGCAGATGGACTGCCGGGCAGGGCAGGGGAGACGGTATGTGCTACAGCTCCTTCTTGATGGCGCGGATGGCTCCCTTTTCCAGGCGGCTCACCTGGGCCTGGGATATGCCGATCTGCGCCGAAACCTCCATCTGGGTCTTTCCCTGGTTGAAGCGCATCATCAGAATGCTGCGCTCCCGGGGCGTCAGGCGGCTGATGGCGTCCTTCAGGGCAATGCGCTGGATCCAGCTCTCGTCGGTGCAGCGGCGGTCGCTGACCTGGTCCATGACGCATACCGTGTCGCCGCCCTCAGAGTATATGGGCTCGTACAGGGACACCGGGTCCACGATGGCGTCCATGGCCAGCACCACCTCCTCCCGGGGGATGGCCAGCTCCTGGGCCAGCTGCTCCACGGTAGGCTCCCGCTGACTCTGGCGCAGCAGACGCTCCCGGGCCTGGAGGACCTTGTACGCCGTGTCCCGCAGGCTTCGGGACACCCGGATGGCGCTGTTGTCCCGGAGATACCGCCGGATCTCCCCCACGATCATGGGAACGCCGTAGGTAGAAAAGCGCACCGGCTGGTTGATATCGAAGTTGTCAACGGCCTTGATGAGGCCGATACAGCCCACCTGGAACAGGTCGTCCATGTTCTCGCCCCGGCTGGCAAATCGCTGAAGCACCGACAGCACCAGCCGCAGGTTGCCCCGGATGAGCTTTTCCCGGGCGGCCATGTCTCCCTCCTTGGTCCGCCGCAGAAGCTCCGCCATTTCGTCGTTTTTCAGAACCTCCAGCTTGGCGGTGTTGATGCCGCAGATCTCCACTTTTCCCTGCATTCCACTACTGCCTCCGTCACTTGGATAAAAACAGTATTCCCGGGGAAAAGTTCCTTATACGGCGCCACAGAATCCCATCAGCTTTCGCTGAACAAGCCATCCAAAAAAATTTTTGGATTTTTTGAAAAAAAGACTTGCATTTTCTGGGAGACCGTGGTATTATAGCAAAGTCGTCAAGAGACACGCGCCGTTAGCTCAGCTGGATAGAGCGTCTGGCTACGGACCAGAAGGCCGGGGGTTCGAATCCCTCACGGCGTGCCAGGAGAAAAGTGCTTGATTCTTTGTGAATTGAGCACTTTCTTTTGTTTTTGAGGGGGAAATATCCTGCCGGGCTACAGACCGGCAGTTCGCAAATCGCTGCTCCGCCGCATTGGCATAAAAGGCGGACTGGCGGCAAGTTGTATAAACTTTTGCAAAAGCGGGAGTCCGGCAGACGCCGGGCTCCCGCTTCGCTTGTCGGTCCTTATCGTATTGCTGCATCCTTTACAGGATAAGCATTGCATCACCAAAGCTGAAAAAATGATAGCGCTCCTTCACCGCCTCCTGATATGCCGCCAGGACGTGCTCCCGGCCCGCCAGGGCGGACACCAGCATAATCAGAGTGGACTCCGGCAGATGGAAGTTGGTAATCAGCCCGTCCAGCACCTTGAACCGGTAGCCGGGATAGATGAAGATATCCGTCCATCCAGCGCTGGCCGTCATGGTGCCGTCCTCTGCGGCCCAGCTTTCGATGGTGCGGCAGGAGGTGGTGCCCACGCAGATGACCCGGCCGCCGTTTTTCTTGGTCTCATTGATCAGGTCCGCCGTCTCCTGGGACACATCGGCTCTGTCCCGGGCGTTCAGGGTATAGATCTCGCTTCCCTCCCGGGTCCGGGACAGGGCCCCGTCCAGGCGGTTCAGCTCCTGACCGCAGGCGGCCAGGGCCTCCGAAGCCTTGTCTCCGTAGGCGGCCAGGGTCATATAGGTGTCCATGGCGAACAGGCTCAGCTGTTCCGGCTCCGATTGGACGCCGCAGCCGGAAAGGCACAGCAGAAGCGCCGCCAGCACGGCGCAGCATACACGCTTCATAGCTCCCGCCTGCCTTCCAGGGCACGCATCAGCGTGGCGTCGTCGGCAAATTCCAGGTGCCCCCCCACGGGGATGCCGTAGGCCAGGCGGGTGACCTTTACCCCGAAGGGCTTTAAGAGCCTTGCCAGGTACATGGCGGTGGTCTCCCCCTCGGTGTCGGGATTGGTAGCCATGATGACCTCCTGAATGCCGCCCTGGGCCACCCGGTCCACCAGGGACTTGATCTGCAGATCGTCGGGGCCCACATGGTTCATGGGGGACAGCACCCCGTGCAGCACATGGTACCGGCCGTTATACTCCCGGCTGCGCTCGATGGCCACCACGTCCCGGGGGTCCGCCACCACGCAGATGGTGCTCTCGTCCCGCTTGGGCGAGGCGCAGATGGGGCACAGGCCCCCGCTGGTGAGGTTCTGGCACACGGGACACAGGGTCACGCTGCGCTTGGCCTCCAGAATGGCGTCGGCAAAGGCCCGGGCCTGGTCCTGGGGCAGGTTCAGCACATGAAAGGCCAGCCGCTGAGCGGACTTGGAGCCGATGCCCGGCAGCCGGGCGAACTGCTCCACCAGATTTTCAAGAGGGGCGGGAAAAAATTCCATAGTATCTTCCTTTTCAAGTGAAATCGGGCCGCATCAGCCCCGAAGCTCCCGGATGCGGGCGGGAATGTCCACCGCCTTGTACACGGCGGACCCGGCCACCAGGACGTTTGCGCCGCTGGCCACGCAGATCTTGCAGGTACTGGGGTCCACGCCGCCGTCCACCTCCAGCTCGCAGCCGGGGTTCATGGCGTCGATATACCGGCGGATCTCCTGCACCTTGGGCATCATGTCGGCCATGAACTTCTGGCCGCCGAAGCCCGGCTCCACCGTCATCACCAGGATCATCTCCACCCGGTCAATAAAGGGCAGCACGGCACTGGCAGGGGTCCTGGGCTTCACCACCACGCCGGCCTTCTTGCCCTTGGCGTGGATTTTGTCGATGGCGGCCAGGATGTTCTCCTGGGTGTCGGCCTCCACATGGCAGGTGACGATGTCCGCCCCGGCGTCGCAGAACTGGTCCACATAGCGCACCGGCTCCTGAATCATCAGATGCACGTCCAGGGGCAGGTCCGTCACCGGACGGATGCACTTCACCACCGGGATGCCGATGGAGATGTTGGGCACGAACAGGCCGTCCATCACGTCCACGTGGACGTAATCCGCGGTGGAGATGGCCTGAATGTCCCGGGCCAGATACGCAAAGTCCGCAGACAGGATAGAGGGGGAAATTTTGATCATGAGAATCGGTCCTTTCAATCAGCAGGGTGACGGGGCGGCGGCAGACGGCATAGGATGGCTCAAGCGGCCCGGGACCGGAAGCTCTCCGGCCAGTCCGGCGCAGCCCTCCCGCCCCGCAGGAGACGCCGGCCGCCGCTTTTCAGATAGGGGGCCGGCGGTTCGCCGGCCCTCAATTGGGCAAAAGAATACACATACATTATACCAATCCCCCCGGCAGATTGCAACGAGGAAAAGGGCCGATTCCCCGGTCCCAGAGGCCTGCGGCGGAAAAAATCATGTCCATTCTGTGAATTTTGCAAAGAAAGGCTTTACGTTTGCGGCAGATTCCTGTAGAATAAGTGCGTCCTTTTCCGGAAGGACCTCATTTTTTTGCAGAACGAGGCGCTCGTATGAATTTCTTCCAAAAAATTGGCAACTCCCTGGCCCGGTTCATGTATGGGCGCAACGGCGTGGACCAGCTGGGGTTCGTGACCCTCTGGGCGGCCATTATTCTGGACGTGGTCAACCTCTTTGTCCGGAACCAGGTGGCCTACAGCATTCTGTCGGCGGTGGCCATGGTGCTGACCATTTGGATGGTGTTTCGCATGTTTTCCAAGAACCTGTCCAAGCGCCGGGCAGAAAACGCGGCTTATATGAACAAGGTGGTCTATCCCCTGCGGCAGGCCCTGTCCCGCAGCCGGGACAAGGAGCACAAGTATTTCACCTGCCCCAACTGCCGCACGGTGTGCCGGGTACCCCGGGGCAAGGGCCGCATCGTCATCACCTGCCCCAAGTGCGGCGCGGAAATCCACGGCAAAAGCTGACAGCAAGAAAATATCAACTCCCGGCGCGGGTGCCCCGCGCCGGGAGTTTTTTTGCTCTGCCGCTTATCCGATCCACTCCACCCGGCAGGCCTCCCGCAGCATCTCATCGGAGGCTGCTTTGTTCTCGGCATAGGCGTCGGGCCCGGCCTCATAGTCGGCGGTGATGGCCTCCAGCTCCCGGGAAAGCCGGCCATAGCCGTCGGAAACCGTCAGCTTCCCGCCTCTGATGCGGGTGATCCTGTCCCGGGCGTCGGGCCACTCCCCGGTGTCCGGGCCGCTTTCCAGAATCGTCCGGTTCCGGCCCAGGGAGGCGATGAGCCAGGCTTCGTAGCGGGCTGGTGCATAGCCCGCCGCCTCCAGCGGGGCGGACCGCTCCAGCCGCACCGCGTATCCCACGGACGGGTGCTTTTCCTGGACGTCCCGCACCAGTTGGCACACCTCCCGGAAAACCCGGTCCTCGGCCTGCCGGACCTCCGCCGCGCTGACGGTTCCTTCGGCGGGCCGGGATTTTCGGGCCGGTGTCTTGGGGGCGGGCCGCTCCGGAGCGCTCTCCTCCGGCTCCTTTTGGGGCAGGGCCCGCCGGATCAGGCAGTACCCCACCAGGCAGAAAACCACCGACAGCCCCGCCTGCGTCAGGATCGACCGGCGGGTCATGGCCCCCTGCCGGACGGACTTCTCCGGCGCGTCGGGGTCATACCGGACGGTCAGGGTCTCCCCGAAACCGTAGCGCAAGCGCACCCGGTGCAGCTTCCCGGTGTAAACGTTGCCCCGGGCCTCGTACTGGTAGGTGATGTTGTATTCTTTTCCGTTTTCGGCCACGTCGATCACCGTCGCCGTGGTGACCGGCCAGTTCCTTTGCCGCACATAGACGGTGACATTGCTGACCAGGCTATAGACCGTGACGCAGAGAAAGATCACCGCCGCCGCAAACAGCACGGGATTAAAGCCCTTGAACCTCTTCATAGCTCCTCCAATTACTTTGACATTAGGATTTGTAGGTCTGCAGTGGTAAATTTCCCGCTTTCTTATTTGCCCCAGTAGCCCACAGATTCCAGAAACGCAAGCACATCGGCCTTGTCCTCCTGCGTGGTAAATACATAAAGCATCATCCTGCCGCTACGGATCTTTGCTGCGAAATTCGTGGGGCTGTCAACGGCATAGACCTGACGAGCAGCGGTATTGCTCTCCGTCACCTCACCGGTGATTGGGAGGGTCGCAGCAGCATAGATGCGGCGGCAGCCGTCTGCGGAATCCAGCCTACAGAAGTCTAACCGCAAGGAGTCCTCATGCACGGAAACAGAGCGGATCAGCATGGAACCGATGCCCCAGCTCTGGCGGATATCCTCCGTAGAGTCCACGGCAGTATAGCCGGCTGCCGCTGCGGCCTTGCGGAACTTATCCAAGTCCGAAGTTCCCGACGTGAGGAAGAATTTCACGAAAAGGACGAGGGCGACGAACGCAAGAAGCCAAGCCGCAAGTCGGGGAACCCACTGCTTTGCCGGGATCTTTGCAATGGCCGTTGAATCAAACCCTATATCTGTCTTCGGGACCGATTCCTTCGGCTCCTCAGTGTGCTTCTTTCGCAGGAGATTGCGAAACAGCTCCACCCCCCCAGAGAGGAAAAAGCCCACCACTGCGATGGCCGTTCCCAAAATCAGAAGTACCACCAGATCACGGGTATTGGGAGAGAGAATCGCCGTGTTCTCTTCCGGCATTTCCGGGTCGTATTTCACGGTAATGGTATCACCGACCAGGCGGGGTGATGACATACGTCCTGTGCTGCCCGTATAGGTTTTCCCGTCCACGACATACTCATATGTCATGATGTAGTAGGTAATGTGGCTGTTATGTAGTGACGAGGAACTGCCTTCTTCGCTGGAGACATCTGTGACCGTGGCCGATGTAGTGATCCAGTCCTTCTGGCGGGATTGATCAACATAGTTGCCGATTCCGTCGACAATCAGGCCGATGCCCACGATTAGCATCACTAAGCCCATGATTCGGAAATAAAGCGAAAATTTTCTATCTTGTTTTCTCCACATTCCTAATTCTTATGCCTCCTTGCTTCGCTCCATCAGCACCTCTATTTCCCGCTGAAACAGAGCCTTATCATACAGAATCTTATGCTTCGTACCAGTGGAGCCTGTGCTCCTCCATCAGATAGAAATCACAAAAAATACCATCAGGTTATAGAAAAAGTGCATCCCGGCGCAGACGTAAAAGGCGTTGTCCCGGCGGATTATCTGCCGGACCAGCAGGGCGGCCAGCCGGAAGGCAAAGGCGATGACCACCTGCTTCACGCTGCCGTTCATCGCCCAGTGTACCCCGGCAAACAGCGCGGCCGCAGCCGCCATGCTCCACACGGCCTTCCCTCTGAACAGCCGCATCAGGGTATCGTACAGGTAGTAGTTGAAATACGCCTCCTCAGCCAATGCAACGATCATCTGCACCAGGATGAAGCCGGCGGCATTCTGTATGCCCAGCCGGGGAAACAGCGAAATGTCCTCGAACAGCATGGCGACGCCCGCGAAAACCATCGCCAGCAGGCACCCCAGCCCCAGTCCCGTCAGAACCTGCCGGACCACGTTGGCGGCGGTCCGCTTCAGCCTGAAGAGGTCCGTGTCAAAGTCCCGGCGCATATAGGCGGCGCTCAGCCCCAGCACAAGGCCGTTGAAGGCCATGTAAAACAGGTTAGGCAGGTTGGCCGCGCGGCTTGTGAGAAAAAGCGCGGACAGATAGACCAGCAGGAGCACCGCATGGTGCGGCAGGCAGTGTTTTGGCAGTGCTTTCATGTTCCCTTACCTCCGCAGATAGCCGGTCTCCGCCAGAATTTCGTTGATCTCCGTCAGAGAATCCGGCGAACAGGCATAAATCAGCGTGTCACCCCGGAACAGCACCAGATAGTACACGCCGTCCGCCACTATGGTGAACATCTTGCCGCCGCCTGAGAGGGCGGTCTCGTGGCTTTCCCGCGCCCTGGGCTCCAGGTCCGGGGCCGTCTCATAGGATATCTGGTTATACACCAGGTCCACCGTTTTATCGTCGGCGTAGCGATAGCACTCCACCCGACTGCCGCCCTTTGCCCCGGCGATGGCCCGGGTGAGCTTGTTCCGGTCGATCCGCCCATAGGTCAGGGATACGTCCGCCGTTTCGTACCCCTTTTCCTGCAGAATCTGCGCAAAATGCACCGGGTCCGGCGTCTCCGTCCGCCCGGAGGCCGCGCCGCTTCCAAAGATATACAGGACCGCCAGAAGGACGCCCACCGGCACGGCGACACGAGCCGCCGTTTTTCCCAGGTGCGCCCGGCTGTATGCCCGCTCCGTCTGGTGCTTTTCCCGGAGCTTCTCCGCCGCAACGGGGTCCAGGGGATGGATTCGCCTGTAGAGTGCGCCCCCGGCGGCCAGAACCAGGTTGACGGCAAGCAGGATGCAGTTGCCGGTCATGGCGAAGGACACCCGGTCCGGGCTGGCATACACCCGGGCCAAGAGGTACATGGCCGCCACGCTGGGGAGGACCGCCGCCACGTGCATCCGCATAAAGCAGATGGACTTTTCCGGGTTGGCGCTGTACTCGTTGAAGAAGTGGACGTAGTACCACCAGTTCCGCTTTCTTCTAACGGACGACGCACTGATGCCGGAGGTGGTTTTCAGGAATTCCATATAGGTCATCCCGGTCAGATGCACGGCCTCCTGGGTCATCCAGTGGGTGCAGAGCAGGTTGACCGGCACCAGGAGAATGGAAAACAGGATACAGATCGTCTGGGTATTCACGATAGATCACGCCTTTCTTATGCAAAGATTATAAAAAAAGCAGCCTTGAAAGTCAAGGCTTTCTCACGGAGCGGAACGTACCGCGCCTTCCAAAAAAAGCGGCAAAAAGCTGTGCCATTTCTGACACAGCTTTTTGCCGTATTTGGGGGGTAAAAATGCGATATAAGGGTGATTTCACACGCGGCTTTTTCAAGGGCTTTTTCCTCCGGCAGGCCGTCATCTGCGGCAGATGCTTCTGGACGATTTCCCCCACCATGACGCCGACAAGTGAAAGCAGAACAAAAAATGGTCCCCGCCGAAGCGGGGACCGTTTTTAACATGCATCGTTTCAGCCCATGCGCCGGGCGGCGATATAGTGGGCGGAGTAGTAGGGATTGCCGTTCAGCGCCGTCAGCAGGACGCCGCCGCTGCCATAGGTAGAAGCGTGGACAAACTGGTCGTTGCCCACATAGATACCGCAGTGGGAGGCGGTGCTGGAGGAATAGTAGTCGTCGTGGAAGAAGATCAGGTCCCCGGGCTGCAGCTGGCTGCGGTCCACAGCGGCGCCGTAGCGCATCTGGTCCGTGGCCCCGTGGGGCAGGCGGATGCCGAACTGACCATAGATATACATGGTAAAGCCCGAGCAGTCGAAGCCGGAGGGGCCTGCGCCGCCGTATACATAGGGGGCCTTGCCCACAAAGGACCGGGCCAGGGCGGCGATCTCCGCCCCGGTGCCGGAGGCAGGGGCAGCAGGCGCAGGGGCGGGGGCGGCAGGCCGGGCGGCGGCCAGGGTCAGGTGATCCCCGGACATATAGCCGGTTTTGCCGCTGTACTGCACCCGGAACCAGCCGTTTTCAAAGCCGGACACGTCCACATATTCGCCCCGGGAGACGGTGGCCAGCACCGCGCCGGAGGCGGCGGCCCCGCTGCGCAGATTCAGCCCGTCGGAGATGACCCGGGCCACGCAGCGCAGGTCACCGGCAGAGGACCGGGCCGTCACATAGTCCGCAGACATATAGCCGGTTTTTCCGTCATAATTCACCTTGTACCAGCCGTCCTGGCGGCCCAGGATGGACACGGCGGTGCCCCGGTTCAGCTCCGCCAGAATGGCGCTGCCGGTGTTGGCGGCGGCCCGCAGGCGGACGCTGTCCGCCGTGACGCCCACGGCCAGAACGGACGTGGAGGAGGCGGGCTGGGCAGGAGCGGCGCTTTCGGTTTTCTCCCGGGCAGGGGCCTCCGGCGCAGGAGCTTCAGCGGAAACCTCCGCAGTTGCTTCCTCCTGGGCGGCGGTGTGGATGGCCTGGGCCGGGGGCGTGTAGTCCGCCTCCGTTTCCGGGCCGTCTACCACCGGGCGCAGGTCCCGGGCAGGCAGGGTGTCGATGTTATAGGTCATGGCGTCCATCCGGGGCTGCCCGCCGGGCAGCGCGGAGATGACGCACAGGGACAGGGTCAGGGCCGCCGCCAGCACAGCGGCAGCCGCCTTGCGGCTGAGCTTCATGAACAGGACTCCTTATCGGGTGTGGATGGATCGGCTTACTTGCCGGCCAGGGCGCGCTCCAGCCAGATGCAGCCCACGTCCATGGCGGCGTAGAGGCTGTCCTTCTCGGACTTCTTCACCACCCGGTCCCGGGACTTCAGGTCGGGGTCGGTCATCTGCAGCTGGACGGACACCCGGGTGGCCACGTCCATGTCCTGCTCCTTCTTGGTGTCCAGGATCTGCAGCAGGACGATATACTTGTCGGCCATACTGCCGTAATAGATCAGGTTGTCAACGCGACGCAGGGGATGATTTTTATAAACAAGGCCGTTGCCCTTTTTAACCTCAGACATAACACTTCTCCTTTTAATAAATACTTGTAACCAAATTGTAACACATGGCCCCAGGAATGTCAAACGCCCTTCCAATGGAAAGCCAAACCCTCCGGCCCCGCCGGAGGGTTTGGCTTTCCATCCCTATATCTCCCGGTTGTTTCCGCCATGGACCAACCGGAAAAAGAGCGTCACATGCTGCCGCAGCTTTTCCAGGCACTCGCCCTCCCGCTCCGGCTGGCGGTCGCAGATGCCGATCAGGGTCAGCACCGGGGCCACATACAGCATGGCCAGCGTGTCCGGGTCCTCCGCCGCGATCTCGCCGGACGCCATCAGCGCCCGGAAGATACCGGCGTGATAGGCAAGCACCCGGTCCACATAGCGCCCGGAATACAGGGCGGCCAGCTCCGGCGAGCGAAACTGCTCGATGGTCATCATGCGGCGAAAGCGGCTGATCTGCTCATTATGAAGGGAGTATGCAAAAATCTGCCGCACCTTCTCATAAAGCGCGTCCTCGGTGATCTCCGCAAAAACCGGGATATCCCGGGACGCGCTCTGCACATGGATGTCAAGCCTGCCTGTGTCCGCCTCATACTGCGCCGCCGTGGACTCCATAATGGCGTCAAAAATCGCCTGCTTGCCCGGAAAATGGTTATAGAGCGAGGGAGCCCTGATGCCCACCGCCTCTGCAATTTCCCCCACGCTGACAGAGTCATAGCCGCGGGCGGAAAAAAGCTCCAGGGCCTTGTCCAGAATTCTCTGCTTCGTGTCCTCCTGCTTCATCATCGCGCCCCACTAACAAGTATTAGTTAGTGGTATTATAGCAATTCCTCCGGAAAAGTCAAGCCGGGAACCGGCCCCGTCACAGGGCGGCAAACAGCGCCGCGCCTTTTTTCCGCAGCCACCGGTGCAGCACCGCGCACAGCAGCAGGTTGGCCGCCGCGAAGCAGGCTGCGTATCCGGCAAAGCCCAGCCGCCAGCCGGGCAGCAGCAGGAAGCCCGCAAACAGCAGGATCGTGTAGCCCATGCCGCCGAACAGGGTCAGCATCACCGGCGCGCTCTGCTTGATGGGCATCAGCTGGTCGGTCCAGGTCAGCACCGGCATTTTCACCCCCAGGGTCAGGCCCGCCAGGGCCCCCAGCAGGGCATAGGACGCGGCAAACACCGCCATGACCAGAAGCCTCACCAGGCCCAGGGGATAGACGATGGCCGCGCACACCGCGCAAAGCAGCAGCGGCGGGACCGTCAGCAGCACCTGCATCCGCAGCTTCGCCCGGAGGGCCTGCCACGGCTCCACCGGAAGCGACTGCATGAGCCACAGGCTCTTTCCCTCCAGGGACACGGAGGGGGCCGTCATGAGATTCATGGACGCCAGGCCGCACAGCAGCACGCACAGCAGCACCGGGACGCTGCCCTCGGTATCCGCAAACGGGGCGTCCAGCATGGCAAAGAGGCTCCCGCCCTTCCACAGCACGGCGGCGGCGCAAATGGGCATCAGGAAGGTCCCCAGGCCGCAGTTGAGCATATAGGCGGGG
>OHTD01000978.1_pt1 | contig 13912 bp, 9 predicted proteins | sample 1578871 | NCBI WGS metagenome assembly OHTD01 (sample SAMEA3879574, study PRJEB24766) | human gut metagenome | biome: human-associated habitat; feature: feces | place: USA | collected 1985/1987 | reverse complement strand
GTCGGGCATGAACTTCTCGGAGTACATGGCTATCCTGTCAGGGAACACCGACCTGCTTGACAAGGCGAAGCTGGAGAAACGCATCGCCTCGCTGGAGGGAGAGCGCAAGTCGTTCAACAAGGGCAAGCGCGAGTCGGAGCTGAAACTGGAAGGTAAGACCGGGGAACTGAGGAACAACCAAGCCGCCATAGCCGCCATGACGGAGGACTGGGAGAAATTCACCGCCGCCGCACAGACGGACAAGGAGGGCAACCGGCTGAACCTGCTGAAGATTGACGGTCTGGATTCCACCGACGAAAAGGAAATCGGCAAGCGGCTGCAGGAGATTGCGAAGAATACCGCGACCGGAGGGCAGTACAAGCGCATCGGAGAACTGTACGGCTTCCCCATCGAGGTGGTCAGCGAGCCGACACTAAGGGACGGGCTGGAGTTCACCGACAACCGTTTCGTGGTGGCGGGCAATTTCAGGTTCAACTTCAATAACGGGCATCTGGCGATGGCTGACACGCATGCCGCCGCCACGAACTTCCTGAACGCTCTGGAGAAGATACCGGGCATCATCGACCAGTATAAAAAGAAAAACGAGGTGCTGGAACAGGAAATTCCGCAGCTCCAAGCGATAGCGGGCAAGAAATGGAAAAAGGAGGACGAACTGAAACAGCTGAAGTCCAAGCTTGCCGCACTCGACCGCAAGATACAGCTGGAGCTTGCGCCGCCCACACCAGAGGCCGTTGGAAAAGAAAAGAATGGTCAGGAAATCAAGCCGGTTACAGAAATTGTACGGAACGTACCACCAAAGCATATACGGATACGCAACACGATGTAATGAACATTGAATCCATACAATATCCTTTTTCTGAACGCAGTATCATTATTTATGCTGAAACACATGAAAAAGGGAAATATAAAGGGGATTTATTCTATGAACATTATTAGTAAGGGATGTGCAAAGTACATTACATAAAGACTCTTGCGCACCCCTTATCTTAAAATAATCCATATAAATAACCATATATTAATGGTCATGTAGTTAAAGCTTTTCTGAGATAATGTGCCGAAATAAAGAGACTTTTGCTAACTTTGCAATCCAATTTACACCATTGCTGATTATATCGTTTTAATGATGGATATAAAAAATAACACGATATTTAATACAAAAGACAATGTTTATACATAAATTTCAAAATTTCATCATTACTCTGATGCTTTTTGTGGTGTTAGCTGCCTGTGACAGATATACATCTATTTTAGAGCAGATGGATATTGCAGAAGGCTTAATGAATACTAAGCCTGACTCTGCCCTTGCCATATTGGTAAATATACCTGTTTCAAATATAAAAAGTAAAGAGATAGTCGCCAGATATGCGTTACTTAAGTCCATGGCATTGGACAAGAACTGCATTGATACGACGACTTTTGATATTCTTCAACCGGCTATTGATTATTATATAGAGAATGGTTCTCCTGATGAACAGCTCCGGACCTATTATTATCAAGGTCGGATTTATCAGAATCAGGGCGATAAAGATTCAGCCATGCAAAGTTTTATGAGAGGAAAAGAGTATTGCAGAGAAGCATCTGATACTCTGACTATGGCAAATCTTTTGGTTGCCCAAGCAACCATCCAATATTCAACTTATAAGATAGATGATTTTATAAAAAACAATCTTGATGCTGCGAAATTATACAGAGACATTAACCGCCCAGATTATGAAATATCTTGTCTTGCCAATGTCTTGGACGGTAGTATTCTTAATAATGATAGAAATCTTGCGGACAGTGTTATGTCAGTTGCACAGGAACGAATTAAACAAAGTTCCGAACTAAACGTAATCATTGCTCCTTATGCTCTTTCCTATGTAATAAAATTTGGCGATAAAGAAGATATTGTTGATGTTTTGCGTTATTATGAATCTATGCAAAACATTGACGATGAAACTAAAATGGATGTAGCAGAGGCATATTGTAGAATCGGAGATTCATATAATGCGAACCGTGTTATAAATTCAATAGATTCCACTTCAAAAGTAAGATCATCTTTAAAGTATTTGGCAATTAAACCTGGCATTTTAGAATTAAACGGAGATTTTGCCGGAGCATTGATGGCATATCGCAATTTTTCAACCACTATTGACTCCATACACCAAAATATTTTTTCTCATGATTTGTTATTTGCACAAGAACGTCATGAAATGGAAAAAAACAATTTGATGGATAAACAGAGGTTTGATAGAATTATCTGGTTAAGTCTGTGTATAGTATTTATATTACTAATTATTACCGGATATATTTATTATCGCTATAGGCTGGGACGAGCCAAAAGTTTGTTGGATGCTCAAGAAAGGAAAAGATTACAACTGGAACAAGAGTATCTCAAAAGAGAAAATGAAAACCTTGCATTGGAAAAACATAATGCTGTTCTTGAAAAACAAGCTGCTGAATTGGAATGTGAGCGTCAATCTTTGGTTGCAGAAAACCTTCGGCTTAAAATTCATCAACTTGAGAATGAAAGTGAAACTCTTAAAGAAATATTGGAAAAACAAAAAGATTTAGCCAAACCAATCGAAGATGCTATAAAAGTAAGAATCGAGATGTTAAATGGATTATTGGCTTCACGAATCGCAGATAATGCCTCATATGCAGAACCGTATGGAACTTGGAAGGATCAAATTATCCAAGATAAGGATGAATTTATGAACACTACTCGTCTGGCGTTTAAGGCTTCTCATCCAAAGTTTATCGAATACCTTGAGCAACATGGGCTTACAGAATATGAAATCAATTACATTTGCCTTTATGCGATTGGACTTCGTGGAAAAGAAGTAGGTGAATATATTCAACTGAAAAGGCATTATCATATTAGCAGTGATGTGCGTAAGAAACTTGATATTGACGAACATCAGACTAACATTGGGATTTACGTTAGAAAACTTATGAAGCAACTATAGTTTGATTATATATAATTACTACTTTGCCCATTCTGATACAGACTATCTACCAAATCTGGAATGGACTGTTTTTATATAATTTGCCTTCATAGTTCAATATGTCAAACCTGATTGTGAATGTACAGGAAATAGCCTGTATCAAAAAGGCTATATTGAAGCTGTCTATACTATACGAAGTTTAACATTTTCTTAAAATCATAACAGCAAACACTATGTAATTTCAGGCTTCCCAACTTGATACTGTCTTGTCATATCTAACAAGAACACTACGGAATGAATCCATCCATGCATTGGCTCTTTCTAGGCTGTACCTTTCCTTATATAGGAGTTCATCGACATATAATCGTCATCCTCACGTTCGTTGTTTTTCCTATTGAAGCACAAAGACACTACGGTATACGATGAAAAATAATATTCTGTTTTCGGGTATCAATAACTAATCGTAGAGTTAAAGATAAGGGATTATCCATCTGTTGGGAAACATTGTTTTTCATTGCTATGTTTTGGTTTTCATTTAAATATGTTATTTCTTAATCATATTCTAAAGAGAGAAATAATCCAATCTTTGCTCTTTGAGTAGATGCGATATTGAATAGATGGACTAAATTCATCCTAAGACCTTATAATTGGTCTTTATAATGCCAGCTATCTACATCCGTCAAACTTTCGGTACCCATGCACAGGAAATAATCCCTTCCAGTCTATAAACATCTGAATATCATCGCAATAAAAAGTTTTACTGTCAAACTTTTACCCTTGAATGAAAACTTTATCTGTAGTAATTTTATGTCAGTTAAATCAAAAACAACAATGAAATGAAAAAGTTACTATCGCTCCTCGGAGTTTTTATTTTTATCGGTTGCCTTCAATCTTACGCATCAAAACGTGAGATTTATATGGATTTCTACAAGAGTGGTCACGTGGATAAAAACACGACAGTCCATCGTTCTCCTATGAGAATTCCTATTGATGTATATTATGACGAAGAATTACGTCTAATAGAGATTTCTGGTAATGAGGATATGAGTATCCAAATATACCTGTGCGATGAGAATGGAAATACAATAAACTGCTCTCCATCTATTAATACTATATTGGAGGTTCCATGTGGCTATAGTGGTCTAATCTCTATCAGGATAGAAAGTGAAGGCTGGATTGCCACAGGAAAGATGATTATATGATATTTTAAGCATCGGACTTTATGTTATGTTGAATGGGGTTTCCGAAATATATATTTAGAAACCTAAAAGATTAAAGTCGACAATAATCCCACAGACCAGACTGTTCAAAGGAGCGGAAACTGAAAAGCTTATGAGTAGGTAAAACATAAAAAAAATAAATGTCATGGATAAAGATGTGCACAATGAAAATTTGACACTTCAAAAAGAAGCTTCAAATTTGTTAGCTAGTGAAATGTCTGAGATTAAAGGTGGTACTATGTCTTCTATTTGTAGTGGAAGCCTTACAAAACCAGACCAAGCTCTTGAGAGTGATGAATTTTCATCAGCAATGGGGTGCAGTTCGTGCAACAAAACGCAGAGTTGCCAAACCCATACTTAAAACAAGAAAATAAAACTCGCAAGATGCGAATAAATGCAGGATGGCAAATTTGTCATCCTGCAAATAAAATTTTTAATTATTCACACATATTCAATACATAATGAGAACAATACTAAATCCATATTATATCCTCAAACCAGATAATGGCAGAGCCTTCCTGCAAGTTAAAGATGAAGTCAGGGCTAAAGAATCTGAACGCTATAATATTATACTTCATCCTATTTTTGCGATGATACTTTCTTGCTTTGATGGAGATGATTACGAGTCCTCTATAAATAGAGCTGCTAATTATTTACATTTAGACAAAGCCTTAGTAAGGAAATTTGTAGATAAAATAACTGAAAATGAAAATTTTATCAAAATTATCTTTGATAATAGAACTGTTTATTTCCCTCCTCGAACAATAATTCGTTCTGAAACAGAAAAAATACTTCCTCGCCACCAATATCGACCTAGTGATTTTACATACTCTCAACTAAACATATCATTTGGTAGACATCAAATGATAAATGATGTCATGCTTATGATAACAACAAAATGTAAAACAGATTGTCTATATTGTTATGCGACCAAAGAGAAAAGAAATGCATCGTTACCACTTCCGTTAGTAGAAAAGATAGTCAATGAAGCTGTACAACTCAAGGTTCGTTCCGTAGATATTATAGGTGGCGATATATTCACACATAAAAATTGGAGAGATATAGTTAAATTATTATATAAAAATGGCTATACACCTTTTCTCTCCACAAAAGTAGAATTGTCAGAAAGCGATATTTCATTTCTGAAATCCATTGGAGTAAAAGATATACAAATATCTTTAGATACATTAATAAAGAAAAATTTACTAAAAATAGTACGCAGAAAAGAAGACTATTATAACAAAATCTTATTAACTCTTGATTTGTTAGAAAAATATAATATAGAAACTGTTATTCATTCTATAATATCAAGTGAGAATTCAGATGTTATTGACATGAAGAGTATTTACGATTATATAAAAAACAAACGTAATATAAAAGTTTGGAGAATTGATCCTGCGACATATTCAATACCTAAAGGTGAAGAGAATTTTATTCATTACAGAGCAAAAAGTGAAGATTTGCAAAAATTAAGTAATTTCTTTAATAATAATCACTTTGATTTACCAGTAAGATACTCTTCACTGGCTCTAACAACGGGAAAACCAGCCAAACGTCAGATACACTCAAATGATTTTTTTAAGAATCGTAGATTATGTACTGCGAATTATTCTTCATTGTTTGTATTACCAGATGGTCAAGTAACTATTTGCGAACAGCTTTATTGGAATCCGCATTTCATTGTAGGGGATATTACTAGACAGTCATTAGCAGAGATTTGGAACTCAGAAAAAGCACTGAATTTGTATTATTTGCAGCAAAACACATTATCTGATAAAAGTCACTGTAAGACATGCAAGTATTTTATTGATTGTCGGCAGAAAATGGGAGGTGTATGTTGGAAAGAAGTTATATCTGCCTACGGGACGGAAAATTGGGATTTCCCGGATCCATCTTGCCCATTTGCCCCAGACCCATATCATGATGTATATATAAAATAACAACCACAATAAGCATGAGGATAATTCAGTAGTATAGTTGCTGAGATATTTTTAGATTGTGATTATATAGATATAATATTATGATGAATAAAATTAAGCATAACTTACGTTTCGCATTATTTATACTATTATTTTTTCAGGGAACCATCTTGTTCTCACAAAACACAATTAAAGGTATTGTTTGTGATACAGATGGGCTAGTAATACCTTGTGCTCATGTGCTACTTTGTCTTAACGATTCAATCATTGCGCAAAGTATCAGTACAGAACATGGATTCTTATTGGAAAACATTCCTGAAAATTCCTATATACTGAATGTGAGCCATGTGGGGTATCAAATAAAAAAAATATCATTAGACGTAAAAAGTAATATTGATTTGGATAGCATTCAGTTGTCTTTATTAACATTGGAATTGGATGAGGTTGTGATAAGAACTATTCATAATGTTACCACCTACAAAAACAATCAATTACATATCAATGTTAAACAAACTTACCTTTCAAAACTTCCCGATGTGCAAAGTTTGTTGAGCAATATTCCGGGTGTCTTTCAAACGGATAACAAGTTGATGTATTTCGGAAAAGGTCAGGTACTTCTTCTTATTAACGGAAGGGAAATAAAAAGTACGGATGAGATAAACTCTTTGCAACCATCACAGATAAAAGAGATTATAGTAGATCACATGCCAGGAGCCAAATATGACTCTCGCTATTCTTCTGTATTAGACATAAAAACTACGTCAGAAAAGCCTGCACTGACCATTTATAATACAACCACTTGGGCGCGTCACTACTCTGGTAAAATAGGTTTTAATTCTCAAAATAAGATCAATGGTACATTGATTGACTTTGGCTATAGTTTCAGAAGAAGAAAAAATACATTATATTCCAAACAAATAGAAGAAAGTTATCAGACTGGCAATGAGTTTGAAAGGTTTTTTATGGATACAACATCCTCCAATCGGCAGTCTCATGATTGGAATATCGGTACTCAAACTAAATTTAAGACGAGTACCCTTGCCCTGAAATATTCAGGGTACTATTCATTGAATAAGCCTGTTTATTCTTCCTTCATGCAGTACACTTCTAATTCCTGTCAAGAAAATTTTGATATTCAAAGAGACGGGAAATATAAAGAACAGCAGCATTTGGTGACTTTAGATTATTCAGCTGAATTTGATTCCAATAATAATCTTCGAATTACGGCTGATTACCTTTACCAAAACAGCAAGGACAATAGTCAGGCCTTAGAAAATTCTATAGAATCCGAGAAGCAAACTTATTGGGATTTTCAAGGAAAATACAATATTTATTCGCTTCTCACTGAATACGAACATAGTTTCAGTAAATCCATCAAGTTGATCACCGGTATGCGTTATAGCCATGTATATAACATGAATGATTCAAAGGAAAATGACATATCTTCTCAATACAAATTTCATGAAAATCGATGTGCTTTCTATGCAGAGGGCAGTTTTCGATGGCAAAAAATAACGATGCTACTTGGCTTGCGAAGTGAATGGTTTAGTAAGGAATGTAGTTATACAGTACAAGGTAAAAAGGATTATAAAGATTTATTCTTTTTGCCGTCATTATCAATTTCTTATCAACCATCAGAAGATTTACACTTTTCCCTTTCGGGAACCAATAAGGTTTCTCTACCTTCGTTTGGCGAATTAACTCCTATTGTTACTTATCTTAATCAGTATTCATATATAATAGGGAATCCTCTGTTAAAACCTACAACCAAATATGATTTTGGTTTTGATATAACTTGGAAGAACAAATTCAATGTGAAGTTTGAATACAATCTTCTGAGGAACGACCGCATTTCATGCAGCATTCCAGACGAAACAAACAATCAAGTGTTGAAATATACCTATGTAAATCTTAAAAAGTCAGGACAATTTTTAGGAATGCTTACATACTCAGATTACTTATTTAATCGTCATACTATTAATTTTAGTACTGGTATTTTGATTCCAAATGCAAAAATTCCCTACAGAGATGGAACTTTGTATCGTTCCACACCTTCGTATTACGCACAAATATTTACCAACTGGAAACTTAGTAAAATAATCGATTTCGCAGTAAGTTATATTTTTCAATCAAAATCATATGATAAAGCCGACACATATAGCGCAACTCACAATTTGGGATGTAATCTGTCAATTGTCCCTATAAAAAATCGTTTGTTCATCAATTTACAGGTAAATGATATTCTTAAAAAAACAACAGGAAACTGGGAAACGAATTATGGATATATTCGTACCCAACAATTCAATAATGCGGACAGCAGAAATATAACTTTGTCATTACGCTACGTGTTTAATTCATTCAAGTCTATAAAACATGGCAGCAGCAATAGTGAAGAAATTGATCGATTATAAAAATCATAGTGCATAAGTTTGAGCTTACAGCGCACCTAGCAGGATAATATGTTGTAATTGACAATAATTGACGAGTAGATGATACGATTGGAATTTCTCAAATGGAATAACTTAGAAAAACTCGTATTCCTGAAGTTTATTTACTTTTTCTACAAAGGCAAATTTCGTGGTTACGTATGAAAGCGCATCAGCAATACTGATAAAGAATCCGATCTGACCAATATTAATACTGCAAAATAACCTAAAATCCGCAAGCATTTTTTGTATTATAGTATGAATCAATAACTTATCCAAAGATTCAATTCACCCATTTGAGTGAAAGAATTTCTTTATAAATATGTGGATTATAAATGTTTACAAAAAGCTCTGCGGAATTAAGAAATAATATAACGTGACATTTCACTTTGTTAAACAATTGGATGCAATGCAATGCGGAGTTGCCTGTTTGGCAATGATTTGCAAATATTATAAAAACGCATATAGCATTGAAACACTTTCCAAGCTGTGTAGTGTTTCAACAGAAGGAGTTTCGCTTTTCGCAATAAAAAATGCGGCAGAGAAATTGGGATTCAATTCTATCTGTTGCAAGACTTCTATTGAACAATTAGTCAGCATTTCTATGCCAAGTATATTGCATTGGAACCAAAACCATTTCGTAGTTTTATACAAAGTAAAGAACAAAAAGAAATTCTACATCGCTGATCCTGGTAAGGGATTAGTATGTTATTCTTTGGAGAATTTTAAGAAGCACTGGATTAGTTCAGTATCAAATGGAGAAGAGAAAGGTGTCGTAATGGTAATTGAACCAACAGAGAAATTTTGGAAAAAAAGTATAATCGAAGAGCCAAACAAAAAGCGTTCATTCAACTTTTTATTTGGTTATGTATTACAATATAGAAAATATTTTATCCAAATTATATTGGGTCTGTTACTGGGGTGTTTACTTCAGCTCATCATGCCTTTTTTAACTCAAGCAATCGTTGATATTGGAATAAAGCACAAGGACATAGGATTTATATGGGAGAATTGATGATTGTGGTTGGGCGTACAGCCACAGAGTTTATTCGCCGGTGGTTGCTGCTTCATATCTCCATGCGGATAAATATTTCATTAGTAAGTGATTTCTTTATTAAGTTACTAAAGTTACCCATGTCTTTCTTTGACACAAAACTGATGGGTGATTTGTTACAGCGAATTGGAGACCATTCGCGTGTACAGAATTTCCTCACTGGACAAGTCTTAAATGTTGTATTTACATTCCTAAGTTTCATTATATTTGGTATTGTTTTGCTTGTTTACGACAAAATAATCTTCTGCGTTTTTGTTATAGGAAGTTTTATCTATGGATTATGGATATCCTCATTCCTGCAGCGACGCAAGGTGCTTGATTATGAATTATTTGAGCAACAAGCTATAAATCAGAATAGAACATATCAGTTCATAACATCAATGCAAGAAATAAAACTTCAAGATTGTGAACAACGGAGACGATGGGAATGGGAGAACACACAGGCAGACCTGTTCATAGTACAAATGAAATCATTAAAATTGCAACAATCTCAAGAAGCTGGTTCAATATTCATAAACGAAGTCAAAAACATGTTGATTACAGTTTTTGCAGCAACAGCAGTGATAAATGGTCAGGTTACTCTTGGAGCAATGCTTGCCATTCAATATGTTGTGGGGCAGCTCAACTCTCCTGTTGAGCAGTTTATGTCATTCATTTATTCCTTACAGGATGTAAAAATTTCTCTTGAAAGAATCAATGAAATTCATGAAGGTAAAAACGAAGAATCCAATGAAAATCAAGCAAAAGCATTTAATTTTGGGAGGTCAATCAGAATCAAGGACATTGATTTCAAATACGACCCCAATGCTTCTCAGAAAACGCTTGAGGGTGTATCATTTGAGATTCCGGAGGGAAAAGTGACCGCTATTGTAGGTGCATCGGGAAGTGGAAAAACCACCCTTATAAAACTCATGCTTGGTTATTATCCGGTCGTATCTGGAACCATTTCTATAGCTGGTAGGGATATCAACGAGTACAACCTCAAATGGTGGCGTCGCCATTGTGGAGTGGTAATGCAGGATGGAGTGATTTTCTCTGAATCTATAGCCCGTAATATCGCTGTTGATGATGGAGATATAGATGTATTACGTCTTGAAAAAGCAGCAAAAATCGCAAATATCCATGACTATGTGATGGGGCTTCCGCTAAAATACAACACTCTTATTGGACGTGACGGAGTTGGGCTGAGTCAAGGTCAAAAACAACGCATACTCATAGCTCGTGCAGTCTATAAAAATCCAGATTTCATATTTTTGGATGAAGCCACAAATGCCCTTGATGCCAAAAACGAGAAGGCTATAGTTGAGAATTTGAATGAATTCTACAAAGGGCGCACGGTGGTTGTCGTGGCACATCGTTTATCGACAGTCAAAAACGCAGACCAAATCATCGTTGTCGATGGAGGAAAGATAGTAGAAACCGGTACCCATACTTTTCTTATTGAAAAGAGAGGGGCATACTATAATTTAGTTAAGAATCAACTTGAACTTGGCAATTAAAACAATTAAGAATATGTACAATATAGAATGTAGATTAAAAATGATTTTCAATAAATCTGTAATTATATTAGGTGTTTTATATTTGTTCCCATTAGGAGCTAAATGTCAAGAACTTGATAGTATTGCTTCAGAAAAATTACCTGAAATCGTAGTAAAGGCTCAAATGCAGCATACTGATGCTTCATCCTCAACGTACACTCCAACCACAAGGCAGAAAACATCAGCGCAAAATGCCATAGACCTTTTGCGACAGCTTGCTATTCCTCAAATCAACATCAATCTTGTTGACAATGCAGTTACGACACCAAGCGGACAGAATGTCGCAGTTTATATCAACTATATTCCAGCCTCGGCAGAAGAGATTGAAGGATTATTGACTTCGGATGTACGGCGTGTTGAATATCTCGATTTTCCCACAGACCCACGCTTTCAGGGCAACGAGCATGTAGTCAATTTCATCATGCAGCAATACGAATATGGCGGTTACACCAAAGCGTTAATAAATGAAAATTTCCTTGTGGGTAAACTGTCAAGTCGTGCTTCCATCTATTCAAAGTTTGCATATAAGCGAATGACTTATGATTTGTATGCAGGTGCATCGAATCACGACATCAAACATACTGGCGCATCAATCATTGGAGATTATATTCTTGAGAATACAGACGGCGAACCTTACCATATAACACGAAATGAGATCTTCAACAATTCTCATTACAAGTATAACCAATACCCTGTTACATTCAGAGCTATATACGATTCGGACAATGTACAGATAGCAAATACTGTCGGCTTTAACTTTGACCAGTCGCCGGCTGCTGAGACCTCCGGCTGCTTATCGTATAAGCCTGCAAAGACAGAAGAATACTCATACAATAGATGCGAACCTTATACAAGTCGTTATCTTGTATGGTCGGGCAATTACTATTTCATACTACCACGGAATTTCCATTTAAGTGTTTCTCCCGGTATAAATTATGGACATACCAACAATACTTATCTCTATCAGACTTCAGGAACAGATGTTATAGTAAATGAATCGAAGGAAAATGTGTGGCAATTTAGAGGTAGTGCGACTCTTTATAAGAAATTTACTGATCGACAAAACGGTTTCTTTCGCGCATGGTACGGCTCTATATCCAATGATGTGAGCTATTTCGGTTCGTCACCTTATGACAATGATTTCCTTGATACCTATGCTGGAGCTGCGCTCGGTTATAACATTTCCAATAATAAATGGAATATCAGTACCGATGTTGCCTTGCAATGGGAAAAGAACAAAATCAATGACCAATCCGTTTCGGAAATCTATCCGCTTCTGAATGTTTCAGCTGGATTTTCTCCTTCACAAAAACATTCCCTTCGCGCATATTTCCATTTCGGAGCGAACTATCCTGGAGCAAGCGAGAAAACACCGAATACATTGCAACAGAACGAATTGATGTATTATACAGGAAACCCAGAACTTGGACTTTCCCGACAAGTTACATTCAACCTGTCCTATAATTGGATGCCGTCAAACAAGTTTTCAGTTTTGGCATTCGCCCAATATTTTGGGGAATACAACTTGTATGTACCTATATACAAACCATACAATAACGGAATGGCTCTACTTCGTAAATTTGAAACCGACGGTGATTATAACCGAACCCAAATCGGTATGTCGTTTAATTACAAGTTGTTGAACGGTAATTTACAATTTGCAGCCTCGCCTTCAATTTCATTTTATCGTATGACCGGGCTGTTTGATATTGAACGAAATCCGTTCAGTTGTAATGTATCGGCAACTTATTATCTTGGCAATTTCTATTTTCAGACTTCATATCAGACAGGAAGCCTGACCGTACAGGGCAATCATGGAGTAATCTATAAAGACCGTGATTTTTACCAAATTATTGCTGGATGGAGTCGGGCGAATTGGAATATCCGTGTTAGTGCTATGAATCTCTTCCGAAATGATTGGCTGTGTGCCACTAATACACTATCTACTCCTTTATACTCAGAAACTCGCTTTGCCAATGGTAACAATTTTCACCGCCGCCTTAACCTTTCGATAATCTATACATTTGGTTATGGCAAGAAAGTACAACGTGGCAATGAAGTTGGAGTACAATCTGGTGCTTCTTCAGCAATAATGAAATAATAGAATATGGTTTATTAGTGGAATCAATACAAAATGTTATTTAACAGATAATTAATTTACAAAAAAATGAGTTATAAAATTAGTAATATTGAACTACGTTCTGAAAAAGTCCGTAATCTATTAGGAGAAATACCTCCTGCTTTGGTGCGATATGGTACAGTAATAATTGTTGCCATATTCTTGATGCTATTATTAATAGTCTGTTTCATGCCTTATCCTTACTCAAATGGAGAAAGTATATTGCAACATATCATTTTTAATAGTCATTAATGTTGATTGTAAAATTGATATTAATGTTGATATAAAGTATAGTTTTCCAACAGGGTATGAAATATAGAAAAGAAATGCCTTTCTTACGTAAAGTTCTCTTCGGATATATACTATTGGTGGCGGTCATCGGCAGCATGGCCGCCACCTTGCTGCATGAGCGCAGCCGTGTATTCGAGATTGAGACTGAAATGAGACACCTCGATTTGGTGCAACGTGATGTGAATACCGCCCACAAATATATCACGCTCCTTGCCATGCGCGGCGAGACCGCCCTTGCGTGGGAGGAGGACGATTTCGAGGACTACCGTTCGCTCCGTCTGCGGGTCGATACCATGCTGCAAGCCATGCACAAAGGGTATGAGGAATTTGTCAGCCGTGTACAGATAGACACGCTCCGCCATCTGCTTGCCAGCAAGGAAGAGCACCTGCGCCAAATCATGCTGCTGTTCCGTGAACA
>OHTD01000972.1_pt1 | contig 13959 bp, 8 predicted proteins | sample 1578871 | NCBI WGS metagenome assembly OHTD01 (sample SAMEA3879574, study PRJEB24766) | human gut metagenome | biome: human-associated habitat; feature: feces | place: USA | collected 1985/1987 | reverse complement strand
TTCAAGTCAAGGCGGCTCTCAATTACGACAAGCTGCTTGCCAAACTGAGAAACAGCGAAGGCGAACGCAGCATCCGCGATCAGCAAAATGCGCTCATTACAAGCCTGAATCTGCGGCTCAACGGCGTTTCCAAGAAGCGGACACGCCTCTACGAGGATTATGCCGAAGGGCTTCTGGATGAAGCGGAATACTCCTTTGCCAAGAAGAGCTATGACGAACAATACGCTGACCTGTCCCGCCGTCTGGATGAGGCAGTACAGCGCCGGAGCAAGTTCGACGAAGCTATGTCGGTCGATAACAAGTGGATTACCTTGATGAAATCCGTCAGCACGGCAACGCAGCTCTCTCAGGATTTAGTAGACGAGTCTGTTGAATTGGTCAAAGTCCATGAGGGCGGCGCTGTGGAGCTGGTTATGAAGTACGGCGACATCTACGAGTTGACCATCCAGAGTATCAAAGAAGTACAGGGGGCGATGTAAATGAGCAAAGACTACACAATCGGCATCTACATCCGCCTCTCTATGGCTGATGAAGATACCGGAAACGGAAGCAAGGCCGAGAGTGACAGCATCGGCAACCAGCGTATGCTCATCAACCGCTACCTTGACAACCATCCGACGCTTTCCAAATATCCGAGACTTGAGTTCGCGGATGATGGCTATACCGGGACAAATTTTCATCGTCCTCAGTTCTCGGCGATGATGGAGAAAGTCCGGCACGGGGAGATCAACCTGATCTGCGTCAAAGATTTTTCCCGCTTTTCTCGTGATTACATCGAGACGGGCAATTATCTCGAATGCACTTTTCCGTTCATGGGCGTTCGCTTTATCTCCATCAACGACGGCTATGACAGCGACGATTACAAGGGAACAACCGGTGGCCTTGAGGTTGTCATGCGCAGCATCATCTATGCCGCATACAGCAAGGATCTTTCTGTCAAAACGACAACGGCAAAAATCCAGATGATGAAGCAAGGCAAGTATGTGGGCGGCTACGCTCCTTACGGCTATGTGCTCAGTCATGAGGCGGTCAAGTTCGATGTGGCCGAAGAGAATTCCACCGAGGAAAGCGGTGTGACGGTCGTTGCAGTGAAGCTGGGCAATTACGCGCAGAAGGGCATTATCAAGATTTCCAAAACCGGCGAGGTATTCTTCTCCGTTCAGGAAAACGAAGGCTTGTATCAGCCGGTCTATGAGATCAAGGGGCTTCCTGGCGCGTCCTATGACCTAATCGCCGACGAGGATATTTATACCGGCGACGGCACCCTGCGCGTGGAAAAGGATACGGTTGTGGAAACGCTCACCACCGGGAATGATGGGATCGCGGAGAGCGGACTTCTCTATCTTGGGAAATACCGTCTGGAGGAACGCGAGGCTCCGTATGGCTGCGTGCTGAACGAAAAGCCGGAATATGTGGAGCTCTCCTATGCGGGCGAGACCGTTGAGGTCACGGAGAAATCCATCAGCCTTTATGACGAGCGCCAAAAGGCGGGACTTGATCTGACAAAGGCTATGGAAAAAGACGAGCTGTTCAAGATCGGCGACGGCGAAGAATACAAGGATGTATCCTTTGGTCTCTATGCCGCAAAGGAACTTGTCGCTGTGGACGGTACGGTGATCCCGGAGCACGGGCTTTTGGAAGCCGTTTCCATCGTTCCGAACGAGGACGGAAACTTCACCGCTATCTTTGCAACGGACCTTCCTTTCGGAAGCTACTATGTAAAGGAGCTTGCTACCGATGAGCATTATATTCTCTCCGACGTCAAGTATCCGTTCACTTTCAGCTATGCCGGTCAGGATACCGCAAATGTTGAGATTGCGGTCAACGACGGAAAAGCGATTGAGAACAAGCTCATTTTCGGTTCTGTTTCCGGTAAGAAGATTACCGAAAACGGCGAAGAACTCGGCGGTGCAGTTATCGGTCTGTTTAAGGCTGATGAAACCGAATTTACAAAAGAAAATGCTTTGATGACTGCTACCTCTGAAAATGACGGTAGCTTTTCTTTTGACAACGTACCGTATGGAAACTGGATTGTAAGAGAAATCGAACAGCCTGCCGGTTTCGTGCTTGACGATACTTCCTATGAGGTTATCGTGTCCGAGAACGGTCAGGTTATCGAGGTTGAAATTGTCAACGAGTATGTTCACGGCAACATCAGACTCACAAAGGTTGATGAAGATTACCCGGACAACAAACTGACAGGAGCGACCTTTGAGGTTTACAAAGATGTAAACGGCGATGGCAAACTGGACGATGGCGACAAGCTTATCGGTACACTCAACGAAACTTCTACCGGTATTTACGAGATGAAGGAGCTTCTCTACGGAAAATACCTTGTAAGAGAAACCAAAGCACCGGATGGCTTTGAGCTTGATAAGGGCGTGTACTCCGTATTCATTGAGGAAGATGAAATGACCTATGAGGTTGAAAACAAAGCGGGTGTCGGATTTATCAACACAGCTATGAAAGGAAACCTGAAAATCGTCAAGACATCTTCTGACGGAAAGGTTGAAGGTTTCACCTTCAGGGTAACGGGAGTAAACGGGTACGACCGAAGCTTCACGACCGATAAGAACGGCGAAATCATTATCGAGGGACTTCGTATCGGAGATTACACCATTTCCGAGGTTCAGGATAGTGTTTCTGCTTCCTATGTGCTTCCTGCGGATAAGATTGCAACCGTAAAGGTTGGCTCTACTACCGTTGTTGAGATGCACAATGAACTGAGAGACACACCAAAGACCGGAGATAACAGCAATGTTGGCTTGTGGACTGCACTTGCGGGACTTTCTGCCCTCGGTATTGTCGGCACAGCCGTTGTTGCGTACAGAAAAAAGAAGAAGGAGGACAATGAGTAATGGACGCTAAAACAATCGTAGCAGTTGTATTAGTCGCCTTTATTATCGGTGGCTTTATCTTCTTGCAGATTAAGAACAGAAAGAAATAAGGAACACGAAAGTGGGCGGAGTGAAAACTTCGCCCACCGTTCTTTTACGGAGGTGCATTATGAATAAGCAAAAGACGGTTGACAGCAAGGTGCTTGCAATACTCAGAGAATGCCCCGAAACGAGGTATGACGATATGCAGCTTATCCTTTGCTATTACAACCGATACAGCTATATGAGAGTCGGAGATTTACCGCTTGAGGATATAGTCAACAACTATAAAGGGTACGGCTTGCCGTGCTTTGAGACTATCCGCAGAGCAAGACAGAGAGTGCAATCCCTATTTCCCGAACTGTCAAGGCAGTGCAGTGGCTGCGACTGCGGAAACATCAGAATTGTGATTGAAGTAAGCTGAGGTGTGGATATGAACGAGGGAAAAAGAAAAATCGGTGAATACACTGTTCTTTGCTCGGTCAATGTGGGCGAAAAGGAAGTTATCTTGGCTTCCAATGAGCAAAGTACGAACGGCAATAAATTTATGTGCGGTTTTGCAGAGCGAAACGACCTGTTTGAACTGTGTTCGGAATGTATGGTAAGCGATGACTATATTGAAATCGTACACCTTTTCGGAAGCCGTGTGGCAAATGAAGCGGAGCTTTTCAAGAAACAGGTAGAAAAGCTGGATATTCCAATCACGCTTATAACGGAATCCGACTGTATCCCCGACCACTATTCCAAAGACATCAACGGCAAAATCATTGCCATTGACCCAAAGGTATTAAAACCCGAATTTCAGAGAGCCGACAGACAACTTTATTATGTTACGGGCGGCTTCGGTGCGTCGGCAAACAGTCGTGGAAGCGCCGTGTTTTGTACCAATCTTCACACCGGCAAATCAACCCGATATGAAAGGATGGATGTTATGGGCGAAATAAAGCCTGAGTGTATGCCTGAATGGGCAAAGGAAAAGGCACAAGAGCTTTTACACAAGAAGCGAAATAAAGACAAAGAACGATAAGGAGGACAAAGCAATGAAGGAAAAATTCACTTTCCAACAGAAAACAAAGCTTCTGACGAAACTGTTTGACGCAGGCTGCAATACCGAAAAGAAATTGCAGCAGCTTGATATGGAGAGCATTTTGAAAATTCCCGGTATTACTATTCCGGATATGAGCCTGATTATCGAGCTTCAGAAGCAGACCAAAGCCAATAAGCTGTTCTCTTATTTGGGAGGTGGCACTGATGAGCAGGCAGGAACAGAATGACCGTCATATCATTTGGAGCGACATTAGCCTTGACCTTGATGATTGGCGAGAGTCTTTGGAGGAACTGTATCCCGGATATTCCGATGATGAGCTTTACGACATTATGGTAAAATCCAATGCCGAAAACCTTTATGATGAACGAGTAAATCTCAACATTCAGTTTTCACAGCCGATTATCGTTATCGGCGACCTCGGCAGATGGAACGGCAGAGTGTCGGGCTACAAGATGATTGATTCCGGCAACATTAAGGACTGCCTTTACTCCGATACCGATTACACCGAATGGTATGTGGACAAGTACGGCGACCTTCGAGCTGACGCCGTTCATCACGACGGCACAAACCATTATCTATACCGTGTATTCAAAGACGGTGTTACCGATACGCAGATTGAAAATCTGCAAGATAAAATCTACAACGGAAAAGCCACAAGGGCCGACATCACACGAGTTACCAAAAGACTCGGCGATGATATTGCCGGCGTATATGGTTTTTCTATTCCAAAGCAAAGACAACCAAACGAACAAGCGAGGTGATGAAAATGGATTACAGAGTATTGACCGAAGCAGAGCGTAAATACACCTTCAGCCAAAGTCAGCAGCTCTCTATGCAGACCGGTCTTATCGGATATTTGCGTGCCGACTTCGGTTCTACCGGGAACGAGTTTTGGACGACTTGGAACGATTTCAGAAAAGACTTGAAAACCGATGAATTTAAGGCTGAATTTGACGATGTGATAAACGGATTGCGTGACGGCGATGTTTTGTCCGGCAGAAAGGCTATGTCCTCTTACTGTTATTCCACTCCCGACAGTTCCTTTAATGATGACCGCAACCACTACGGCATTCGTCTTGATACGGAAAAGTACAGCTATCTTATGAGGTTTAACCCCAACAGGGGCGAGTACAATCTGTACTGCTATTGCTATCAGAAAGAGTGGCTGAACAACCACTTGAAAAATGCCGAGCGTGGTATCCGATTTATTGACCCGCACTATCAGGAGCAGTTTCGCATTGCGGACGGAGAAAAAATCTCAATTAAGCTCGGCGACGGCAAAACAATGGAGAGAACTTGCAGATATATCGACGACTACCATTTGGAGGTCGGCACAAATCTCTACCATATCTGCGAATTTGCCGAGCTTTGCGAGAGAAACGGTCATACCGTAGAACCAGCCGCAAAAGAAAACACAAAACCTGCAAAGGAAAAAGAAAAAACACGATAAGGAGGTGCAGACGAGGTGGCAAGGAAATTTGACCTGATTTCGGAGCTGTATGAAAGAACCTGCTTTGCGGTTACAGACAATCCGGTAAACTGGCAATCGTTTCTGAAAACAGCAGGCAGGAATTTCAGGCTCCGATTTGATGAACAGCTTCTCATTTATGCCCAAAGACCCGATGCAACAGCCGTGCTTGAAATCGAACGATGGAACGGCACTTTCGGTCGTTGGGTAAACCGAGGTGCAAAAGGTATTGCCGCATTTGAGGACGCAGACAGAAGCCGTCAAAGGCTGATTCATTACTTTGATATATCGGACACCCACGAAAGCCGACATTCCCGCCCTGTTCCTATTTGGGAGATGAGACCCGAATATGAAGCAGAGGTTATTGAAACGCTTGAAAATACTTTCGGGGCGGTAAACGATACAACGAGTATTGAAAATGTCGTCAAAGAGAGCATTGCAAATGCCGTCGAGGACAATATCGCAGACTATATCTCCGACTTTATGAGTTTGGGTGCAGGCAGCGATATTGAGTATTTGTCTGCCGACGAAGCAAATGCCTTGTATTTGGAGCTTATCAGAAACAGTGTATCATATATGGTTATGGCACGATTGGGGCTGGACGCAGACAAGGTTTATTCTCCCGATGACTTTGCCGGTATTTCAAGCTTCAATTCACAGGAAGTTCTCAATGCGGTGGGTATTGCTACAAGCGACATTGCTGAAATGGCGTTGCTTCCAGTCAGCAGAACAATCAGCACGCTCAGTAAGGAAAATCGCATAATTGATGAACAGGGGCAATCCGAATACAATAAAGACATCAAAGACGAAAGGAGTCAAAGCGATGAGCGAAATCACATACACGATGGTGGGAGATTACAATCTTCCGAACCTGAAGCTGCCGGAGCAGACGGAAGTGACTCTCGGCAGATGGTCGCAGATGAGGAGAACTTATCTGAAGGAACATCACAAAATCCTGTACTACAATCTTCTGACGAAAGGGATTCTGAACAGTCACTTGGCGGAGGTTCAGCAGAGAGCGAGCGAACTGGAGGAAACTCTCGTGAAGCAGATGGCACAGAAAGCCGGGCTGACGGAGCAGATGAAAGCGGAAGATATGATGAAATGGGTTCGCCTGATGAACAACATCAGGAACTCGGCACAGGAAATCGTGAAGAATCAGGTAATATTCGCTTAGAGTATTACGACAGAAACCACGAGGACAAGAGCCTGCCGTTTTTCGGTGGCGATGATACTATCCGAGAGATACTCGGTACTACCCCGCATTTGTCCGCTTCAAAGGAAGAAATTAAAGACTTCTATGAGAGAAATACGGACAATGCGACCCGTACCGCATATATTAAGGGTATCTTCAACAACGATTACACCCGGCTTACTTTAAGCGACGGCAGGCTTGTGGGATACAAAACATTTCAGAATGTTCTCCACTTGTGGGAGGGCGAATACGAAAACAGAACAGCTCAGAGCTTCTATGACTGGGGCGTTATCGCACAGCATTTTGAAGCAATGAGACTTTTGGGAGAATTGACCGATACAATCAAGCCGCTTCCGTCTATGGACGGTCAGTTGACTCTCATAATGGGCAATCAGGCAGAGGAACAAAAAACCTCTGCCTTTACTTTTTCTCAGGAAATCATAGACGCTGTACTGACCCGTGGAAGCGGAGTTTCCGAGGGCAAAATGCGTATCTATGAACAGTTTGAAAAGAGCCTTTCCGCAAAAGAAAACGCCGACTTCTTGAAAAACGAATACGGTTGGGGCGGCTCTTACCCTGTCATCATCGGTGCAGGCATTGATGAAAGCCACGACGGAAAAGGTATCACAATCTCAAAAGGCATCGGAAGCGACAAGCCGCACATTACACTTTCTTGGTCTCAGGTGGAAAAGCGTATCGGCGACCTTATCCGTATGGACAGATACTTAAATCCAAAGGAAAAAGAAAAGTACCCGGAATGGCTTGAAAAGCAGGAAGAACAGCGAGCCGAGCTTGCAGAGCAGAGAAAAAGCCGAGAGATACTCTCTACCGCACCGCCTGAGCCTGAAAGCCAAGAGGACGAGCCGGAAGCACAGTATGAATATCATCTCGGCGACAGCGTATATATCGGGGCTTCGCAGTATGAGATTTTGTCCTTTGACGAAAACCGTGTAATGCTTTATGACTTCGATATGCCCCTATTCAACAAGGAGCTTTCAAGGGAAGAATTTGACCGCAAAGTGCGTGAAAACCCGATGAACGACCACTTGAAGGTCAGTGTATTACCGGCGGAAGAAAAAGCCGTTACAGGCGAAAATGAAGCTCAAAATGATACCGAAACCGTACGGGATTTCAGTCCGAAAACCGGTTATGACGACGCATTCTTTATCGACCGAGACAATGAAAGTGTAACTTGGATGTACTATAACCCCGACAGCAATGCCGGAGGTCAGTATGTTACAAATACGCTTTCTTTTGACGAGATACAGCAAGCCGCAAGGGAGTATGACTCGGCTGAGGATTTCTTTGATTACCTCGGCAGCATTGCAAATCAGGAGCTTGCCGATGCAGGTACGGAATGGTTTGTGGATGCAGACCGAGAATTTCACAGGACACCGGATTTGACCGACTGTACCTCCGCCACAATGGAAGCACTCATTGAAAACGCTGAAAGAACTGATATGATGGCAACGAACATCGGAAATGTACCGATTGAGGATTACAGAGAAATCGTTGCTACTCAAAACGGTTTTGACAGTTATGAGGAAATGTATAACGAGGGTGTTCGTATCGGCAACGGTTACGACAAAAAGCCTGAACCGATTGTTCCCGCTTGGGAGCAAAAGAAAAAGTCAAAGGTAAAGAGCTTTGACCTCCACCCGGATATTCCGATGTCCGAGCGACACAACTTTGACCTTGCCAATAATCAGGTTGAAGAAGTGAACAAGAAAGAGCGTTTTCACAGAAACTATGCGGCGATTAAGGTCTTGAAAGATTGTCAAAGCGAAAACCGTTTTGCGACACCCGATGAGCAGAAAATCTTGTCGAGATATGTCGGTTGGGGCGGTATTCCCGAAGCCTTTGACGAACGAGCCGGAGCTTGGCATACCGAGTATGCTATGCTGAAAAATATCCTGACGCCGGAGGAATATGCGTCGGCAAGAGAAAGCACCCTGACTGCCTTTTATACTCCGCCCGAAGTATCTACTGCCATTTACAAGGTGTTGGAACAGATGGGATTTCAGGAGGGCAACCTGCTGGAGCCGTCTTGCGGTATCGGTAACTTCATCGGTATGCTGCCTAAGTCAATGGAAAACGCAAAGGTTTACGGCGTGGAGCTTGATACCGTTTCAGCCGGTATCGCTCAGCAGCTTTATCAGAAATCTTCTATTGCGGCACAGGGCTTTGAGGAAGTAAATGTCCCCGACAGCTTCTTTGACGGCATTATCGGCAATGTGCCTTTCGGAGATTTCAAAGTCTCCGACAAACGATACGACAAGTACAACTTCTTAATCCACGATTATTTCTTTGCGAAATCGCTTGATAAGTTACGCCCCGGCGGTGTGATGGCTCTTGTGACAAGCAAAGGAACTATGGATAAGGAAAACTCCAATGTGCGTAAATATATCGCACAGAGGGCGGAGCTTCTCGGAGCAATCAGACTTCCGAACGACACCTTCAAATGCAATGCCGGAACAGAGGTTGTATCCGATATTCTGTTCTTGCAAAAGCGAGACAGGCTAATAGATATTGAGCCTGACTGGGTTCATCTTGACACCGACGAAAACGGTATAAGGATGAACTCATATTTTGTTCAGCACCCGGAAATGATACTCGGCGAAATGAAAATGGTAAGCGGTCGTTTCGGACCGGAAGCAACCTGTGAGCCGTTTGAAAACGCCGACCTTTCGGAGCTTTTGAACGAAGCTGTTTCAAACATTCACGGAGAAATCTCCGAATACGAAGTAGCCGATGAGCTGGAGGAAGAAGATAATTCTATCCCGGCAGACCCTACGGTAAGAAACTTCTCTTACACGGTTTTGGACGACAAAATCTATTTCCGTGAGAACTCCCGTATGTCCCCGGTGGAGGTATCGGCAACCGCCGAGAACCGCATTAAGGGTATGATTGGGATAAGAGATTGCGTCCGCAATCTGATTGAACTGCAAACCGAGGATTACCCGGACAGCGAAATCAAACAGGCACAGGATAAGCTGAACACACTGTATGACAGCTTTACAAAGAAGTACGGGCTGATTAACAGTCGTGCCAATACTTCCGCCTTTTCCGACGACAGCTCCTATGCTCTGCTCTCTGCTCTTGAGGTCATCAACGAAGATGGCGAACTGGAACGCAAGGCGGATATGTTCTTCAAGAGAACGATTAAACCGCACAAGCCGGTAACGGAGGTCGACACCGCAGACGAAGCGCTTGCCGTGTCTATGGGTGAAAAAGCCACCATTGATATGGAGTATATGCAAGAGCTTTCCGGCAAGAGCGAGGAGGAATTATTTGCTGACTTAAAGGGCGTTATATTCCTTAATCCTCTCTATGAGTACGGTAATTCCTATGAACCTAAGTATCTGATGGCAGACGAATATCTGTCGGGCAATGTCCGTGAGAAGCTGGCGACAGCTAAAAGGTCGGCGACACTGTATCCCGAAGATTACACCGTCAATGTGCAGGCACTTGAAAAGGTGCAGCCAAAGGATTTGACGGCAAGTGAGATTTCCGTAAGGCTCGGTGCGACTTGGATTCCACCTGAAATATTCCAACAGTTTATGTTTGAGTTTCTCGACACCCCACGCTATGCACAGTGGAATATCAAGGTTCACTACTCTCAGTTTACCGGTGAATGGAACATTGAGGGAAAGAGCTATGACCGTTCCAATGTAAAAGCGTACAGCACCTACGGCACTTCCCGTATCAACGCATATAAGATAATTGAGGAAACACTGAACCTGAAAGATGTCCGTATCTTTGACTATATCGAAGATGACGAGGGCAAAAAGAAAGCAGTTCTCAATAAAAAGGAAACGGCAATCGCACAGGCAAAGCAGGAACTCATAAAGCAGGGCTTTCAGGACTGGATATGGGATGACCCTGCCCGCCGAGAAAAACTTACGAAAATGTATAACGAGAAATTCAATAGTATTCGTCCTCGTGAGTACGACGGAAGCCACATTGTTTTCAACGGTATGAACCCGGAAATCGAACTCCGTGAACATCAGAAAAATGCGGTTGCACACATTCTGTACGGCGGCAATACGCTGTTGGCACACGCAGTCGGTGCGGGCAAAACTTTTGAAATGGTGGCGGCTGCTATGGAGTCAAAGCGATTGGGACTTTGCAATAAGTCGCTGTTCGTAGTCCCAAATCACTTAACCGAACAATGGGCGGCGGAGTTTTTACAGCTCTATCCGGCGGCGAATATTCTTGTCGCGACAAAGCGAGATTTTGAGACCAAGAACCGCAAAAAATTCTGCGGTCGAATTGCTACGGGAGATTATGACGCAGTAATCATCGGTCATTCCCAGTTTGAAAAAATACCGATGTCCATTGAAAGACAGAGGGCAATTCTTGAGCAGCAGCTTGAAGAACTGACAGACGGTATTATGGATTTGAAGCGAAACCGTGGAGAAAACTTCTCCATTAAACAGCTTGAAAAGTCTAAAAAGTCCGTGAAACAAAAGCTGGAAAAGCTCAACGACCAAAGCCGCAAGGACGATGTTGTAACCTTTGAAGAACTCGGTGTGGACAGGCTTTTTATTGACGAGAGTCATTATTACAAGAACCTCTACCTTTACACCAAAATGCGTAATGTGGGCGGTATCGCTCAGACGGAAGCACAGAAATCCTCCGACCTGTTTATGAAGTGCCGATACCTTGACGAGCTTACAGGCGGTCGAGGAACGGTGTTTGCAACCGGTACGCCTATCTCAAACAGTATGGTGGAACTCTATACCATTCAGCGATACTTGCAGTACAACACGCTTGTCAAAAACAACTTGCAGCACTTCGACTCGTGGGCAAGTACCTTCGGAGAGACTGTAACAGCCGTTGAGCTTACCCCGGAGGGAACGGGTTACAGAGCGAAAACCCGCTTTGCAAAATTCTATAACCTTCCGGAGCTTATGGCGATGTTTAAGGAGGTTGCCGACATTAAGACGGCGGATATGCTGGAGCTGCCTGTGCCGGAAGCACACTTCCACAATGTTGCGGTCAAGCCGTCGGAAATGCAGAAGGAAATGGTTGCTTCTCTTGCGGAACGAGCCGAGAAAGTCCGTGGCGGCGGTGTGGATTCGAGTGTGGATAATATGCTCAAAATCACAAACGACGGCAGAAAGCTGGCACTTGACCAGCGTATGCTCAACGATATGCTGCCTGATTTTGAGGGCAGTAAAATCAACGCCTGCGTCGATAACATCTACCGTATTTGGGAGGAAACAGCCGATAAAAAATCGGCACAGCTCGTTTTCTGCGACCTCTCAACGCCAAAGAACGACGGCACATTCTCGGTATATAACGACATCAGAAAGAAGCTCATAGAGCGTGGTGTCCCCGAAAGCGAAGTCCGCTTTATCCACGAAGCAGATACCGATGTGAAGAAAAAAGAACTGTTCCAAAAGACCCGTAAGGGCGAGGTTAGAGTGCTTCTCGGTTCTACGCAAAAGATGGGAGCCGGCACGAATGTTCAGGACAGACTTATCGCACTTCACGATGTGGATTGCCCGTGGAGACCGTCAGACTTGGAGCAGCGTTCCGGTCGAATTATCCGTCAGGGCAACTCAAACCCTGATGTAGATATTTACCGCTATGTTACGGAGCAGACCTTTGACGCATATCTCTATCAGCTTGTAGAGGGAAAGCAAAAGTTCGCCAGTCAGATTATGACGAGCAAATCCCCGGTGCGTTCTGCCGAGGATATTGATGAAACCGCACTGTCCTATGCAGAGATTAAAATGCTTGCCACCGGCAACCCGTATATTAAGGAGAAGATGGATTTGGATATTCAAGTCCAAAAGCTGAAGCTCTTAAAATCCAACTTTCTCTCTGAAAGATACGCTTTGGAAGATAAGATAATCAAATATTATCCGCAGAGAATTACAGCTTTGGAAAACCGCATTGAAGGCTTGAAGCAAGATGTAGAAACTGCAAAACAGCACCCGAAACCAACGGACGACCGCTTTGTCGGTATGGAGGTTAAGGGTGTTTTTTATTCCGAAAAAGCCGACGCCGGTAAAGCAATCATCGAAGCCTGCAAGCAGATGAACAGTCCCGACCCTATTCCTCTTGGCAAGTACCGAGGGTTTGAAACGGAGCTGCTTTTTAATACCGCAGAGCGAAATTATGAGGTTCGACTGAAAGGTGCGACAAGCAGAAATGTTCCTCTCGGCGATGACGCACACGGCAATATTATCCGTCTTGATAACGGTATTGAGAGATTTGCCGAGAGCTTGTCGCTTGCGGAAAACGACCTTGAGAACACCAAAAATCAGTTGGAAACCGCAAAGAAAGAAGTCCAAAAACCGTTTATCCAAGAGGATGAATTGAGGACTAAACTTGCAAGACTTGATGAACTCAATATCTTGCTCAATATGGACAAAACAGAAAATGAAATTGTCGGTGGCGAGCCTGATGAGGGCGAAGTGCCGACTACACGAAAGGAGAAAACTTATGAAAGATAATATGAAAGAAAAGGACTTGACGGTAGATTTCTTTTTCGGAAACGAGGAAATCAATCCGTTTAACGCACCACAGATGTGCGTTGTTCGTCGATTAAGTAATGCTTATCACGAACTGGAAAACGAAAAATTTCCGGCTAATAAGGTGGAAATCAATCTCAGAATTGCTAAACTCAGTTTCTATGAAGAACTCATTGACATCTGCATTCAAACCGATTTTTCACAGGCTGACATTATCGCTCTTTATGAGGAGGAAGACCTTGCGGAAATTGCTTGGCTTTTCTGGAATGATGTTAAGTGTCCGGTCACCGATGTTCTTTTGCTGATTGCGAAGCTCGCTTATTGCGATGAGATAAGCGATAAGGTAATCGACTTCCTTATGTAAAGTGAGGTGGTTTATATGCCATATATCGCACCGGAGGTCATAACCGAAGCCAAGCGAATGGACTTATTGACCTATCTCAGAGAGTATGAACCGAATGAGCTTGTGAAGTATTCAAACAACACCTATACCACAAGAACACACGACAGCTTGAAAATTTCAAACGGAAAATGGATGTGGTGGTCAAGAGGTATCGGGGGCAAATCTGCCCTCGATTACCTTATAAAAGTTCGTGGAATGGACTTCGTTGAAGCAGTTCAGACCATTATGGGTAATAGTTCAGTAAGGTCTCCGACACCCGAAAACGCAAAAGGCTATGTTAATCAACCGTTGCTACTCCCCGAAAGAAGTCCCACTACGGATGTGGTATTTGAATATCTTTTCGGGCGTGGCATTGATTACGAAATCATCAATTACTGCTTGGAAAAGGAACTGGTAATTGAATCGCTGCCGTATCACAATGTTGTTTTTATCGGCTACGACGAAAGCAATAAACCAAAGTATGCAGCTTACAGAGCCACAAATC
>OHTD01000962.1_pt1 | contig 14042 bp, 6 predicted proteins | sample 1578871 | NCBI WGS metagenome assembly OHTD01 (sample SAMEA3879574, study PRJEB24766) | human gut metagenome | biome: human-associated habitat; feature: feces | place: USA | collected 1985/1987 | reverse complement strand
CGGAGAATTCGTACAGGGGCTGGATAAGTACGACGTTCCCCTGTTCGATATGCTGATGTTCCTGAAAGACCAGCTGGATTCCCATAATATTTCTCTGGATGACATGGACGAAGCGTCTTTGAACGATATTTTCTCCCAGCTGGATATGGCTCAGAAGCAGCTGAAAAGCGACCGCTACAGCCGGATGGTGGTTTACCTGAATCTGCCGGAAGAAAGCGACGAGACCTTTGCATTCCTGACCGAAATGCGGAACATTGTGGGGAAATACTACGACGGCGATTACTACGTGGTTGGCAATTCCACCAGCTCCCGCGATCTGTCGTCCTCCTTTGTCAAGGACAATCTGGTAATCTCCATTCTGTCCTCCCTGTTCGTTATTCTGGTGCTGCTGTTCACTTTCCAGTCGGCGGGACTGCCTATTCTGCTCATCGCCTGTATTCTGGGAAGTGTCTGGATTAACTTCTCCTTCCCCACTCTGGCCAATCAGCCGCTGTATTTCCTTGGCTACCTCATCGTGCAGTCCATTCAGATGGGCGCGAACATCGACTACGCCATCGTCATTTCCAGCCACTATCAGGAGCTGAAGGCCACGATGACCCATAAGGAAGCCATCGTGGAAGCGCTGAACGCCTCCTTCCCCACCATCTTCACCTCCGGCACCATCCTGTCTGCCGCCGCTCTGCTGATCGGCAACATTTCCACCAACCCCGTTATCTCCATTCTTGGCACCTGTCTGGGCCGCGGTACGATCATCTCCATTGTCATCGTTCTGGGTGTTCTGCCTGCCACGCTAGTGCTCAGCGACTCCATCATCAACCGCACCTCCTTCAAGATGAAGGGCATCGAGCTTCCCACCAGAACTGCCAGCGGCACCATGTATGTCAGTGGGCATCTGCGGGGTCAGGTCAGCGGCGTTCTGGACGGTGAATTCACCGGAACGATCCGCGGCGATATGCACGCCATCGTCTCCACCAGTACTCAGGTCAAAAAGCTGGACGAATCCGAAGCGGAAGGAGGAGAAGACAATGCGTAACCTGATAAAACGAATTTCCGCGCTTCTGCTGTGTCTGCTTCTCGTTCTCAGCCTGCCGGTAACGGCGCTGGCCGAGGAAGCCAAGGACACCGATGAGGCAGCGGCCGCCGAAGAAGGAACGACCTTGCGCATTCTGCGTCAGAAGCAGTTTCTGGACTTTGCGGAAAACTGCCGTCTGGACAGCTACAGCCGGAACCTGAGTGTGGTTCTGCTGACGGATATTGACCTCACCGGCGTGGATTTTTCAGGAATCCCCATTTTCTGCGGCAATTTTGACGGCAACGGTCACACCATCTCCGGCCTCAGCATCACCCGGGACGGCTCCAACATGGGTCTGTTTCGCTATGTTGACTCCTCTGCGGTCATCCAGAATCTCACCGTTTCGGGAGCGGTCACGCCTGACGGAAGCCGCAGCGCCGTGGGCGGCATTGCCGGACACAATGCCGGTAAAATCCAGAACTGCTTCTTTGACGGCACGGTTTCCGGCTCGGATGACGTGGGCGGCATCGCCGGCATCAACGCCATCACCGGTATCATCGACGGCTGCCATTCCAAAGGCGTCATCACCGGCGACCACCGGGTCGGTGGCGTCGTGGGAAATAACCTTGGCGTTATCCGCAGCTGCAACAACCGCTCCGGGGTCAACACCACCGCCGAGGAAAATCAGGTCAAGCTTTCCGACATTTCCTTCGACACCATCACCGGAAGTGAATCCGTCAGCACCGTAACGGACATCGGCGGTATCGCCGGTACCAGCAGCGGCGTCATCCGCCAGAGCAAAAACCGTGGCAACGTGGGCTATCAGCACATGGGCTACAACGTCGGCGGCATTGCCGGAACCCAGACCGGGTATCTCTACAAATGCGAAAACTTTGCTCAGGTTTATGGTCGCAAGGAAGTGGGCGGCATCGTCGGCCAGATGGAACCGACCACCTTCATCGAGTATACCGAGGACACAATGCAGATTCTCCAGTCCCAGCTTGGCACCGTAAGCAATCTCACGGGGCAGGCGTTTTCCACCATTCAGGACGGCAATTCGGACATGGGCGTTCAGGTGGACGACCTCTACAATTCCCTCGTGGATGCCAAGGACGCTCTGGATACCCTGCTGCCCAACGGGGACGACCCCTATCCCCCCGACCGGGACACCATCGACGCGGCCATCAACAACGCCAACAGCAGCCTTGCCGCCGCCGGTTCCTCTCTGTACGCCATCATGGATTCCGTCAACGACACGGCGGATTCCCTCAGCCGCATCATGCGCTCCATTGCCGGGCAAATCAGCGCCATGAGCGCCACCGTCGGCAACGCTTCCCAGAATCTGGGGGGCACCATTGAGGACATTTCCGACCGGGACACCGCAGAAATTCTCTCCGGCAAGGTGGAAAAATGCACCAATTCCGGTGCGGTTCTGGGCGACCTGAACGCAGGCGGCGTCGTGGGTGCCATTGCCTATGAAAACCGCCTGGATCCGGAGAACGATCTGCAAATCGGCGGGGACAACTCCATGAACTTCGACACCCAGCTGCGCGCCGTGATCCTCGGCTGTGAAAACAGCGGACGCGTTACGGCGAAGCGCCAGAACGTGGGCGGCATTGTTGGCTGGATGGCACTGGGGCTTACAAAAAACTGTCTCAGCACCGGCAGCATTGACGCGGAGAACGCCGACTATGTAGGCGGCGTCGTGGGCAAGAGCAGCGGCTATGTCCGCCAGTGCAGCGCCAAATCCGACATTACCGGAAGCGCCTATGTGGGCGGCATTGCGGGCGAGGGTCTCACCGCCACCGACTGCCGCAGCATGGTGCAGCTCACCGGCTCCGAGAAAACCGGCGCGGTTCTGGGTATGCGGGGCGAACGCACCGGATTCCTCAAGGACAATACCGACGACAGCGAGAAGACTGACGAAGAAACTGTCACTGGGAACTACTACTTTACCGTCGGCTCCGACATCGGCGCCATCGACGGCGTGAGCTATGCTGACACCGCCCAGCCCCTTTCCCATGACGATTTTGTCGCGCTGGAAGGTCTTGACCCGATCTTCAAGGTCATCTCCGTCCGCTTCGTCTATGACGACGGCATGATGCACACCGTCACCCTCACCCCCGGTGAGGCGCTGTCGCCGGACAGCATTCCCAAACTGCCCGAAAAGGCTGGTTATGTCGGTCGCTGGGACGGTCTCGCGGACGCCGATCTGTCCGACATCCGCTTCGATGTTTCGTTCCCGGCAGTGTACACCGCAGAGCTGGAAACGGTGCAGAGCGAAGCCCTTGGCGAAAGCAAACTGCCCACGCTGCTGGCACAGGGCCACTTCTCCGGCGATACGCCCATCCAGCTGACCCAAATGACCAAAGGCCCCGCTCCGGGTGTCCACGACAAATTCCTGGAGGGCTACGCCTTTACCCTCCCCACCGGTACAGCCGATACGCTGCGCTACTTGCCGGAAACTGAACAGAAAAATGTCCGGGTCATGGTAAAGGGCGCGAACGGAAGCTGGCGGGAGGTTTCCCACACCCAGGACGGCAGCTATCTGGTCTTTGCCATAGAGGACGGCGATGAGAGCTTCTGCCTGATCGGGTCGATGAAGAAATCGGTCTCCTGGCTGCCCATCATCGGTGCCGGCGGCGCGGCCATGGTCGTGCTGCTGGTGGTCATTCTTCTGGTTCACCATCGCCGCAAGAAGAAAGCCGTAAAATCGGAAACACCCGCTGTAAGCGAAAATACCTGACTGTAGGGTCGGTCGCCAGACTATGGCGGCCGACCCCTTACTTCTGCAAAGAATCGGCTAAAAATTCCCACAATTAACAATTTGTTTACAACATATTTGCTATAATGACAAATATCGTTTTGTAGAATTGTTACAAAGATCAAAAATGGAGACGTGTGCTATGAATACATATCGCGCCGGTATCGACATCGGCTCAACCACCGTCAAGCTTGTGCTGCTGGACGAAAACGGGGAAATCCTGTTCGGACAGTACCGCCGCCACTGCGCCCATACCCAGCAGACGCTTAAGGAACTCCTTGCCGAAGCCCGGGAACAGGTCGGCTCCTGCCTTTTGCAGGTGAAGATTACCGGCTCCGGCTCCATCAATCTCGGCAAGGCCATGGGCATCGGCTTCGTGCAGGAGGTGGTGGCCGTCGCTTCCGCATTGCAGGCCGTCGCGCCTCAGACCGACGTGGCCATTGAGCTGGGCGGCGAGGACGCCAAGATTATTTATTTCCGGGGCGGACTGGAAGAACGGATGAACGGCGTCTGCGCAGGCGGCACCGGCTCCTTCATCGACCAGATGGCGTCCCTGCTCCAGACCGATGCCGCCGGACTGAACGCGCAGGCAGAGCATTATCAGGAAATTTATCCCATCGCCGCCCGCTGCGGCGTGTTTGCGAAAACCGACATTCAGCCTCTCATCAACGAGGGCGCGACCACCGCCGACCTGGCCGCTTCCATTTTTCAGGCCGTGGTCAATCAGACCATCTCCGGCCTTGCCTGCGGCAAGCCCATCCGGGGGTGTGTGGCATTTCTGGGCGGCCCCCTGCATTTCCTGCCGGAGCTGAAAAAAGCCTTTATCCGCACCCTGAAGCTCACCCCCGAAACCACCGTTGACCCGGAAAACTCCCATCTTTTCGCCGCCATGGGCGCGGCGCTGGAATCCGGCGACGCCGAAGCCGTCAGCATGGACGGTCTGATCGACCGGCTGGACAAGGGCGTGGAAATGGCCTTTGAATTAAAGCGTCTCGACCCCCTGTTCGCCACGCGGGAAGACCATCAGGCGTTCTGCGCCCGCCACAGCAAAGCCGTCGTCCGCCGGGAGAGCCTGTCCGGGTATCGGGGTGACTGTTTCCTCGGCATTGACGCCGGTTCCACCACCACGAAGGTGGCGCTCATCGGCAGCGACGGCCAGCTTCTCTTTTCCTATTACGCCAACAATCAGGGCAACCCCATCCGCACCGCCATGGATGCCATGGCGCGTCTCCGGGACGAGCTGCCCGAGGGCGCGCACATCGCCCGCTCCTGCTCCACAGGCTACGGAGAATCCCTCCTGAAATCTGCTTTCTGTCTGGACGAGGGCGAGGTGGAAACCATCGCCCACTGCACCGCCGCCGCGTTTTTTGACCCGGAGGTGGACTGCGTGCTGGACATCGGCGGGCAGGACATGAAGTGCGTCAAGCTGAAAAACGGCAGCGTGGACACTATTCTGCTGAACGAAGCCTGCTCCTCCGGGTGCGGCTCCTTTATCGAGAACTTCGCCAATTCCCTTGGCTACAGCGCAGAAGGGTTTGCCAAAGAGGCACTGTTCGCCAAAAATCCCATTGATCTCGGCACCCGCTGCACCGTGTTCATGAATTCCAACGTCAAGCAGGCCCAGAAAGAGGGCGCCACGGTACAGGATATTTCTGCGGGACTTGCCTACTCCGTCATCAAGAATGCCCTTTACAAGGTCATCAAGCTGGCAGACCCCGCCGACCTTGGCAGACACATCGTGGTGCAGGGCGGCACGTTCTACAATCAGGCGGTGCTTCGCGCCTTTGAGAAGATTGCCGGCGTGGAGGCCACCTGCCCCGATATTTCCGGCATCATGGGTGCCTTTGGCGCGGCGCTGGTGGCGCGGGAACGCTATCACGGTCAGGAAAGCACTACCCTTCCCCTGAACGACATTCTGAATCTGACCTACACCACCTCCACCACCCGCTGCGGCGGCTGTTCCAACCGGTGTATGCTGACCATCAACAAATTCCCCGGCGGGCGCCGCCACGTCACCGGCAACCGCTGTGAAAAGGGCTTGGGCGGTGCCGGAACCGGGCGGAAAGGCCCCAACGTGACGGCCTATAAGCTGAAGCGGATGTTCGACTATCCCCCGCTGGAAAATCCTACCCGGGGCGTCATCGGCATCCCCAGAGTGCTGAATATGTACGAAAACTACCCCTTCTGGGCAACATTCTTCCGGGAATTGGGCTTCCGGGTGGCTCTCTCCCCCAAATCCAACCGGAAAATCTACGAGCTGGGCATGGAGTCCATCCCCTCGGAATCCGAGTGCTACCCCGCCAAGCTCTCCCACGGTCACGTCCAGTGGCTCATCAATGAGGGAATCAAAACCATCTTCCATCCCTGCGTATTCTATGAGCATCAGGAGACCCCCGGCGCGCAGAATCATTACAACTGCCCCATCGTGGTCTCCTACCCGGAGAATCTGAAAAACAACGTGGAAGCCGTCGCCGACGGCGAAGTCCGCTACATCCGCCCCTTCCTCGCCTTTACCAGCGAGAAAATCGCCGCCGACCGGCTGGCCGCTCTGTGTAAGGAAGAATGGGGCATCGATGGGAATGAAGTCCGCGCTGCCGTCCACAAGGCATGGGAAGAACAGCAGCGCGCCAAGGCCGACGTCCGGGCGGAGGGGCAAAAAGCCTTGCAGTGGATGGCGGACAATCACGCCCGGGGCATCGTTCTCGCGGGCAGACCCTACCACATCGACCCTGAAATTAACCACGGCATTCCGGAAATGATTGCCTCCTACGATCTCGCCGTCCTCACCGAGGACTGCCTGCCCATCGATTTCACCCCCGAACGCCCCCTCCGGGTCAACGACCAGTGGGTTTACCATTCCCGGCTGTACAGCGCGGCAGAGTTCGTGCGGAACCGGGAGGACTTGGAGCTGATCCAGCTGAATTCCTTCGGCTGCGGTCTGGACGCTGTCACCACCGATCAGGTGTGCGAAATTCTGGAAGGGAGCAACAAGCTCTACACCGTCCTGAAAATCGACGAGGTGAACAATCTGGGCGCTGCCCGTATCCGCATCCGCAGTCTGCTGGCCGCCATGAACCAGCGTCAGGCGCGGGGCATCCGCCCCCAGCCCAAGCCCGCCGCTTATCACCGGTCGGAATTCACCAAGGATATGTACCTGTCCGGCTACACCATCCTCGCCCCCCAGATGAGCCCCATTCACTTTGACCTGCTGGAACCGATCTTCAAAAAGTACGGCTATCACATCGAAGTACTTGCCAACGACAACCGCGCCGCTATCGACATGGGTCTGAAATTCGTGAACAACGACGCCTGCTTTCCCTCCATCACCGTGGTGGGGCAGATCATGGACGCGGTGCTTTCCGGGAAATACGACACGGACAAGCTGGCCGTGATGATGACCCAGACCGGCGGCTGCTGCCGGGCGAGCAACTACGTGGGCTTCATCCGCCGGGCGCTGGACAAGGCGGGACTTAGCCATATCCCGGTCATCTCCCTGAACGCCAACGGCATGGAGACCAACGAGGGCTTCAAGCTCTCCCCCGGCCTTCTGTTCACCGCGCTGCGGGGCGTGGTCTACGGCGACCTGTTCATGCGCTGCCTGTACCGGGTGCGTCCCTATGAAAAAGAGAAGGGTTCCGCCAACGCCCTTCATCAGAAGTGGCTGGAAATCGCCATTGATTCGTTGGTAAACAGCAAGAGCAAGTGGTCGTATAAGGCCGTTTGCAGCGGCATTGTGGAAGCCTTTGACAATCTTCCCATTGACGAAACCCTGCGCAAGCCGCGCGTCGGCGTGGTGGGCGAGATTCTGGTCAAGTATATGCCCCTCGCCAACAACCATCTGGTCGATCTGCTGGAAGCCGAGGGGGCGGAGGCCGTGGTGCCTGACCTGATGGACTTCCTGAACTACTGCGTGTACAACGGCGATTACAAGCATGAATTCTTAGGGGCGGGCTGGACGAGTGCCGCCACGGCGAAGCTCGGCGTGGACGCCATCCGCGTGATACGCAAGCCCGCCCTGGACGCACTGGAAAAGAGCCGCCGATTTGAGCCGCCCATGCCTATTGAGAAGGTAGCAGAGCTGGCAAAGCCCTTCCTCTCCATCGGCAACCAGTACGGCGAAGGGTGGTTCCTCACGGGAGAAATGGCGGAGCTGGTTCTCTCCGGCACGCCCAACATCGTGTGCATCCAGCCCTTCGCGTGCCTGCCAAACCACGTTGTGGGCAAGGGCGTCATCAAGGCGCTGAAAAAAGCCTATCCCCAGTCCAACATCGTGGCCGTGGACTACGACCCCGGCGCGTCGGAGGTCAATCAGCTCAACCGCATCAAGCTGATGCTCTCCACCGCGAAAAAGCGTCTGGCCGAGGAAGAAACCGCCGCAGTATAAGTTTAAGGCAGGACACCGAATTGGTGTCCTGCCTTCTGCTTATTCAAAAGGAATGTAGTAATACGGCTTACTCACCCGTTTGCCCTGATCGTTCAGTTCGCTGCCGTTGTAGAAGCTCACGCCTGCAATCTGTTCCGGGTCGAGAACTATGTTGAGGGTATGCTTGATGCACGTGTACGTGTGGCTGTCAGCATCCCAGGAACCGCCGCCGTTGCCGTAAGGCCGAATGTCGGTTCCGTCTTTCAGGCGGATGCTTGCCGGGGTCGGCGTCCAGCCCGTTTTCTCCGTGAAATCGATGTCGTCCGTATATTCATCCCCCAGCCGGAAAGTGAACTTCATGCTGTACTGGCCGATTTCCGCCTCAAGGAGCGTTACGTCCCACAGATCTCCGACTTTGGCGTTGGGCGTCCACTTTTTCGGTGCCTGCGTGGTGCCTTCCAGCGTCCAGCGCAGCACCCAATTGCCGGGGGTGGTCATGATATCCTCGTCTTCAAACTTCTCGCCCTGAATGCCGAAGCCGGTGAAGGTCACGGCCATTTCCTTTCCGAACATGCTCTCATCCGGAGAGAATGCAAAATCGATGCTGAATTCAATGCTCCCGTCGGCCAGCTGATAGTCCAGAAGCAGCTGTTGGTCTTCTCCCACCCGGGGAACCGGCTGACCATTCTTTGCATATGTGGGATTGTGGTCGGCATCCCAAAGCACGCCGTCAAAAAAATGAGCGCCCCAGCTCATGGGCATCACTTCTCCGTCCACCCGGTAGTCCCACCATGCCCAAGGTGCCTGCCCTTCTTCCAGCTGTAAACCCTCAATGCGGAAAATGGCTCTGCCGCCGTACTGATCCATCAGCGTCTGGGCGAGGGTGACGGTGATGCCGTTGTCCGTCGCGGAAACGGCTTTCTTCTTTCCGTCCTTTGTCTCGGTGGGCGTCGCGGACAGGCCGCTTTGCTCTGCCTGCTTCTTGACCTGCTCGGAGATCTGCTGCGTTGTGCCGCCGTTGTCTCCGTACTGCATGGTCGCCGTCCAGCGGGTGATGGCCGCTGCCGCCGTCATGGTTGCCATAATCAGCGCCGCCGCCAGAATGAGCAGCAGCTTCTTTTTGCCGAAGCCCCTTGCTTTTCCCCTTCCGAATGTTCCGAATTCCGATTCCTCGATCAGCTCCGCATCCAGATTCTGAATGCCCTGCAACATATCCTTGCCTGTCATACCTGAAAACCCTCCTTTTTTAAGTAAACCGCCAACTTTTCCCGCATCCGGGACAGCCGCATCAGCACGGCGCTCTGGCTGATCTCGTAGCGCAGAGCAATTTCGCTGACGCTGTCGCCGAACCAGTACCGCCGGACAAAAATCATCCGGTTGTCCGCCGTCTGCTTCCATAGAAAGCTGCCCACCAACCGGCTGATCTCGGCGCTTCTCACGTCCGTTTCCTGCCATTGGCCGGGAATGCACGCTTCCATCTCCTGCGTCAGCGTGACGACCTCGGCCTTGCGCTTTGCCGCGTTGTTCCAGTCCAGCCGGTCAAAGGCAAGGTGGCGGCAGATTTTTGCGAGATAGGCAAAAAAGTGAACCGGTTTCGTGGGTGGAATGGTGTCCCACGCCTTGAAATAGGTGTCATTGACACACTCCTGCGCGTCCTCCCTGCTTCCCACGATATTCTCCGACAGCCTTGTGAGCTTCGCGCCATACCGGTCGTCCGTCTGCCGGATGGCGTCTTCGTTTCGGGTGAAGAACAGCTGTATGATTTGTTCATCGTTCATTCAACGCACCTCCTGTGTTTTGTCCTTCACCCTGATAGAAGGATTTCCAACTCAAAACCTAACACATTTCGGGAGAATTCTCAAGAAATTTTTGAATACGAAGAGACGGCGTGGCCGAAGCCACGCCGTCCCGTATGCGGTGTATTTATTTTGCCAGCAGCTTTTCCAGCGCCGCAAGACGCAGGCTCAGGCACAGCACCTCCATGGCCTTTTCCAGCTCGGCCACCGGGGGCAGGCTGGGAGCAATGCGGAGGTTGGAGTCGTCCGGGTCGTTGCGGTAGGGGTAGGTCGCACCGGCGTTGGTCAGCACCACACCGGCCTCCTTGCACAGCGTCCAGACCCGCTTCGCCGTGCCGGGCATGGCAAACAGGCTGACGAAATAGCCGCCCTTCGGGTCGTTCCAATGGGCAATGCCCAATGGCCTAATCTCCCGGTTCAGCCATTTTGCGACGCACTCAAATTTCGGTGCCATGACGGATGCGTGGAGCTTCATGATCTCCAGCGTGTGCGCCTTGTCCTTAAGAAAACGCACATGGCGCAGCTGGTTGACCTTGTCGTAGGAGATCATCTGCACGCCGAAAATGCCGGTGAAATAGCAGATATTGGCCTCGCTGGCAGCCATGCAGGAAATGCCGCCGCCGGCAAAGGTGATCTTGGAGGTGGACGCAAACTCATAGACCATGTCCGGCCGTCCCGCCTCGTCGCACAGGGACAGGATGTCCGGGAACGGGACGTAGTCGCCCTCGAATTCGTGGACGCCATAGGCGTTGTCCCAGATGATGGCAAAGTCCGGGGCAGCGGGCTTCAAGTGGGCAAAGCGGCGGATGGTCTCGTCGGAGTAAATAATTCCGTCGGGGTTGGAGTATTTGGGAACCGTCCATATGAGCTTGACCTGCGGGTCCTTCACCAGCTCCTCCACCACGTCCATATCCGGGCCTTCGGGAGTCATGGGGACGGGAATCAGCTCCGCGCCGAAGAACTCGCCGATCTGGAAATGCCGGTCATATCCGGGGGCGGGGCAGAGAAATTTCACCTTTTCCTCCCGGCACCATGGCTTGGGGCTGTGGAGCAGGCCGTGGGTGTAGGCACGGGACACCACGTCGAACATCATATTCAGGGAAGCCGCGCCGCCGACGAACACCTGATCCGCCTTGCAGCCCAGCACATCCGCCCAGTACCTCCGGGCACTGGGAATACCCGCCAGTTCACCGTAATTCCGGGCGTCCACGCCGTCGTCGAAGCAGTCCTCAGGAGTCTGCAGCACGGTCAGAAGGCCGCTGACCAGATCCAGCTGCTTCTTGGCGGGCTTACCGCGGGCCATATTCAGATTCAGCCCCTGCGCCTTGCAGGCTTCGTAGGACGCCAGCACACTGCCGTATTCACGTTCCAGTTCTTCCCGGGTCATGCAGGAATAGGGAGTCATATCGATCATCCTTTCGGCATTTTGACAAGTTTTATGTGTATATTATATGCCCGAAGCTTCAAAAATGCAACATCAGATTGGGCAAAAATTCATTTTTCGTCTCAAAAGTCAAGAAATCTATGAAATGCACAAAGTTTCCTGCACACGTCAATTTGTTTTACTGCATATTTTCGCACAAAAACGGCGTGACCGAACCCGGTCACGCCGTCTTCCGTTATTTCGCTGCTTTTTTCGGGGCTGCGGGCGTTTCGGGAAGGATCACCTTTTCCTTCAGCACGAAGCCGGTTCTCGCGGGGATGTACAGTTCAATGTAGTCCCTGCCGTCAAAACGCTTGGTAGCGTAGGTCGTTTTTGCCACGTTTCCAAAGCCGCCGTACTTTTCGTCGTCGGTAGACAGAACCACCGTGTACTCGCCCGGCTGGCGAACCGGGACAAGAACGTTATTCAGGGAATTACCGAAGTGGAAGTTGAACACGAACACCAGCCCGTGGCGGTAGTAGGCAAGGGTCTGCTCCGGCGCTTTCATCAGCAGCAGGTCTGCCATCCGCTGGTCGAAAATCCGGTTCTCCTTGGTCAAACGAACCATATCCTCGTCAAAGTCGCCCAGCCACTGGTATTTGAGCATTCCGTTGTCCTTCAGGCTCCACTGGCGGCGGCAGTAATGGAAGCTCCAGCCATTGCCCTCCCGGGGGAAGTCGATCCATTCGGGATGGCCGAACTCGTTGCCCATGAAGTTGAGGTACGCTTCTCCGCCGCCGGACAGAGTGAACAGACGAATCATCTTGTGCAGGGCAATGGCGCGGTCGATCACAGGGTTGTGACAGTCCTTGTTCATGTCCGTGTACATGTTCGCCCCGGCCAGGCGGAAGATCATCGTCTGGTCGCCCACCAGCGCCTGATCGTGGGACTCCACATAGGCCACGGTCTTCTCTCCGGGACGGCGCAGGCACATACTGCCCCACATCTTGTTAATGTCCCAGAATTCGTCCTGCCCCTTCACCGCCTTGATCCACATATCCGGCAATCCCATACCCAGCCGGTAGTCAAAGCCGATGCCGCCGTCCGCAATGGGCAGGCACATGCCGGGCATACCGGACATGTCCTCGGCGATGGTGATGGCCTTGGGGTTCACCTGACGGATCAGCTCATTGGCAAGCTGCAAATACGTCACCGCCTCGGTGTCGGTGTTGTAGGAGAAATACTTGCCGTCGGAGGTGAAGTCCGTACCGAGGGCGTGGTCATGGTACAGCATGGAGGTCACGCCGTCAAAGCGGAAGCCGTCAAAATGGTACTCCGTCATCCAGAATTTCAGGTTGGACAGCAGGAAGTGGATAACGCCGGTCTTGCCGTAGTCAAAGCACTTTGTTCCCCACGCAGGATGGTCGCCCTTGGGGCCGTCGTGGAAGAACTGCCATGTGGTGCCGTCGAACATGTTGATGCCCTCGGCGGTATTCCTGACGGCGTGGGAATGCACCACGTCCAGCAGCACCCGGATGCCCATGGCGTGCGCCTTGTTCACCAGATATTTCAGGTCTTCCGGCTTTCCGAACCATGAGGAAGCGGCGAAGAAACTGCTCACCTGATAGCCGAAGGAGCCGTAATAGGGATGCTCCATAATGGCCATGAGCTGGAGGGTATTGTACCCCGCCTTGTGGATTCTCGGCAGGATGTTGTCGGCAAACTCCCGGTAGGAACCAACCTTGCCCTCCTCCTGCGCCATGCCGATGTGGGCCTCATAGATATACAGCTCGTCCTCGCCGGTAAAGCCCTTGTCCGTCCACGGGAATGCCTTACGGTCATCCACCACCTCGCACTCGAAGGTGATGTTCTGCTTGTTCTGCACCACCCGGCGGGCATACAGGGGGATGTGCTCCGTGCGGGTCAGGTTGGCGTCCACCACAGTCTTGACCTTGCAGCCGTCCCACAGGGCGTCGTCGCCGGGGAGATACAGCTCCCAGTTGCCGTTGCCCAGATTGGTCAGCGGGTGGGAGGTCTGGTTCCAGCCGTTGAATTCGCCCTCCAGATACAGCTGGTAGGCGCTGGGCGCCCACTCCCGGTAGTACCAGCCGCCATCCACGTGATGGAAGCCAAAGTACATGTGAGCGTTGGCAAAATCATTCAGGCTCTGCCCCTCGGACAGAATACGTTTTTTTGCCGACCGGTACAGGTGCATCCGCAAATCAATATCCCCGGCGAAAGGCTCAAGCTGGGGATTCAAATCCAAAATACGATACATAGCGTCTCCTTTTCCGCGAAAGTATTGTCTATCCAATGGAGGGCGGTATCACCCTTCGCTCCTATTTTAGAAGAATCGTGCGTCTCTGTCAAGGACTTTTCATTCTTTACAATTCGCTTTGCTTTTTAATTTTGATTTTACATACCGAAGATTTTGGAATTTACAATAGACTAGTAAAATGCGAATCGTAGGATAAATCCCGAGTACATCAAAAATAAAGCCTACAAGGAGAAGTAAGATTATGAAAAAAGTCATTTCCATTGCACTGATTGCCATGCTTGTTGTCGCCATGGCCGGCTGCTCTCAGAGCCAGCCCGCCCCCACCGCCGCTCCTGCCGAGACTGCGGCACAGACGACCGCCGCTCCTCAGACCGAAGCCCCCGCCGCGCTCTCCGGCACCGTCGCCACCGACGGCTCCACCTCTATGGAGAAGGTCATCGGCGCTCTGGGCGAAGCCTTCATGGAA
>OHTD01000958.1_pt1 | contig 14058 bp, 14 predicted proteins | sample 1578871 | NCBI WGS metagenome assembly OHTD01 (sample SAMEA3879574, study PRJEB24766) | human gut metagenome | biome: human-associated habitat; feature: feces | place: USA | collected 1985/1987 | reverse complement strand
ACGGCGAAGAGGAGAATCCGTTAGGATAACAGAAGCAACAGATTATCAACATTAACACCAGAAGAACATGAGCACAAAATCAAAATCCGTATGGGGCATTGTCCTCAAAACCATCGTAGCAGTAGCCACTGCCCTGGCAGGGGTATTCGGTTTCAGTTCCTGCATAGGCCGATGAGAATCATCACACTTGTCATCATTCACTGCTCGGCCACGCCCCAGGGCGTGCGCCTGAGCTTTGACGACTGCCGCCGCGAGCACATCCGCCGCGGCTTCAGCGACATCGGCTACCACTTCTACATCACGCGCAACGGAGAGATTCACCGCGGCCGCCCGCTGGAGAAAATCGGCGCCCATTGCCAAAACCACAACCGGCACTCCATAGGCATCTGCTACGAAGGCGGCCTGGACATCCGCGGCACACCCGCCGACACCCGCACACCGGCACAGCGGGCATCGTTAGTGGCACTGCTGCGCGAACTGAAACGGATTTTTCCGAAAATTCTGGTAGTGGGACATCATGACCTGAATCCGATGAAGGAATGCCCTTGCTTTAATGCGGTGGCGGAATATGGGGGGCTGCCCAAACTGAAATGAGTGCTCCGAAAAGTTACGGATTGTAGCTATAACAACATGAAAGGGTCATATCAAACTCCGTTTGGGGAGTGATGATACGACCCTTTCTTGAATATTTTTTGAGTCTTTCTTGAATACTTTTTGAGTCCTTCTTGAATACTTTTTGAATCTATTTCAGCTCTCCTCAAAAACTACTTCCATCCCATTCTCCCGGCCAACAAACCATACACTTCCCCGTTCGGAATCATCTGCCCCTTTTCACGGGCCGTTTGCGTATATTTTATGGCGTCCACAAGAATATCATCATCCAAATAGCCTGCATCTTCCGCTACCGTAGAGTATTCCATTGCCATTGGTTCGGCTACATAATCTTCCGATACTTCTTGTTTTTTATAGGATTTCGCTTCACTCATGGCTCTGTGTATTTTTCGCAAAGATACGGTTATCACTCAGATAAACAATCTTATATATGTATGTTTATGGCATCATAAATGATGACACTGCCCTTTCTATGTTTTTCAGACACCCGGATGCGAATATAATGCTTCATATTGATGTGCAATCACTTCCCAGCGATAACGTCTGTATGCAATTTCCACCATACTATCAGCATTTGTCTTAAAAGCCGGGTATGGTTTCTGCAAAAGAGTTCCCAGCATCTCTGCAGAAGAGAAATAATCAGCTTTCTGCTCTGTCGTTTCCCTGTTATATATCACATCAAAAGCCAATATAGGCTTGCCGAAGAACATAGCTTCTACCAACGACGGATTCGTGCCTCCTGCACTATGCCCATGTATGTAAAAAGAGCAATGGCTTCTCAACACATTTAAAGTCTTTACGTCATATATAGGAGATAATAAATGGATATTCCCGTACCTGGCATACTTTTCCAACAGAGATTTCCCATACGGACTCCTATTCCAGTTTCCAACGAAAAACAGTTCTTTACCGGAAGCCTTAAAAGCTTCCAATATAACGTGTACATTATTTTCCGGCTCTATCCGACATAGAGAAAAAGAGTAACTGATGTTCTTCAGTCCGTATTTTTCTAAAATCTGTTCCTCCACATCCGCAATATCACATAACACATGGTCGCCGCCATAGGCTATCAGTTCCGCTTCTTTTCCATACTCTTCCCTCACATAGTCCTGAATGCCCTTATTGTCGGCTATCACCGCATCTGCATACTTCACAGCCATCTTTTCCGAAAATTTCAGGAAAGCTTTGGCATATTTCCCCCATTTTTCACGACGATGCTCCAAACCATCTATATTGATTACCAGCCGCTTCTTCGAAAACAACCGGTATATCGGAAGAAAGCAACAACCGGAAACGCCCAATATCAGAATCACATCGCTCTTCTTCGTTGCCTTTATCAGAGATACTATATCATACAAGATGCTCTGGCTTCCATTGGCATCTAACGGCACGTATTTCAAATCTGCATTTTTATAAACAGATTGCCGGTGAGGATAACTTTTGGCACTGCAATAAACCGTATAGTGTATATCCGCCGGAGAATTATAGCCTATGATGTTCTCTACCAACGATTCAAAACCGCCATAGTTGGCAGGTACGCCTACTGTACCAATAATTGAAACTCTTTTCATTATTGTTATATACGTGTAAATATATAATACAACTTCCAATATGCAAATTTCAGATAATTTACCCTAAAAGGCAAAGCTGCAAAAAAATCATGATATACCTGAAACCAACTCAGCACATGCTTCAGCCTATTATAAATATATTTCTTTCCAGCCAATGTAGAACCTATGGTATTATTGCCGTGTTGCCTATATTTTATCGTCGGCACATTCAAACATGCCACTTTACCATATTTCACTGTTAATACAATTACCCAAAAATCATGAATTACAGTCTTTGGTATCGGCAAAGCATAATTCAACACCCATTTGTTCATTAACATCGTACAGCCAGGAGATACACTGACAGCCATTGCTTTATACAAGTCGTTCACAACATCAAAAGGCATATGAGCCGCTTTGAAAAAAGAATCATTTATAATATTCAACTTCTCATCTACCACATATAAATCTGTAAATACAGCACAAGGTGTTTTCTCTCCCAATGAACTTTCCAACTCATGCATGCGCTTCAACGAAATTTCAATTTTCTGCTCACACCAATAATCATCCTGATCGCAGAACATAAAATAATCAGCCTTAGAATTCCGCATTAAAGCCTCAAAAGAAAGGGTAGAGCCCAAATTGCCCAAATTATCGCTAAGAATATATATAGACAAACAATGCGTATCTCTATACTTCTTAATTATCTCCAAAGTTCGGTCTGTGGAACCGTCATCCCTGACAATCACATTAAAATTTTTATAAGTCTGATTGTCTAATGACTCCAGCAACTCTTCAATATACTTCTCCCCATTATAGGTTGAAAGCAATATATCAATCATATTATAGTAATCGTTTTCATCGCTGCATATCCGTACAAAACGGTAACGCCCAATGACATAAATAATAATAAATACCCTTTCCTCACCGTGCAATAATCTTTATTATATGCCATATTCACCATAAGAATTATATAGACTACAGAATAAAATTCGGCAAAACGGACTGAGATTACAGGTAATTGGAGAGGAAGCAAGTAATAATAGCAACATAAACCAAAAGAAAAGATCTTGTATAGTGTGAAATTCAAGGAATCCTCTTTTTTTATCAGAGTTGATGCTAAAAGAAAAAGAGACAACAATGTTGCATATTTTAAATTCCAAGGTGACATAAAATCCGACTCTCCACCTGACTTATTCAGTCCTATCAAATCTTGCAGCATATAAATATACTTAGTGAGAGTCGATGCAAACTCAGTAAAGAAAATAGAAAAAACAACCCCCGACAATGTTACTACCACACAAAATTTTATTGAGCGGGCCATACGCGTATATATCCAGCAAAAAAGCATTATCATTGCCGAATAATGAAATAAAGTAGCTATCAACATTTTTACGAAAAAGCGGGTCGGTCTATTTTCATCTATGTCTTTGATGCTACATAAAAAGATACCGATAGCTACCGCAGCCCTTATCTGAGTATATTCATGGACAAAGAAAAAAGATAAAAAATAGAGAAACAGAACTATATTCCAATGGGAAGATAGCGACTTGAAAGCATGTATTTTAAGAGATAAAGCAGTTATAACCGATATAAAATATATAGGCGCTACATGGCTATCAAACAAAAAATCATTCAACCATCTCAAAAAACGGTAAGCAGGCTCTATAGAATCTCGTTCTAACCCCGTATAAGTAAAAAGTTCTATGTACCCTCCATAATCCGCACCTATTCCCAATAAACGGCCGGCACTGACAACTCCGGGTATAAAAATCAAAAGAAAAATAAGATAATACTCCCCTATTTTTTTAGCCTTACTATAAGATACATTTTGGTCTATAGACATTTTTATAACGATGAAAACAGAATTTTTGGAATATTATTTTCTGCACTCAAATGCAGAACAGCCGCTGCAACTTTTTCATTGTTGCCACTCTTTCTTGCTGATAAATTGTTTAAGTCATCATTGTATGAAATATATTCATATCCCATTTTAACACTATCGCCAATATTAATAGTCTTTACAATAGGAATTAAACCATACGATAGATATTCTATCAACTTTGTGGGTGCAGCTACTCTGTTAAGGACAATGTCGTCTCGTAATATAAAACCATAATGGGCTATAGAATAATATAAACTTAAATCCTTTGGCAATACACTTTTTACTACAATAGAATCTGAATTAGGCAATTTAGAAACAATTTCATTTGCCCTTTCTACTTCTTGAGTCATTATAATAAATCTGTAGTCCGGATTACTCATCGTTTTAATGCACTGTATCATCAGCTCAAAGTTCTGCCATTTCTGAAGGTTTCCCGAATATACAAACACAACATTTGAATCATTTATATTCAAGGACTTTCTCAGAGAGTCAACATCTTCTGTTTTCGGTTCAGATATGCTGTTGATAGGATAAATCGGTTTAATGACACATTTTATCCTATCATTAAGCTTCCGTTTCATCTTATAATAATCCACCATTGCATGACTGACGGAAATCAGATTCGTAACATGTTTATACGCTATTTTTTCGACTTCATTATAAAATAAAGACTTGAATCTTTTACCATAAAACTCCAGTTCTTCCGGTACAGAACCATGCAAATCCAATGTTATGTTCTTTCCTTTTAAAGGAGTTCCTATCAGAAACTTGAAATTGTACAAGGAATGAACATATATATAATCAGCACTTTTTACCATTTTAGAAATAAAGGCAAAATGAATGAGCCAATTCACATAAACAATTCTCACATTACCCTTTATTTCTTCAGTTCTGTTCTTATGTGAAACCAGACTTATTGACAAATAGGTACGATTATAGGATTCAAACTCCGTATCAATAGCCTTAATTCGCTGAAACATTCCCTCTTTTTGCTTATCTGCAGTGGGGTATGCAGCAATAAATAATATATTTCTTGTCATCGGTTCATTGAAGCTACAATTCTACTACATGCCATTCCATCTCCATAAGGATTTACAGCCTTACTCATGCCGTCATAATATTCTTGATTATCGAGCAGCTTTGAAACTTCATGCACAATTTTGTCATAATCAGTGCCTACCAGTTTTACCGTTCCTGCATCCAAAGCTTCCGGACGCTCTGTTGTATCACGCATCACGAGTACAGGCTTACCCAATCCCGGTGCTTCTTCTTGAATGCCTCCGCTGTCTGTCAGTATAACAGTAGATTTTTCCATTAAGTATACAAATGAAAGATACTCCAAAGGCTCTATGAAAAAGATATTCCCTAAATCGGATAAGCTTTCTCCAAATATTTCATGAATCGGTTTACGGACATTAGGATTCAAATGCATAGGATAAACAAAATCTATATCCCGGTACTTTTCGGTGAGCGTTTTTATGGCCTTACACATTGAGATGAAACCATCTCCAAAATTCTCCCGACGATGTCCCGTTATCAAAACCATTTTTCTGCCATCGGACAAACGATTGACATCATAGCCAGAATTACTCAAAACTGCTTTCAAAGTAGCAGACAGAGTTTCATCAGCCTTAATCTTATCCACTACCATATACAGTGCGTCAATTACCGTATTTCCGGTAACCGTTATCGCTTCTTCCGCTATACCTTCCGCCAAAAGATTTTTTTTACTTAAATCGGTAGGCGCAAAATGATAGGTAGAAATACGCCCGGTTATCTGGCGGTTCATTTCTTCGGGCCAAGGACTGTATATATTATGTGTACGCAATCCGGCTTCAACATGCCCTACGGGGATCTGCTGGTAAAAAGCTGCCAATGCAGCGGCTGTAGAGGTTGTAGTATCTCCATGAACCAATACTACATCCGGATGAACTTCTTTCAAGACATCGCGCATACCCAGCAGTACTCTGGAAGTAACATCGTACAAATCTTGTCCTTGCTTCATGATATTCAAGTCATAATCCGGCTTGATATCGAAAATATGGAGAACCTGGTCAAGCATTTCACGGTGCTGTCCGGTTACGCAAACCAATGTTTTAAACTCATGAGGAGCTTTTTGGAACTCTTTCACCAAAGGGGCCATTTTTATAGCTTCTGGGCGTGTTCCAAAAACCAATAATATAATTTTCATAAGAACTAACCCATTTTATAATTTATCAAAAATCATTTTAAAATCAAAATTTTTAATCATGTCAACATGAGATACATAATTCCATTTCTTGATGATATCTGCCACTTTATTATAATCTTCAAAATCTGTCAGAGATATTACGGCTTCTCTAGTACCATATACAAAATCTGCCATACCATTTGCCTTTTCACTATAAGCCAATAATAAAGTAGGAATATTCATGGAAATTGCATTGACAGCACAATGCATACGTGCAGCTATAACAAAATCACATTTTATTAAAAACTGTTTAAGACCAACGAAACCAGGATCCTCATTCACCATTTCCACAACATAACCAGCTGTTTTGAGCTTATCTGCAATATATTTCATATAAACTAAATCATTATCCATTTTTGAATGTGCAAGTACATGTGGTAAAAATAAAAATTTGCAATCGAGCAGTCTTGCCAAGCCACATATAGCTTCTGTCTGTTTGGCAATAGCTATTTCCATATTATCATAATGATAAAGAGAAGATAGCGGGCTAAGATTTATACCAATGCAGAACTGACTTGATTTTTTCTTTAATTTATTTAAAGAAGGACATTCAACAAAATAAGCAGGATCAGGAGCAAAAACCACATTTTGAACAACTCCCAAAGATTTAAGATAATCTACTGTAACAAATTCTCTGGCTACAATTAAATCTATTTTTTTCAAATGTTTTTTGAAAAAAGTTAATGCTTTCGAGTTTTTTTCAAACTTACCAACTGAAGCTCCCCACAATATATATTTTATACCTCGTGCTTGACATTTTTCCAAAAATAACGGTAAAGAAACATCGTAAGTTCCATTATGACATAAAGTATATATATCTCCACCGATAGAAAACACTGTATCATAGTTACCAAGCCAATCTGTGGAATCATAGGAGAATATATTAGTTATCCCAAACAAAGATAAAAGTTTTCGAGTTATATTTCGAAGACTCCATCTCCTCGGTCTACTACGTTCTACTATACGAATATCACAACCACTTAAACGTTTTACATCATCGTTATAATTATAAGAAGCATAACTTATTTTTATTTCTGGACTAATCGATTTTAGTATATTGACAGTACCCCTTACAATAGCTTCACAACCATAATTATAAACTCCACCAATACCTATTAGTAATACATTTTTCATATTTTTCTCATTTTTTTTATCAACGGTAAAAGCCCCACACTATTAAGTATCCTAACCAATATTGCTTTCATATTTCTATCAGGAAAGGTAGCATAGCTACAAATAAGTTTAGAAAGTTTTCCCTCTTCAATCAACTCAAAAAATCGAGTTCTATTAGCAGGCATTACATCTGAAATAAAACAACTATGATTATATTTGTATATAAAATCCTTCTCTATTGGTAAAGTAAATAGTATATTTCTTATACTAGATATTTTTTTATTTTTTACAATACAAAGACTATAACCTTTATCATCATCAAAATCAGGATAAATCTTATTCAATCCCCAACAATCAGCAATGGTGATATCACTACCGCTACGAAACTCACGACATTTACACGAGTGACAAGAGGGACGCAAAAACAAATTACTCATGAAACCTCTTAAGAAAATATTTTTTTCTAACGGCTCAGAAAAAGACAGCAGTTTTCTTTCTCCATCTCCTCCAACAGTAAAATAAGTGAGAGAAAAACTAAATTTTTTCCACCCCAAACGCTTATCTCTAAAAGAAATATTCTTGATAAGAGTAGCATGAGACGAAGTAGCCTTTTCTTTCTTACAGGCGATTGTCTCTTTCAAGTATATTCGCCAAATTTTGGGACTGGGAACCCCGTGACAGATAAAATCAACTGTCAATAAACTATCATAGTCTTTACGTAAAAAGAGTTTTAAACCTCTTATTTGACAAGGAGTTCCTGAAAACAAAACTTTCCGTCCCTGCTTCAAAAAAGACTCCACCTTCTTATAAGTATCACTAATAGAACTTTGTACATATTTAGAACCACGAAAGGCGGCTATTCCTTCTTTTGTATCCGTATAGTCATGAACAACTTCCCATTTTTCATTGAATTTTGCTCCAAATATAATACCTTTTTCTGCTAGTATTTCTTCTGCTAATACTGTAAATATACCACCAGAAGAACTATCTATACGAACCTTTTCATCATTACTTTTCGCTGCATACACTTCCTCCGGTTCGTGAGGTTCTCCTTGATTTAGCATCGGACATACTTTCTCACATAAATGACAATCAACACAATTATGTAGATTTACAGATGGATAAAGAAATCCTTCTTTATCTTCTATCATCGTTATACATCGTTTGGGACATACTTGAGCACAAGCCGAACATCCACAACAATCTCTTTTATCTAAGATTATTATCATTGTAGCATCTATCTTAACAAACAGATTTAATCTCTTATCTTTCTAAATAAACAGTGAACAGCAGTCAATATGTAGCCGAAAAACATCATCAAAGAATTATCATATATTCTGAAATATTGCTTTGATAACTGAAAAGTATAATCTAATTCTAGGCTTTTCAATTCATTTTTGTATGTTTTTAGGTCACCAATACTTACTGCACTGCGAAATAGTCTCCATAAACTATGACTGAGAATTTTATCTTTATCTAAATTTAATAACTCTGCAATTAATAGACGCTGTTTCAAATATTTAAACATAAATTGAATTAACTCATCTTTTCTTTCAAAATGACAAAGTGAATTTGATAATACCCTGTATGAAACCATTACTTCCGGAATAAAATAAAAATACCCAGCCATACACATTGAAATATTCAAAATAGCTCCTTCTCCAGCTGAATAAGGAGTTGAAATCAATGGTTCATATTTATCGCAACCATATAGATAATTTTCTTTTCTAAAACATGCTGAACTTCCTAAAGGATAATCAATATCATTTAATGCAAAGGCAAAAGCAACCTCAACACCTTTTTTATCAAAAGCAATACACTTCCAACTATTTACTACATGTAAAATCTCTTTAGTAACATTATCAAATCGCTGATAACCAGTATATACAATAGATACTTCTGGCTTTGCTTCTAAAATATCCACTTGTCGCTGAAGCTTATCTGTAACACACCAATAATCATCACCATCTAATGTCGCTATGTATTTTCCCTTTGCCTCCCGTATAGCATTAACATAATTTTGCGTTACCATTAGATTTTTCTCATTAAAAATCAATTTAAGTTGTTTTGGATATTTCTTTTGCAAATCACACAACAATTCTCGCTCCCCATCATTACTACCATCATCTGCAATAATCACTTCAAAAGGATAACTACATTGTTGGGCAAGTACAGACAATATAGTTTCTTCAATATATGCAACTTGATTATAAGTAGCTATTACAACTGATACTAAAGGGTTTTGAATAAAATCTGATGAAACGATTATCATTTTAGGGTTTAAATTGATTTATAACATTAATTACTGTTTCCACTTCATCTTCTTCCATAACTGAAGATATGGGAAGAGATAAGATTTCTTTTTGGATACATTCAGACAACTTACACGAAGTTGTAGCATACTCTCTATAGCATGATTGTTTATGTACTGGCGTAGGATAATGAATCAACGTTTCTATCCCTTTTTGTTTCAAATAGTTCTGCAACTGTTCTCGATAAGGCGTACGAATTACAAATAGATGAAATACATGACTATCAATATCTCCTTTCACTATTTTGGGAAGTGTTATATAAGGATTTTGTATCTCATCCATATAACGCTTAGCTATCAGTTTACGGATATGATTCCGCTCGTCAATACGTTTTAGTTTTATAGACAAAAAAGCAGCTTGTATTTCATCCATTCTACTGTTTAGTCCCTTATAATCATGCACATAACGTATTACAGAGCCATAATTGGCTAACGCTTTTACTATATGAGCTAATTTTTCATCATTTGTAGTTATAGCACCGCTATCCCCTAATGCTCCCAAATTTTTACCTGGATAAAAACTAAAGCCCGCCGCATCACCTAAATTTCCGGTGTGAACTCCATTCCACTTCGCACCAATACTTTGAGCGTTATCTTCAACAATTTTCAATCCATATTTTTCCTTCAATTCTTTCAATTTATGCGACCAGCATACTTGACCATAAAGATGAACTATTGCTATAGCTTTTGTACGTGAAGTTATAAATGACTCTATTTTTTCAAGATTAATATTATATGAATCTTCATCAGGATCAACAAAAACAGGAACCAAGTTATTGTCTGTAATCGCTAAGACTGTTGCAATATATGTATTAGCCGGAACTATTACTTCATCTCCATCTTTCATAATTCCCATTTCTTTGTATGCCCGGAAAATGAGACGCAATGCATCCAAACCATTTCCACAAGGAATAACATATTCACAACCTATATACTCTTTTAAGTTATCAGCAAACTTTTCATTCCATTTTCCATTTAAAAACCACCCTTCATCTATAATTTGAGCAGCTACATTCTTTAGCTCATTCGCATATAAAGAATTAACTTTTTGTAAATCCAGAAATTTTATCATACTATACTAGTTTTAAATTTTACATACTCATCATAATTTCGAATATAATCATCCGCATCATAATGTTCTGATGCCAAAACCAAACAAGTGGCTCCTGCCGAAAAATTTACCAAATCACGCCAAATACCAGGTGGTATCAATAATCCATAATAAGGTCTACTTAAAGTAAATGTTCTTTTATTCAGGCCATCATCTAAAGTTATATCAAAACTGCCTCCGACAGAAACTATAAACTGCTGCAGTTTTTTATGTGCATGAGCCCCACGAGATTCTCCACCGGGAATATCATAAAGATAGTAAGTCCTCCTTATGTCAAAAGGAATAGAATGCCTATTTTCCATAACAGACAAATTTCCAAGTTCACTTGTGTGCTTGTCCAATTCTAATAATGTACAATCAAAAACAGATGTTCTATGTGCATCATATTTTTGAGATTTTACTATCCGATCAATAACTTTACTTTCACTCCAATCCTTGCCAAAAGTTTTCCTTTGATATATGTTATAATTATCAATATAATCCATCTCATCAAAATACGTTGAGGAAAGTACTAGCGCTAAAGAATTACTGGAAAAATTACACAATTCTCTCCATGTACCAGCCGGCACATATAACCCATAATACGAACGATTTAAAGACACAGTTTTATTACCATCGTTCTCATGTAAAATAACATCAAAACTACCAGACATGGCAACTATAAACTCCTGTGTCTCAATATAAGCATGTCCTCCTCGTGTCTGTCCACCAGGAACGTCATAAATCCAATGTGCTCTTTTTATTTCAAAAGGAACATGTTGCAAACTCTCAATGAAAGATAAATTACCACGTTTATCTAATATTTTCGGTAAAGATATAATTCTACTTTTTTCTTCCATTTAATTTAGATTTTATAGCTGTTAATAAGACTGTCCTTTGTGAAGAATTTAAGCATATATAGAAAGACAAAGACAAAGAACTAAAACTACTACAAATAAATATCATAAATAATCTAGACCAAGCCCACTCTATATTCTCTTTAATAATCCACCCAATAGACAAAGAAACAATTGTCACAAAAATTAAACGGACAATTACTTTTTTACAATAAGCCATAGGAGAGAATTTTCTTATATATCTATTAAGCCAAAATAAATTTATAGGAATTGCCAATAAAGGAGTAAATAAATTATAAATATAGGGAACATATGGTTCTGCCTGATATTTAAATAAAATATAAGAGATTGGGATCACAAATAAATATAAGCATCCTAATAATAAACTAGTCTCTTTTATGCGCCCAGTTGCATCTATACCTATCATTAAAACTCTTCCCAAATTCGAGAAAAGATCCATCAATAATGCCAATCTACAAAAACAAACTGCATAATCGGGTACTTCCTCCAACCATATATGTAGAATGAAATCCATTTCAAAGATTAAGGGTGTAGCTATTATCAAATAAAGTATATAAGTAATAATACTACCCAAAGAAATAAGGTTAATCATTTCACTGTATGATTTTGCAGCGTAAGTTTTTACTATTTGAGGACGAAAAGCAGTCATTACATTAGTAGCAAACGACATTGCAGCCGTTTGTACTTGCATAGCGATTCCTGCAGCGGCATTCAAAATAGCTCCAAAAAATATATTTAACAAAACATTGACACCTTGAGTACGGGCAACCAAACTGGCATTTCCAAACAAATCCCAACCAGAATAAGACAATAAAGGTCTTAGAAATTCTCTATCTAAAGAAAGATTAAACTTACAATGTTCCCATTTCCTTGTACAATATAATCTATATAACAGCGTAACACCTATTTGTGTCAACATTACTATTGCTCCGTAAAAAATCAATTTATTAGCATCAATAATTAAAAGCAAATAAACTGATAAAAGTTTCAGGCCCACGTTCACCAATTCAAAATAGGCATATATATTCATTTTTTCATGAGCAATAATACTTGCATTATAAGGGACTTGAGTAAAAGAAAATATCATTGTCACAATTGAAAATTGTAAAAGCCATTTAGCCTCATACATTTTAGTAGCAGGAATAGTTAGTTTATTTTCTAAAAACCAAAGTCCAAAAGTTTCTCCTATAAGAAATACAATTAAAGCAATAATTATATGTATAGTCAAAGCTACAGAAAAAACAGTTTGCACTTTTGAAGAATTCTTTCCTAATTCAAAAGTGATAAAACGTGAAGTTGCTCCAGACATAGTAGCATTTAGAAACGAGAACATGGCTACTAGTCCTCCTACAACATTATAAATACCATAATCTTCAACACCCAAGATACTTAATACAACTCTTGTTGTATAAAGATATATTCCCATGCTTAGAAGCATGCGAATATACAAAAAGACTGTATTTTTAGCTATTAAGTGATTATCTGCCATTATAATAGAAAATGCTCAAGAGCATAGCCCTTTGAAAGGGCACATTATTGTGCCCTAAACCGAGTTTTGTTAATTAATTAGTTTTGATTTTGACATTGACCTATAGCCAAAGTGATTTTTGCATCCAGATAGAACATCCATGGATCTTTACCGTTCCAATCACACTGTGATAAGTTGCAGCTATTTCAGCACTGGCGTCACTACCGTAATAAAGTGATTATTGCATTGAATAGAGTAAACTTCGAAAAATACTATTTATCAATGCTTCATCATCGTAGCATAAATTGTCACAATATAAACTGTTGTTTTTGAAAAGCGATAGACAATGCGATATTTAGGATGAACCAAAATGCTGTAATACTTCGTCTTTACCGTACTGCGTCTCTTCTCCAAAACCCCTATACGGGGAGAATGAGACAGGAGCATAACCGTTCTTCTGACATCTTCAGAGAAATTCATGGCAGCTTTAGCACCCATATTGCAAGAATACCACGTAGCAATTCTGTCAAACTGACTCTGAGAATGCTTGTGCCACTTTACTTTCAAACTCTCCATTTCGCAAACATGGCAGCTACTTCTTCGTCGGTAGCAAAGCCGCTTGCTTCAGACAATCTGATTTCTTCATCCAACTCTTCTTCGGTGAAACGGCAGGGCATTTCGTCCTCGCTCAGCAACTCCAAGCAACGCTGCAGTTTCTCTTCATCAACAGCAGTGTCAAGAGATTCTATAATCCTATTCTTCAATCCTTGAAGATTAGGAGTGTTATATGCTACCAACGGTTCCGACGCCTCTGTTCTCATGATGTATCTCTATTCTAACGTGTTAACGCAAAGAACGGGATTTTATTCGTAACAAACAAATCTTTTACTTCCTATCTCTCAAATAATCCCACCACAGATT
>OHTD01000949.1_pt1 | contig 14161 bp, 10 predicted proteins | sample 1578871 | NCBI WGS metagenome assembly OHTD01 (sample SAMEA3879574, study PRJEB24766) | human gut metagenome | biome: human-associated habitat; feature: feces | place: USA | collected 1985/1987 | reverse complement strand
CCCCTGTTACGCGGCCGTTTTCAACCGCTATATCCGTTACGGTCGTATTGGTATGGAATTCAACGCCCATGCGCCGCGCGGCCCTATAAAACGCGTCGGTGGTTAAAAACGGGTTTAAAAAGCCGTCCTTTTCGCAGAACGCGGCGCCCTTTAAAATATCGGTGTTGAGATGGGGTACGAGTTCCTTAGCCTCCTTCAGCGTGACCATGCGCGAAGGTATGGCGCACTCATGCTGTACCTCAATGTTCTTTTCAAATTGGGCCAGCTCGCGCTCATCGTCTGAGATAAGCAGATAGCCTGACTGCCTGAATTCGATATCCCCGTCGTATTCGAGCGTTTCATTCGCCTTTTGATACAATTCTATGCTGAACTTTGAAAAGCGGCAGTTCATCTCGGTGCCCCACTGCATGCGCACCCCTGCGCCGCACGCTCCGGTGGAACCGCCGCATATGAACCGCTTTTCCAAAACGACAATATCCTTCACGCCTTTTTTGGCAAGGTTGTAGGCGATGGAACAGCCGGAGATTCCGCCGCCGACGATAATCACCTCAGCGCTCTTACGCATGCCCCTCAGCCTCCCTTGCTATAAGCTCCAAACGTATGCCGGAAGCGGGAGGCCGCACCGTCTGGGAAGCCTGCCCGTCGATTCCAACGCCTGTCATTGCCGCTATCTCGCGCATAACGAGCAGGGAGCAGGTTTTCCCTTGACAGGGCCCCATACCCAACCGCGTTATCCGCTTTATCTCATCCATGGACGTATAGCCCTGGGAAATCAGCTCCCTCACGCGCCCCAGCGTAACGTCGGAGCATCTGCAAATGATGGTTTCATCCATATCCCTCACGCCTCCAATGCTATATTGCGCACGCTGTACATATGCCCGCGCGGAACTCTTATACATATAACCGGCGTTCTGTCAAAAGCAGCCGGATTTTTAACGTCCACCACCGTCGCCCTGCACACAAAAGCTCCGGCACGGTCAAGGGCGCGAACCGTTTCACCCTTTTCCGGAAGGGGCAGAAACTCGTATGGTATTTGTATATCAACGCTTTGCGGGTCAGCGCTGCCGTCAACTATCATGATAGCCAGGCCTGGACAGCGGCTTACGCACAGCCCGCAGCCTGTGCAGGCCTCAGCGTTCAGCTCTGGGATATTATTTATATCGCTTCCAACCTCTATGGCGCCGAACCTGCACGCGGTTTGACAGGGGTTGCACGGGATGCGTTTATAACACTCCACTACGGCAACCTTACCCCGGTTTATGCGTTCGACCGTTGGAAACTTCCGCATTATCATTTCGGCGCTGGGCACGCCAGTTTGTTCAAACATATCGGTCTCCTATGCGCAGCGGCAAAACGCCGCATATAGTTTAATTATTTAAATATAAGACGGTTGCGGCCATTTTACAGCGCGGCCTGTTCTATTCCTCTTTTTATATGCTCGCCTGCAGGTCCTGAGCGCAGCGAATCCAGCTGGCGCCTGTATTCGTCAATGGCTTCATCATGTCCGCTAATTCGGAACCCAAGCTTGGAGGCGGCGCACAGGCCCGCTATATAGCCCTCGACCATGGCGGCCGAGGCCTCCTCAACCCCCGACGAATCGCCCGCCACGAACAGGTTTTCAACGGTGGTTTCATACTCGGCGTTCCTTACCGGCACTAGACCCCCAAGAGCGGGAACGTACCTCATTTTGGCCCCAGCCATCGAAATCAGCTCGCACAGCGGCGTAAGCCCTATGGAAACGCAAAGGGTGTCGGCATTGATTATGAACTCGGAATCTGGGATTTCATTAAAGCGTTCGTCCAGCTTTACCACCTCAACCGCTTCAAGGCAATCATGCCCTATGGCGCGCTTGACCGTGTGCCCAGTGAGTATGGGTACGCCCATCCGCGCAACCTTTGAAGCATGTACAAGGTAGCCGCCTATTTTCTGCGCGGCGTCGAGTATGCATTTTACCTCTACGCCCGCCTGCATAAGCTGATAGCTTACGATAAGTCCAATGTTGCCCGCGCCAAGCATAACCACGCTCTTGCCAGGAACCACCCCGTATACGTTCATAAGCGTCTGCACCGCTCCCGCGCCATATATTCCGGGGAGATCGTTGTTTATAAAGGCCAGGTTTTTTTCAGACGCGCCGGCGGCTATTATTATCGCCTTTGGTTTCAGCTTGATGTAACGCTCCTCTTTATATAGAGCTGTAACCACGCCGTCCTCATAGATGCCGGTACATACGGTGTCAGTCAGCACCTCGACACGGTCTTTATATGCGTTAAGCGCATCGACGAGTATCGGGGCGATATCCACACCCCGCGTGGACGCGTACTGCTCCTTTGCGCCAAAAAACATATGCGTCTGCTTTACCAGCTGCCCGCCAAGGCGGGGGCTGCGCTCTAAAAGCGTCACGCCCGCACCTGCCCTCGCGGCGTTTATAGCGGCGCACAGGCCGGCGGGGCCTCCTCCGACGATGAGAAGTTCACATTCCTTCATATGATTACTCCCTTACCTTCCTGAAGCTCAACCTTCATGCCGTCCCTGACCTCGGTAACGCATGTCTTGACATTGGGGACACCGTCCACAACCATCATGCACGAGGAGCAGTTGCCTATAGCGCAGTAAAAGCCGCGGGGGCGGCGCAGGTTTTGGCTGTAGCCTAAGACCATAACTCCGGCCGCGTGCAGGGCCGCCGCTATCGACTCGCCCTCATAGGCGTTTATCGGCTTGCCATTATAAGTAAATGTGACGCGTTTACCCCTGTTAAAATCCAGAATCGGATGATTTTCAATCCTCACGGGCGTATCTCCCTATGTATAGTTCTTATCACAAGGATGATAGCACAAAATGAATCATATGCAAAGATAAATTTTATATGGAATCCAATATATAAATGCTGAAAACCCAATATGCATACTTGAGAAGCGGACCTTTACAAAGCCATATCAACATTACGGCACGGCGCCTTTTATAAGCATTTACAGCCCTTTCTATGTTATAATGTACAAAAAACAGGAGGTCATCATGCGATTGTTTGTTGCCATAGAACTGCCGGGTCAGATGCGCGCCGAGCTTGCGAGGATTCAGAGCGCGCTTAAGCAGCTAAGCTGCGGCGGCAGGTTTGTACCGGCGCGGAACATGCACCTTACGCTGCATTTTATAGGGGAAACATCGGACCTGCACGGGGCCGTAAGCGCCGTACAGAAAAGCGTGCGGGGCATACGTCCCTTTGAACTGCATCTTGGGAGATATAACTGCTTTCAAAGAGGCGGTTCCAGGACTTCGATTGTCGAGGTAAAGGGCGGTCTCAGCGAACTCAACGCCCTGTACGAATCCCTCCAGTACGCAATGTCGGACAACGGTTTTCCCAGGGAGCGCAAGGGTTATGTTCCTCATATTACTCTCGGGAGAAACGTTTCGCATGACGATCTTGTTGAAGCGGAGCTTAGGGATGAACCGCTTAACGCGTCAATGCGGGTGAATTCGATTACACTGTTTGAAAGCACGCGTTTGAACGGGGAGATGGTATACTCGGTTCTTCACAGGGAGAAATTTTTATAATACGCTGCGCCCTTACTTGCGGATGAGCGTTTACTAGCTTCTTACGGAGGGTTTTTTAAAATGTCCATTTCCCTTGAATTTATTGCGGGCAGGGCTGGTTCGCGCAAGACGGCGCTGCTGTTTAGCCGAATTCGCGGCCTGCTTGATAAAGGTGAACGCGCTGTGCTGATTGTACCCGAGCAGTTTACATTTGAAAGCGAACGGCGCCTTGCCGAGTCGCTTGAAAGCGGCTTGCTTGACGCTGTTGTCTTTTCGTTTACCACCCTGGCGTCAAAGGTGCTGCGAGAAACGGGGGACAACCGCGTGTTCTTGTCGCACCAGGGAAAGCTGATGATGATCCGCAAGGCGCTGGAGGAGCGCAAACCGGACCTTAGGGTCTATGGCCGCATTGCCCGAAAGCCGGGGTTTACCGCCGAATGCGACAGGCTGTTTACCAGGCTAAAGCGGTTTCTTATCACGCCGGACGCGCTGAGGTCTGCGGCGGAATACAGCGGCGCGCCAGACGCTCTAAGCGCCAAGCTCAGCGATTTAGCGCTTTTATACGAGTGCGTGGAGGACCATCTCGCGGCCCGCTATATGGATGGCGAGGACATTGTAAACTCGCTCATAGACAGGATGGGGCGGTCCAGTCTTTGCGGGGCCCATGTGTTTGTGGACGGCTTTGAGTTCCTTACCGAGCAAAAATACCGCGTGCTGGCGCGGCTTATGGAGGTTGCGGCGTCTATGACGGTAACCGTTTGCGTTGATTTTAACGGGAGCTGCAGGGATAGGGGCCTTTTTATACCAGGATTCACCTCGTATCAGCGGCTTCGTGAGATTGGAGAGGAGCAGGGCTGCAGAATCAGCATGGTAAATATGGAAAGGAACGGTTCTGAGGGATATTCGGCCGAGCTTTCGCATATGGAGAGGGAGCTTTTCGCGCAGCCGCCCGCGCCGTATTCGGGTAGCGGAGGCTGCGTTTCGGTGTTTACCGCGTCCGGACTCCGCGCTGAAGCGGAGGCTGTATGCAACGCGATAGTCCGGGCCGCTCAGGAGGGTACACGCTACAGGGACATGGCTGTAATAGTTTCCGATATGGAAACCTACGCCCCGCTGTTGAATAGGACTATGCGCCGGTATAGGATACCATTTTTTATGGATCTCAAAAGACCGCTTGACAGGCATCCGATTTCAGTTTTGCTTTTAAGCGCTTTAAAATGCATAGTTAACGGGTTTTCACAGCCCGACGTTCTGGAACTGCTCAAGTGCGGCCTTCTAAACATCGACAGGGATTCGGCCGAACTGTTTGAAAACCATATTCTCAAATTCGGTTTAAAGGGGACGAGGCTGTTTGAACCCATTGAGGCCGCGGACGTAAAGGCCGGTATAGAGCGCGTGCGCTCATCGCTGATCGGCCCGCTGCTGAGATTGCGCCGGTCATTATCCGATGCCGCCAGTGCTATGGAGAAAACGAGGGCGCTGTACTCGTATATGTGCGAAATGGACGTATACGGATCGCTAAACGCAACAGTCAGGTCGCTGAGGGAGGACGGGGAGCTTGAGCTTGCCGAGGAAACCGCGCAGGCCTGGGACGCGGTAATAGAGCTGCTGGACCAGCTCTACGCTATCATGGGCGACGTAAGGGTCAGCACGAGGCGCTATATGGCAGTGCTTGAAGAGGGGCTTTCAGCATACAAGGTGGGCGTAATCCCCACCACCGCCGACCAAGTGCTCGTGGGCGATGTCGACAGAACCTGCGCCACGGCGGTCAGCAGGCTGTTTGTAGTTGGCTGTTGCGAGGGCCTGTTCCCTAAAAAACCCTCTGAAGACGGCGTTATAAACGACTCCGAGCTTGCGTTTCTGCGCTCGGCAGGCCTTCCCACTTGGGAAACAAGTACGGAACGCGCGTCGGGCAACGTATTTGGAATATATAGCGCCTTGAGCAAGGCGAAGAACCGGCTGTGGCTGTCCTATACCGCGTCGGCCGGAGTAAACGGCGGCATACCGTCTTCGGCGATTGACAGGCTTAGGGAACTGTTTACTGTTGACGAGCAGACGGACGTAGGCGGAGGGATGGTCCCAAGCCATCCGCAGGCCGGCCTGGCTATGCTGGCCAAGGAAATGCGCCGCCTGGCGGATACGGGTTCAAGCTCAAAGAGCCGCGGAGGCCTTTACGCCTGGTTTAAGGCAAGCCCAGAATACCGGAGCGCTGTAGACAGCATGGAAAAGGCGCTTTTCTTTTCACCCCATGTCGAGCCGTTTGGCAGGGATATGGCAAGGCTTTTGTACGGCTCGGGAATGCAGGGAAGCGCCACAAGGTTTGAAACGTTCAACTCATGCCCCTTCAGGCACTTCATGCGCTTTGGAATGCGGGCCTATGTGCGCGAGGAATTTAAGGAGCGTTCGGCGGATAAGGGCGTTTTCTACCATGAAGCGCTTGATGGTTTCATGCGGCTTGTCATCGACCGCGGCATTGATCCTAGTGCTCTAACGTATGAGGATGTTGAAAGCCTGCTCGCGGAGGTATTTGACGTCCTGATACCCTCTCACAACAGGGGCGTGCTCGTTTCGTCGCCAAGGGCGGAGGCGGAATGCGCGGTAATGATGCGCACGGTCAAAGCGACCGCCTGGGCGGCTGTACAACAGATGAAACGCGGCGGGTTCATACCGGAGAAAAGCGAGGTGACCTTTGGATTGGGAGGGACGTACCCGCCTTTGGAACTAAGGCTTGACGACGGCACGGTTTTTCTGGTAACGGGCAAGATAGACCGCATGGACGTCTCAAGGGACGGCGGGCGGTATATTCGCGTGATTGATTATAAGACCGGCGGCATGGCATTTGACTACGGGGAACTCTTTTTAGGGTTAAAGCTGCAGCTCCCGCTGTATGTGGCTGCCATAATGGCGGCCGGCTGCGCGGCTGATATCGCCGGAATGTATTATATGCCTGTAACCGAACCCAAGCTTGAGGACGCACAGTCGGAGGAAAAACTGGAGGAGCTGCTGCTAAAGGCGTTTCGACTCAGCGGCATAACGGTGAACGAGCTTGACGTAATAGGGCTTACCGATAATTTTGAAGGCGCTTCCTCAATCATTGAAGCGAGACGGAATAAGGACGGCGTCCTCACCGGCAGGGGATTGGTTCCTTCAAGCGGCATGCGCGCTGTAGTCGATTTTTCAAAGCGCCGCGCCGTAGAGACGCTGCGGGATATTATGGACGGCCACGCGGATGCGGCGCCGTACAGCTATGGCAACAACAAAAGCGCCTGCGACTGGTGCGACTACGCCGGCGTCTGCATGTTCGACGCAAAATTCCGCGGCTGTTCCATGCGGAAAATAGTAAAGATGGACAAAGCAGGGTTTTTTCACGGGATAGGAGGGAACGAGGGCGATAGGTGACCAGGGGGACATTGCGCAGCTGCGAAAGACCATAACCAAGCGGTATTTAACATCTTCAAGGCTATAAAATGATGGATGATAGGTTTCTGCCCTTGATGGCGATAAATACGCTGAAGTATGTTCACATGTTTTTTTAGCAGGGCTCTATCTGGCTAACGTATAGTTCCTTATTCAGGGAGGATATACGGCAAAACATTACATGAAAAGGATATAAAAGTATTATACGTGTTAAACTTTGGTTTCATACGGGATTTATATGAACCGATATCAGTTTTTAGACATATAAAAGCTTATTTAAACAATTTTCGGCATATGGAAGACTATTTAAAATATTTGTTGACAACCTATATTATGTGACGTATAATAACGCTAAAATAAAACCTTGGAGGCGCTTATGCTTAAACACCGGAGGTATACGCTGTTGGATTACATCTGGCTGCCGCTTAGGGCAACGCCGGTTCCAACGCTGCTTTATATCGTCAGGGTTATAATTCAGTCCTTCATACCAGCCGTCACAGCGCTTGTAACAGCCCAATTCGTAAATACGGCCATATCCATAGCCGGCGGCTCCGCGGGCATGGATAAAATTGTCTTGCCCATAGCAATGATAGTTTTTATAACCTCGTTTAACGTCCTTGGCAAGCGGCTCACTGATTTTTGCAAGGTTCGCATAATAAACGGTTTGCGTTCAAAGCTTCGCCCGGATATGCTTGAAAAACGGGCCAGGCTTGAATATGCCTGTATTGAGGATCCTGAGAAGTGGGACCTCGTAGAGCGGGTAACAGCCCCCAAGAACCAGAGGACGCCTGAGGACAGGGTGTTTATGGGCTTTGCGGATACACTGAGCTTCATGTACATGATCGTGAGCTTTATAAGCGTCATCAGCCTAATCATAGCTCAGGTATGGTGGGCCGGCCTGCTGATAATCGCCGCCATAGTTCCCGTTGTCATCACAAGCATGAAGGGCGGCAACAAAACCTATGAAGCCCAGAAGCTGGTATCAAAGGAGCAGAGGCGCTACAAATATCTTCACGACGTGCTGGCAAAACGCGATAATGCCGCGGAGCGCGCGGTGTTCGACTTTACCGGCGAGGTAAGCAAGGAATGTAGGGATGAGTACGAGCGGGCCCGCAAAATAGAGTTTGACGAGCAGCGGAAGTGGTTTTTCCGTATGAACCTTAGCGGGATAATAGTGGCCGCGGTATCGGCGGTTTGCGCGCTGGTGCTGCTCATTCCAACCATTCAGGGGCTTATAACCGTTGGTATGTTCATGGGCCTTTTTACAGCTATGAGCGATATGGTGGGGGACATGCGGTGGCTGCTGGCCCAGAATACGACAGACGTGGTCCTCAACTCAAAGTACGCAAAGGATCTCACGGAATTCATGGCCATGCCCGAGCAGGAGGGCGCTGAACTTATGCCGGACCGCAGCGTTCCCGCGTTTGAACGCCTTGAGTTCAAAAACGTCTCGTTCGCCTATCCTGGAAGCGGCGCCAACGTGCTCAACGGACTGTCGTTTACCCTGGAAAAGGGAAGACATTATTCATTTGTAGGTGCGAACGGGGCTGGGAAAACCACCATTACAAAGCTGCTCTTAGGCATGTACCAAAATTACGAAGGGGAGATACTGATAAACGGCAAAGAACTGCGCACCTACAGCATTGCGCAGCTCAAAGCGCTGTTTATCTGCGTATTTCAGGACTTTTCAAGATATCAGCTTACCATGCGTGAAAACATTGAACTTGGCAATATAGGCGGAACGAACAATGGGAATATAGAGCGGGCAGTCGAGCTGTCCGGACTTTCAAAATTAAAGGAACGGATAGGCTTTGACGCTCACATAGGAAAGCTTGACGAGGACGGGGTAGACGTGTCCGGCGGAGAGTGGCAGCGAATCGCTATGGCAAGGGCCATTATAAGCCAATCCGAGATCAAAATCCTTGACGAGCCTACCGCCGCGCTTGATCCGATAGCGGAACGCGACGTATATGAGAACTTCAGGGATATAAGCCGCGGAAACACAACGGTGTTTATAAGCCACAGGTTAGGCTCAACCAAGCTTGCCGACATCATTTACGTGCTTGACGGCGGCCGCGTTATCGAAAGCGGGGACCATGAAAAGCTGATGGAGGAGGACGGTCTCTATGCAGAGATGTTTGAAAGCCAGCGAAGCTGGTATGCGGAAAGCGCCTGATTCTTCGTACTTAACAATCCATATGAATGTTTGTGGAGGTAATATATGAAAACTGCCGCGGATCAAAAAAACGTATCGGTATACAAGGTTATAAAAAGCTTTACCCCATACCTTTTTAAGGAAAACAAGAAGGTTACGTTTTCTATAATGCTTGTAACGCTGCTGATGATGGCTTTGATGGTTGGACAGACAATTCTAACGGCGAATTTGTTTACATCCGTTGAAATGGCTGTAGGAAGCGGCAGCTACACAGAGCCAATCCTGTGGTTCCTTGGCGTGCTTGCCATTGTTCTCGCAACGCCGTTACTAAATGGGGCTGTTAACCTGTGGCTGCCGGACCTGTGGAGAAGGTGTGAAAGCTCCATACTGCCCCACATCCATAAAAAGGTGAAAAAGCTGCCGGTGACCGCCTTTGAGGATCCGTCCATGCTGGACGCGATAAATAAGGCTGAAGTCGGCGCGACGAACGGTTCGGTCCTTGTTGTACTGTTGCTGTTGGTGGTATTCGGCTATCTGCCCTATTTTATATTGATGGGCGCATACCTGTATACGCTTAAGCCAATACTGGGGATTGCGCCAATAATAGTATTCATTCCCGTGCTCCTTGGCCAGATAGTCAAGGTTAAAGCGTTTTCCGAGCTGGAGGAAAAATCCGCCCCTTCGCGCAGGCGCGTCGAGCACTATGAAAAATGTGTTGGGGACAGGCAATTTTTCAAGGAAACACGGCTGTTAGGAGCATTCACCTTTTATAGAAAGCTATACAGGGAAAGCATAGGGCTGCTGAATAAGGAGAAATGGCGCGCCGAGCGCAAATCGGGCATAATTGAGCTGTTGATGAAGGCGCTCACCCTTATCGCCTACGGCTTTCTGCTCTACCTGCTGGTCACTGCGCTGCTATCAGGAGACATTGCGGCCGGCCAGTTCGCCGCGGTATTTGCCAGCATAGGAGCGTTGTTCGGCATGATGGAGGAGATGATCGTGCAGAACGTGGGTTCCGCCCTCCAGGAAAAGGGCGCCGCGGTAAACCTTATCAGGCTGCTGGAGATGCAGGAGAGGGAGGGCGGTAAAAAGGTCGAGGTTGATCGTGGGATTGAGTTGAAGGATGTGAGGTTTGCATATCCGGGCAGTGAGAAGGAGAGCATAAGAGGCGTCAGCCTGACAATACGCCCCGGGGAGACGCTGGCGGTTGTAGGCACAAACGGAGCGGGGAAATCTACGCTTGTAAAGCTGCTGATGGGCCTTTACACGCCGACGTCAGGAGCTGTAAGCATCGGCGGGGTGGATTCCAGGGAAGCGGACCCCAACACTATGTTTAAAAATACTTCCGCGGTATTCCAGGACTTTGGAAGATATAAGATGACGCTTGAGCGAAATATACATATAGCGGACCTGAGAAAGGCGGAAGGGATTGAGAAAGCGGCGGAGCAGGGCGACGTTGACATACAGGGGGGAAGCTATCCAAAAGGCCTTGATACGATGCTTTCAAAGGAATTTGACGGCGTGGATGTATCGGGAGGCCAATGGCAGAGGATTGCGATTGCGCGGGGCCTGTTCAGAAACCATGACCTTATCGTGCTGGATGAGCCTACCGCGGCGATCGATCCGCTGGAGGAGACCAGGGTGTATAAAAAGTTTGCTGAGATAGCCAAAGAGAATACCGCCATAATAGTTACCCACAGACTGGGATCGTGCCGCATAGCCGACAGGATTGCCGTAATGGATTCAGGGGAGCTGGCGGAGCTGGGGACGCATGATGAGCTTATGCAGAATAACGGCCTTTACCGCGAGATGTGGGACGCTCAGTCCGAGTGGCTCAATGGCAGCGGATCTGAGAGGTGCGCCTGATACTGGGCGGCCGAACAGGAGCAGGACGCATTATTATTTTAGATACGAAAATATTTATGAGGGGCCGCACGCTTGCGCCCCTTTTTACTAAGATCCTGCAGGCAAATGAGCTATCATGAAGAAAGCCATAGCGCCGGTTTGGGGTGAGCATTATAGCTTTGGTCATGCGCGCCTTTAAATATGGACGGCGTTTATGACAAAACAGAATGAAAAATTTGCCTGTAAACGCACGATTGAATAACTTTCCTTCATGATTTAGGCTGTTTCGACTCCAATACGGGTTAGGCAGGCGCCTTTTCAGCATACCCAGCAAGGCCAGATTCGGCTTGAAGGCGGATGCGTACACAACGGACAGAAGGCGCCATGATTTCATGATGTGGATTATCTGGTTAATTCGTAACTTAAGGGATCTAAGAAAACATTACCCTCGTCAACTGAGGGTAGCATAATAAATTAAATCAGATCAAACTCCGCTGGTATACCTTTTAGGTTTTATAAGGTTTTTTACCCATAAAATAAAAACCCCCGGAGCGTCCGGGGGATGGATATTGAAGCTAAACCACAATTTGATTTATACCATATAGGAATGTACCAAACTAGAGAATAGTCCGTCCTTTGGGATGTAAAAAGCTTAACAGAGTCCATCGGGACCGATTAAACCCTATCCCATGGGCGGGTTTACTTCAATATTATCCGTTGAGCGTACCATCAAGCGGTGTTAACGGCATTCTGGCTTTGAAACCGTATCGTCCTCACGCGCAGAACGCCGCAATCGTCCGAATTAAGTTAAGATCAACAGACAAATTCCAAACATGGAAAGATCCATGTATCAATATCAGCTCAGCCAAACTGTCATAATTATCGCCGTATATCTGGCTCCTATATGCTCAGTTGGGTGTTATTAGTCGTTAGCTCCGCCTGTGGGTGAAGCATCGGGAGTGGCCGATGTGTCAGGTGTGGCCGAAGCATCAGCGTCGGGTGTAGCTGATGTTGCAGGCGTTGCTGACGTTACAGGAGTCGCCGTCGGGGTGGCCGCCGGAGTGGCGGTCGGGGTTGCGGCCGGGGTTGCCGACGGCTTTGCCGACGGGCTTGCGCTGGGGCCGTCGTCGCATGCGCAGCCGGTGACGCAAAGAGCCACCAGTACTGCCATAGCTAATACAAGACTGATTATTCTGGTTTTACGATTGAGTTTCATTGTTTACCTCCAAGTAGTTAATGATATTTTTTGATATCAATATTGTTTTTATATTTGACTTAAAGTATTCTTACTTCCGTAAGTGCAGGTTGGCTATTGCTGATTTTGGAATATACGAACTCTATATCTTTACGCGGGTCTTATAGAACCACCTCCGTACAATTTGGTATTTTACGGCATCTGCCACCGCATGCATCATTATAGCGGATAGATCCGGTTATTGCAAGATAAATAACAACTATAATTAGGCGCTTTCTACAACAATATATAAAATAATCTAATATTTGCTAAAACAGTATTTAAAACGAAATAAACATCGCGATCCAAAGCCAGGAAACCATGCGGGTCAAGGCTTCAGCATCATACTGATAATAAAGCCGGAATTTGAAGCTGACGGTTAAAAGACACGATTTTTATCAAAAATTACATTTTTACCTTGTCGATGTCATTAGCAATAGACAAAAGGCAAAGTGTAAAGTTTTTGTTAACATATGGATTTCGCGGTAAAATCATGCCTTAATGTCCTTATAATGATTAGTAGAAGTCTGCAAAGACCGGTTCTTTTATAAAAAGCGCAGCTCTGCGCGGCAGGTTAGGCGTTTGCCCGGCGCCATATCGAGCTTCGGCGTGGGATTTAAAATGGGAATTGTGTTCGGATAATCAAAGACTGAAGCGCGGCGAGATTAAAAAGGGATTATTTCGCAATTATACCCTCAAACTGGGATAGTAGCTAGTCGACGGTTGGATTTTTAACCTTGAGCTCCGAATCAAAGCTTTTATCAGCGCATGAGACGGTACCATCGTTAACAAGGAAAATTCCCTGAGTACCAGCTCCGATTATACTGTTTCTGACTATTCCCATTTCAACTGCCGTCTGATCATCCTGAGTATCCGCGCTTACTAAGGCTAATACATATTGTTTGCCCTTTTCAAGTTGCAGCGACGTGGAATACATCTGCATTATATTGATAATATTTGTGTTTGGGTTAGCGGTTCTTATAGAATCCCCATCCAAGCCTTTTACGCATTTGTCAACGGTAAATTCAAGAGTTCTCCCTGCCGTCTGTTCAATAATCGTATCACCCGCTATGCCATAAACGATAAGATCCGCGTTTTTGACAAGCTCGTCGAGGCTTTTCTGCTTATCCCCATATATTGCGGAACCCTGGCTCGTCTGTCCGCCGCTGCCCGCTTCGGGGGAATTCGAAGGGCTGGCCATGCATCCAAATATGCCCATAGCCAATAAAAGGATGGCAAGCAGGATGCAGGGCGTTTTAATAATAGTTTTCGGGATCATTGGGTCTACCTCCTTATTTAATTCGTCTCATAGTATTTATTAAATTTGTTCAGTTCAGACGGGTGTCGAGATCAATTCTCACTTAGAAGTTAAAAACTAACCGGCACATACAACGGAAGTATGTTTTAGCTGCTCCGGCGGGGTATGCCGCCGGAGCGAAATGTACGTTTAAAACTATTACAACAAGGTTTATTTAAGCATACCCTCAAACTGGGATAGTAGCTCGTCAACGGTTGGGTTTTTGGTTTTGAGTTCTGAATCAAAGCTCTCGTCCCATGTTACCTTGCCCGATTCGTCTACTTGAAACAAACCCTGCGTCTCCGCGCCAAGGACACAGTTGCGTACTATGCCCATATCTGCCGCTTCTTCATCAAGTGCGCTGTCAATAGTTGCCAATGCCAGGATGTAGTGTTTACCTTCCTCAAACCTGACCGGCACTGAATACATCTGCATTATGTTAATTATATTGGTTTTGGGGTTAGCCGTCCTGATCGTGTCCCCGTCCAAGCCTTTTATACATTTTTCAACACGAAACTCAATCGTATCTCCAGCTTCCTGTTCCAATATTACCTTTCCCGCTACGCCATAAACGATAAGATCCGCGTTTTTGACAAGGGCGTCAAGGCTTTTCTGCTTATCCCCATATACTGCGGAACCCTGGCTCGTCTGTCCGCCGCTGCCCGCTTCGGGGGAATTCGAAGGG
>OHTD01000946.1_pt1 | contig 14182 bp, 16 predicted proteins | sample 1578871 | NCBI WGS metagenome assembly OHTD01 (sample SAMEA3879574, study PRJEB24766) | human gut metagenome | biome: human-associated habitat; feature: feces | place: USA | collected 1985/1987 | reverse complement strand
GATTAGAAAATAGAAAAAAGCATTTACCAAACGAATTATCAGGAGGACAACAGCAAAGAACCAGTATCGGTAGAGCTTTAATAACAAAGCCAACAATAATACTAGCTGATGAACCAACAGGAAATTTAGATTCCAAATCAAGTGATGAAATTGTAGCTTTACTAAAAAAATCAAATAAAGATTTAAAACAAACGATAATTATGATAACACATAATATGGAAATAGCGAAATATGCAGATAGAATAATAAAAATAGAAGATGGTAAAATTGTTGGGGAGGTTTAAAATGGACCTACTAAACAAACTAACAATAAAAAATTTGAAATTAAATAAAAAAAGAACAATTGTAACAATAATTGGAATAATCTTGTCCGTTGCATTAATAACTACCGTATCAACAATATATGCAAGCGGCGTAAAATCATTAATAAACTTTGAAATTTATCAAAAAGGTAATTTTCATGTTGCCTTTTATAGTGTACCTAGTGAAGAAATAGAAACATTTAAAAACAATCGAGCAATTGAAGATATAAATATAACAAAAAACATTGGATATGCTAAAATTGATTCAAAAAACGAATATAAACCTTACGCGTACATAAAAGCATTTATACAAAAATCATTAGAAAATTTATCAATAAAATTAGTTGAAGGTAGATTGCCAGAAAACGAAAACGAAATACTAATTCCGACCCATTTAAAAACTAATGGAAGAATTGATTACCAGATTGGAGACACAATAACTTTAGAGGTTGGTAAAAGAGTAGATAATGAAGGTCACGAATTAACACAAAATAATCCATACAATCCAGTTAATATGACAGAAACAACAGTAGATATGGAAACCGGTAAAGAAGAAACCAACTACATAGAAAAAAGTGAGGAAAAAATCATTGATACAACCACAAAAACATACAAAATAGTTGGAATAATAGAAAGGCCAGCATCAAACATAGAAGATTACATTGCACCAGGATATACACTAATAACATATACAGATGAAAAAAACTTTGAAGGAAACGTCGATTTATACATACTTTATAACGAAAAATCATTAAAAAACATATATAAAATAACAGCTAATATTTTAGAAATCGATGAAGATCTATTTGAAAAAGCATATACAGGAGTATCAAATGCAACCTACGAAGAATATGAAAAAATAAATGAAGAACTAAACAAAGCAAAATACGAAATAAGCATTAACGACTACTTAATAAGTTTAGAAACAAACCCTATAAGCGGCAGCGGCGTAGGAGGACTAGGTATAGTAGCTGGAATTGTAATAACAATCATAATTATTACATCAGTATTTTGCATAAAAAATAGCTTTGACATATCAATAACAGAAAAAATCAAACAATATGGTATGTTAAAAAGCATAGGAGCTACAAAAAAACAAATAAAGAAAAATGTTTTTTATGAAGCCACAATATTAGGAACAATTGGAATACCATTAGGTATTATATTTGGCCTTTTAGCATCATACATACTAATTATAATAAGTAACTACTATTTAAAAGACATGTTAACTGACAACCTAAAACTTATATTTTCATTCTCATATTACGCAATAATTTTAGCAATTCTATTAGGAATAACAACAATATATTTATCAGCATTTAAAAGTGCAAGAAAAGCTTCCAAAACTTCACCAATAGATTCAATAAGAAACAGTTCAAATATCAAAATAAACAAAAAGAATCTAAAATGTCCAAAACTAATAAAAAAAATATTTGGAATTGGTGGAGAAATATCATACAAGAACTTAAAAAGAAACAAGAAAAAATATAGAACAACAACAATATCAATAATCGTTTCAGTAACAGTATTTATCGCATTATTCAGTTTTATGAAAGTCGCATTTGACATGGTAGAAAACGAACTAAATATTAGTGAATATAACATTTATCTATCGAACAGTGGAGAAGATAATAATTTAAATAAATTTATTGACACCACAAAATTTGACAACATCGAAAATTATACAATACTTAGACAAGCTACAATAAAAACTAATCAAAATTATTATAGCGAAGAATATATCGACTGGTTAAAACTAGAACTAGATCCAAGCGTAGAAAACTATATCAACATAATAGCAGTTGGAGAAGAACAATACAAAAAATACATAGATTCACTAGGTTTAAATTACGAAGAAGTAAAAGACAAAATAATACTATCTGACTACGCATACATAACCAAATACGATAATACGAAAAATAAATTCCTTAATAAATACATGAGAATTAACAATTTAGAAAAAGGGGATATAATAAATGGTACAATTAATAACGACGATAAAATCAATTTAGAAATTGCATTTATAACAGAAAACAAACCATTTGGATTAAAAGATAAAGAAAGTTCACAATTCATTATAAGTGATGAATTATTTGAAAAACTATTTACAACAAAAGATATAGAAATATTCTATAACTCAAGTAATGCAAACAAATTACAAGATCAAATTGATGAATATTTAAAAACTGAAAACTACTATTTAAACAATTTAGAAGAAAATGTTAGAATTATGAACAACTTATTCACATTAATTGGAATATTTTTATACGGATTCATAATAGTTGTATCACTAATAGGAATAACAAACATATTTAACACAATAACAACAAATATGGAACTAAGAAGACAAGAATTTGCAATGTTAAAATCAGTTGGAATGACAAAAAAAGAATTCAATAAAATGATACGCTTAGAAAGCATATTTATGGGAATAAAGTCACTAACAATAGGAATAACATTAGGAACCATTTTATCATACACCATACAATATTTCTTAATAGAAGATAGTGGGATACCATACAAATTCCCATTAACAGGAACAATAATATCAATAGTAACAGTATTTATATTAATATCAATAATAATGAAATATTCAATAAACAAGATAAACAAACAAAATACAGTAGAAACAATACGTAACGAAAACATTTAAAAGGGCAAAAGCCCTTTTAAAAATGATATAATATAAAAGAAGGGAGTTTAAAAATGAATATTCTATTAATAGAAGACAACCTATCCATAATAAAAGGACTAACATACTATTTTAATAATAACGGATACAATCTTGCATACAAAACCAAAATAAAAGATGCAATAAAATATTTAAAAGAAAACAAACAAATAAATCTAATAATTTTAGATATAACATTACCCGACGGTAATGGAGTAGAATTATATAAAAACGAAATAATTAACTTAAAAATACCAACAATATTTTTAACAGCAAAAGATGATGAAGATGAAATAGTCAAGTGCTTAAACTTAGGTGCAGAAGACTACATGACAAAGCCATTTAGTACAAAAGAACTACTAGCAAGAATAAACAAAATAATAAATCGCTCACAAAACCAAAATAAAAAACAAATAAAAGACATTACATTTGATTTAGATAAAATGACATTATATAAAAATAATATAGAAATCAACTTAAGTCCATTAGAACTAAAAATAATTAACTTACTATTTGCTAATACAAACAAAGTAATAAGAAGAGACGTAATACTAGATAAAATATGGGAATGGACGGGAAATGATGTAGATAATCACACAATCACAGTTTATTTTAGAAGAATAAGAGAAAAAATAGGAACTGATATAATAAGCACAGTTAAAGGTATAGGATATAGAATAGATGAAAAATAAAATAGAATTAAAAAAATATACAAAACTAACTATTATGATAACAATAATATTTCTAACATTAACCCTAATTATAAATACATATGAATACAAAAAATACAACCAAAATTTCAACAATAAAATTGAAGAAATCATATATATATTAAAAAAGAAATATCCCCTTATATTAGAAAACGAAATAATAACAATTTTAAATCAAGAAAATAAAAAAACAGATACATTTAAAAAATATGGGGTAAACATAGACAAAGAAGCAATTTTAATAGAAAATGACAAAACATACAATAAATTTATATTAATAAACATCGCGATAACAATAACATTTACTATCATAATAACAGCAATATTCTTCATATATAATAGAAAAAAAGAAAAAAATATAGATGAAATCATAGAATATATAAAGCAAATAAATAAAAAAAATTATGAACTCAAAATAGATTCCGTTTCCGAAGACGAATTATCAATATTAAAAAATGAAATATACAAAACGACCATAATGTTAAAAGAAACTGCAGAAAACTCAAAAAAAGATAAAATCAATTTAAAAAAATCATTAGAAGATATATCACATCAAATAAGGACGCCACTAACAAGCATTATAATAATGCTTGATAACATTATTGATGACCAAAAAATGGACGAAAAAACAAAAAATAACTTTATAAGAGAAATAAAACGCAACATTATAAATATAAACTTCTTAGTAGAAAATATATTAAAACTATCTAAACTTGAATCAAATACAATAGAGTATAAAAAAGAAAATGTGAATTTAATAACAATAATAGGAGATTCAATTAAAAACGTTTCATTATTATGTGATTTAAAAAATATAAAAATAATAGTTACCGGAGAAAAGAACATAAAAATACTATGTGATATCAAATGGCAAATAGAAGCAATAACAAATATATTAAAAAATTGCATAGAATATTCCGAAGAAAATCAAAAAATATATATTGAATATAGCCAAAATAACGTATATACTAAAGTTACAATTAAAGATTCTGGGAAAGGAATTGCAAATAAAGATTTACCAAATATATTTAAAAGATTTTATAAAGGTAAAAACTCGAGTAAAGATAGTATAGGAATTGGTTTAGCACTTTCAAAAGCAATAATAGAAGAAGATAACGGGAACATAAATGTAATTTCATCAAATAAGGGCACAATTTTTACTATAAAATATTATAAATAAAGGAGAAATAATGTTAGAAAATATTTTTGTATTAAACCATAGTTCAATTAAAATTAAAGATAACAAAACAATTTACTTTGACCCATATCAAATAGAAAAAAACTATAAAGATGCAGATTACATATTTATAACACATAGTCATTACGATCATTATTCAGAAGAAGACATAGTCAAAGTCAAAAAAGCAGAGACAAAAATAATAATTACAATAGATCTAAAAGAAAAAGTAGAAAAACTTGGACTTGTGAGTTCAAATATAATAATAGTCGAGCCAAATAAAAAATACACAATTGATAAACTAAAGGTAGAAACTATACCGGCATACAACAATGAAAAACCATTTCACCCAAAATACAATAAATGGGTAGGATATATATTAGAAACATCAACTGGTAGATTTTACATTGCTGGAGATACAGATATTACAGAAGAAAACAAAAAAGTAAAATGTGATGTTGCTTTTGTTCCAGTAGGTGGAACATATACTATGAATTATAGTGAGGCAGCAGAATTAGTGAACATTATAAAGCCTAAAATTGCAGTTCCAATTCATTATGGTAGTGTAGTTGGAACAAAACAAGATGCCACAAACTTTATAAAATTATTACACTCAAGTATAAAAGGTATAATTTTAATGAAACAATAAATGAAAGAAGGAACGAATAGTGCAATTTTCAAGCAAAGATATTCAATTATTTAATGAAGCAGGGATAAATGTAGAAGATAAAAATTATACAAATGATGAAGTGGAAAGATTTAAGATAAAAGTTACAGACTTTATAATGAGTAAAAGTATTAAAGATATTGATAAATACAATAAGAAATTTAGTAGATTATTATAAGGATTTAGTTATGAATAAAGAAGAAATAATAAAATATTGTTTAACCTTAGAAAATACATATAAAGATTGTCCTTTTCCAGATGACTTTGAATCTGTAACAATGAAACATTGTAAAAATAAAAAATGGTTTGCATTATTAATGAATGTAAATAATAAGTTATACCTTAATGTTAAGACAGATCCAAATTATTCTGATATATTGAGAAATACTTATAATTATATAATACCAGCTTATCATATGAACAAAGAACATTGGAATACAATTATTGTGGATGAAAAAGTGGACGAGAATTTAGTGAAAGAATTGATAGAACAAAGTTATCAATTAACGAAATAAAGTTAAATACGAATAGTAAGTTGTAGGGAGGATCAAAAAATGAATTTAGAAGAACTAAAAAAGGATTGGAGTAAAAAGCAAAAGAAAGGTATTCATTTTATTATTGCATCAGTAGTAATATGGACTATGATTTTATTAGTGCAATTAACAAATTTGCCCATATTAACAAAAAATTTATTAACATTTTGTTGTACTGCGCCATTATTACCAATATCTTTTTTAATATCCAAAATATTAAAAATACAATTTCAGGATAAAAGTAATCCATTAAATAATTTAGGAATACTATTTTCTGCAAATCAAATGATATATCTTTTAATAGCAATGTGGATTTATCCTACATTGCCAGATAAAATGCTAATGGTTATTGCTATGATTTTTGGAGGTCATTTATTACCTTATAGTTGGTTATATAATTCAAAATCATATATGGTGTTATCTATAATAATTCCTATATTATCATTAGTAGTAGGATTAAATTTTGCAAATTATATTCTTGCAACAATGATGATAGGGATAGAGATAATATTTAGTATTCTATTAGTATTTGAAAATAAAAAACTTATGAAAGATTAGAATTACAATTTAGTAATTAGTTAGAAAAATAGTAAGTTATTGTTTAGATTAGTTTGAAATACAACTAATCTATTTTTATATAACTATTTAGAAAAAAATCTAAATAGTTATTGACATTAGAGTTACAAAATAGTATAATCTATTTAGATATATATCGAAATACTATAAGTGAGGTGATTATTTTGGGAATGTCGGAAACATTAAAAGCAATTAGTGATCCTGTAAGAAGAGAGATATTAGAACTATTAAAAGATGGTCGAAAAACAGCAGGAGAAATATCAATTAGCTTTAATTTAACAGGAGCAACCGTATCATATCATTTATCAAATTTAAAGAAAGCGAATTTAATAACTGAAACAAAGCAAAAGAACTTTATATTTTATGAGTTGAATAGTTCTGTATTTGAAGATGTTTTAGTTTGGATTTATAAGTTGGGAGGAAATAAGAATGGAAAAGAAAAATAAAAGAACATTAATTTTAAGTGTAATTATATGTTTATTACCAATGGTATTAGGTATTGCTTTTTATAATAGGCTACCAGAACAAATGCCAATTCATTTTACGATAAATGATGTACCAGATAATTATGCACAAAAAAATTTTGCATTATTTGGAATACCAGTTATTATGGCTATTGTGCAAGCAATATGTATAATATCTACAACAAAAGTTAATAAATTAAAAAATAGTGAAAAACCTAGAATTGTAAAAATAATGGAATGGTTTATTCCAATTATTACAGTATTAGTATATATCATTATGATAGAAGTTCCATTAGGTAGTGATGTTTATGTTGGAAAAAGTGTATGTTTGATATTAGGAATATTATTTACGATTATTGGAAACTATATGCCTAAAATGAATTATGAAACAGGGAAAAAACTTTTTCATCCAACTCCTAAAACTGAAAAATCATTTAGAAAAATGAGTAGAATTATGGGATATGGTTTTCTAGGTATGGGTATTATATTACTAATATTGATTATATGGGTATAACAATAAATTACAATTTGGTGATTTTTTATAGAGAAAAATAAATTATTATAATTATGAAAAATACGAATAAAGACAGCTTTTTGCTGTCTTTTAATTATAACTTTCTATATATAAAGCTTTTGCGATATAAGGAGTTATTTCTTTAAATTTATACCAACCTGAACTTTTGCTATCATTTTTTCCACCATTTGGATTAGAAATATATACCATGTCATTATCATCAGTTGCCAGTAAAACCATATAATGTGATGCAGTAGTCCAACGATTATCGTGTGGCTGATTCCATAAACAAATTAAAATAGGTCTATTAGTTTTTAAATGCTCTTGTAACTTTTCTTTAGATAAATGAACATTATCATAATAAAAATCCGTATTTTTAATATTAAATGTATTAGATAACTCTTTTGAAAGTGTGTCATAATCTAACACAGGATAATATTTTTGCCTAAGATCTTCAGGAGTATATTTTTGGTCATATCCACTCAAAATAATTGCAAGTGCAGTAATACCACAACCATTTTCAGCCATAGTTCCACCCCAATATTGATTATTACTCCAAGAAGCATCACTATTTTGTTTATACTCAATATATGTCTTTTTATGATTTTCAATAGTTGTAAATGTAGTAAAATAACCATTTTTATTTTTTACTTTTTCTTGTCCTATGCCAGAATAATTTTTATTTACATCTTGTTTGATTGTTTTATATTCTGAAGTGTTAGTTACTTTAGAAATAAATCTATTCAAATTATAAGATATATCGTTAAATGGAGTGTTCCTAAAAAATAGATATATTCCTAAAATTATTATTAAAAGTATTATTATTCTTTTTTTCTTCATTTGATTTCCTCCTCTTTCTTGTAACCTGTTTATATTATAAAACCGAACGAAGAAATAAGTTTTAAGAAATGATTAAATAAATCTTAACATTTCCTTACATTTGAAGAGAGTTATAGAAAATATTAAAAAAATATGGTAAAATACAAGAAATAGAAAAGAGGAAAAAATGAATATTTTAGTATTAGATGATGAAAGAGAAATTGCAGATTTAGTGGAAGTTTATTTAAAAAATGAGAATTACAATGTTTTTAAATTTTACGATGCAAAAGAAGCAATAAATTGTATAGAAAGTCAAAAATTAGACTTTGCTATTTTAGATGTAATGATAAAAGATGTTGATGGATTTAAAATATGTAAAATGATAAGAGATAAAGGACTCAACTTTCCAGTAATAATGCTAACTGCCAAAATTGAAGATAAAGATAAAATACAAGGCTTAACTTTGGGAGCAGATGACTATATTACAAAACCATTTAACCCATTGGAATTAATTGCAAGAGTAAAATCTGCATATAGAAGATATACAAAATACAATGAAAAAAGCGAAGAAAATATTATTTATATAAATGGATTAGAAATAGATCAAGATAAGCATATTTGCAGGTTATATGAAACGCAAATTGAATTAACACCTATGGAATTTGATATATTATTATATTTAGCACAAAAAAGAGGAAATGTAGTAAGTTCTGAAGAACTATTTGAAAAAGTATGGAAAGAAAAATATTTAGAAAATAATAATACGGTAATGGTGCATATTAGAAGAATAAGAGAAAAGTTAAAAGAAAATACAAAAAATCCTAAATTTATAAAAACAGTATGGGGAGTTGGATATAAAATTGAAAAATGAGGAATTTATAAAATTAAAAAATAGTATAGCAAGAAAATCTGTCATAAAAATATTATTATATAGTTTAGGTGCGATTATATTATTTTCAGTATTAATAGATGGAGTGTATAATGATGAACTAGCAGACAGTTTAGCAATTGTAAATAGAGATATATACTATTGGTGTGTAGCAAATAAGATAATCTTACTTGGAATTACATATTTAGTAATATTTGCAATTATATCTTTTTTTGTTATCAGAAATACAAGTAATAATATGGTAGAAATAATAAAAGCTATGGATCAGATAATAAAAGAACCAGAGAAGGAAGTAAAGTTATCAAATGATTTAATACTATTAGAAAGCAAATTGAACAATATAAGAGTTGATTTGGTGTCAAATCAAAATAAGGCAAAAGAAGCATTGCAAAAAAAGAATGACTTAATAATGTATATGGCACATGATTTAAAAACACCACTCACATCAATTATAGGATATTTAACTTTGCTTACTGATGAAAAAGAAATACCTGAAAATTTGCAAAAGAAATATATGGATATAGCATTAAAAAAATCTTTAAGATTAGAAGAACTTACAAATCAATTTTTTGATATTACAAGATATAATTTACAATCAATGCCTATTACTAAACAAAATATAGATTTGGTATTTTTGTTAGAACAGCTTGTAGAAGAATCTTATCCAATGTTACAAGAAAAAAAGTTAGAATGTATTTTAAATAAGCCGAAAGCTATTCAATTTATGGGAGATGGAGATAAGTTAGCAAGAGCATTTGGAAATTTATTAAAGAATGCTATTAATTATAGTTATCTAAATACAACTATAAAAATAGATATAAAAGAATATGAAGATAAAATAGAAATTGTATTTAAAAATAAAGGAGATAAAATTCCAGAATACAAATTGGAAAAAATATTTGATAAATTCTATAGAGCAGATGAATCAAGAACATCTAGCACAGGGGGAGCAGGATTAGGACTTGCAATTACAAAGCAAATTATTGAACTACATAATGGAAAAATTTATGCTAAAAATGACAATGAATTTATTGAGTTTTATATAGAATTAAGTAAATGAGGTAAAAATGAAAAAGAAAAAATTTATTATTTTAATAATAATAATATGTGCAGGTTTGATAATATGGTATTTTAATACATTTACAATTAAAACTAATTATGAAATAATAGAAAGTGAAAAAATAGTAGATGAAATAACCATAATTCAAATATCAGATTTGCATGGAAGTTCATTTGGAAGAAATAACAAAGAACTTATTAAAAAAATAGAAAAAGAAAAACCTGATATTATTTGTGTAACAGGAGATATGTATACAGCAAAAGATGAAAAAGGCAAACAAATAGCTTTAAAGCTACTCAAAGAACTAGCAAAATCATATAAAGTATATTTTGTAAATGGAGAACATGATTGTGATGAAAAATTCATACAAAATTTAAAAGATAACGAAGTAAATGTTCTAGATTATAAAAAAGAAACAATAGCCATAAAAAATACAAAAATAAATTTATATGGTATAACAAATCAGTACTATTCAGCAACTTTTGATTTGAAAAATGCTTTTGAAATTAATAAAGAAGAGTACAACATTTTATTAGCACATATTTCAAACTTTGAAAAATTTGAACAATTTGGAATTGATTTATCATTATGTGGAGATACACATGGAGGACAAGTTAGACTTCCATTTTTAGGTGCAATAATAAATAGAGGAATATGGTTTCCAGAAATAGTACAAAAAGGATTAAATGTAGAAACAAATTATATTAAAGGATTATATAGTATAAATAATTCTTATTTATATGTATCAAGTGGACTTGGGAATTATCCAATCAGTATAAGGCTATTTAATAGACCAGAGATTGCAGTTATAAAATTAAGATGATTAACAAACATCCTATATTGTATTCTACATCTATGGTAAAGACAAAATTTATAAAATATACTATCCTTATTGTAGGAGGTAATTATTATGGATCAAGTAAAAATAGGAAAATTTATTGCACAATGTAGAAATGAAAAAAATATAACACAAGAAGAACTAGGAGAAAAATTAGGTGTAACTAATAAAACAATTTCAAGATGGGAAAACGGGCATTATCTACCAGATATTGAAATGATGCAATTATTAAGTAAAGAATTTAGTATTAGTATAAATGAACTAATTTCAGGAGAAAAGATAAAAGATTTAGATTATAAAGAAAAAGCAGAAGAAAATTTAATTGTTGCATTAGAGAATAGTACATTTACTATAAAGGAAAAAATAGAGTTTCATAAAAAGAAATGGTTAAAAGAGCATATATTCGATATTGTTCTATGTATAATTGCTTGGCTAGTAGTTATCGTTGCATTAAAATTACAAAATGCAGAAGGTTATTTAATAGGAACTATATCTGGAATATTAGCAGTTTTTTTCTATGTAGTAAGATATAATCAAATGATAATATATGTTGAAGATAGAGTATATAAGAAAATTGAAAAATAAGTATAGTTGATAACTATAAATTACAATTAGTAAGTTATCGCTTACTTTAATATGTATTTATTAGTAGTAATAGGAGAACAAAGTATATGTTACCAACAATAAAATCAGACAGTATTTATCCATTACCCAATGATGTAGCAATATTTAATATTAACATAGTAGATATAATATTTTTAATAGGAATTATATGCCTAATAATAAAAAGAAAATCTATTTTTAATGCAAATAATGATGTATTGGATAAATACAATAGTAATAAAATAAAGGGACTATTGGCATTATTGATAATAATACACCACTTGTCTATTTATATAAAAGACACAATTCTACTTAAAGTATTTACAATAGTAGGAGTTATTGCAGTTTCAGCATTTTTCTTTTATTCAGGACATGGACTAATGACAAGCTATCTAAAAAAAGAAAATTATCTAAAAGACTTTTTGAATAAAAGAATAATGAAAATAGTTATACCATATATAATAGCAATTATATTTACTATTTTAGTATATCTATTAACTGGACAATTAACACCTAGAAAAATTTTTAATTCTTTAGTTGAAGGAGAGCCAGTTGTAAGATTTTCGTGGTATATGTTAGCAATTATTAGTTTATATGTAGTTTTTTATTTATCAGCCAAGTTTCTAAAAAAGAAAAAAATGATAAATATTGCAGTATTTGGTGGAACTATTTTATATTGCATAGTTGTTAATAATATTTTAGGCTTTAATAATTGGTGGGTTAATTCTTGTTTTGCATTTTTTATAGGTATATATTGGGCAAGTTATAAAGAAAAATATGCAATAACATTAGAAGAAAAAAATAAAATAATTAGATATGCAATTATGCTTTCAATTATATTATTTGCAATAATAGGGATTCAATTCTTCACAAGTGGATATGCCATTATGGATATAATAAACGATACAGATCTAGCAGACGATATAATGAGAGAGCCTATTCCTGTTATAAATATAAATATTATTTGTATAGCATTACTTTTTGTATTGTTTACTATATTAGAAAAAATGAGATTGAATGATAAGGTATTTACTTTTTTGGGAAATATATCTTTTGAAATTTATTTATATCATGGATTAGTTATGTATTTATTGAGAAATCCTCGCTTTTATTGTAGAATCGATTATTTGTATGTTATTCTAGTAATTGGATTAAGCATAATATTAGCTAAACTTATGAATATAGCAAACAATAAAATATATAATTTCTATATGAATAAAGTTGAAAAAGAGTCATGTTAATGATAGTGAGAAATTACAATTTATAAGATAGGGAATAAAATGAACTTGAGATTTTGTTAGTATGATTCAATCGAATTTATAATGAAACTATTAACAAAATCTTATTTTAAAATAATCAAATAAAAGATATTCTAAAATAATAGACAAAATAAGACCTCTCAAATGCTTGAAAATACTGAAATGTTAACTTGAGTTGCTAAAGTTCCAACTCGACTTGATAGAAAGCAACTGAAAAAAGAGGTATAATTTTAAGCAGAAATGGAGGAAAAATAAATGAATTTAGGAGAAAAATTATTAAATTTAAGAAAAACAAAAAATTTAACACAAGATGATGTAGCAGAAAAATTAAATGTAACAAGACAAACAGTATCAAAATGGGAAACAAATCAAAGTACACCAGATTTTGATAAGATACTGCCACTATGTGAACTATATGGAATATCACCTACTGAATTATTAGCTGGGGAAAAAGAAGAACAAGAAACAGCTAATAATGAAAATAGTAATGAATTTAATTGGAATGAAGCAAAGAAACATCTTTTTACACGAGGAAAAGATGATGAAGATAATTATGAAAATATGACTAAAAACCAAATGAAAAGGAAATCTGCTGAAATAGTTAGTAGTTCGATTCTAATATTTTTTATTGCAATAGCTTATGCAGGAATAGGAACTACTGTGTTGAAGTGGAATCCTGTTGTAGTAGGATGCACTTTCTTAATACTAATTGGATGGGGAGCAACTAGAATTGTAAAACATTATATGTCAGTTCCAAAATTTGAAAAGACAAAAGAGGAAGAAAAGCAAGATAAAATAGTAAAACAAATCAATGATATTATTGGTGGAATAGGTGTAGCACTATATTTTATAATAAGTTTTACAACAATGGCTTGGCATATTACTTGGGTAATATTTATAATTATTGGAATGGTTAATCAAATTGTAAAACTTATTTTTACGCTAAAGGAGGATGATGAAGATGAAGAATAAAGGTTTTATTATTACTCTAATAATTTTACTTTCTATTATAGTATTCTTTTTAGTAATGTTTTTGGTAATGTCTTTAAAAGGTGGAACAAACTTTAGAAATGGAATATTTAGCATAGGTTCTAAAAGAC
>OHTD01000944.1_pt1 | contig 14196 bp, 12 predicted proteins | sample 1578871 | NCBI WGS metagenome assembly OHTD01 (sample SAMEA3879574, study PRJEB24766) | human gut metagenome | biome: human-associated habitat; feature: feces | place: USA | collected 1985/1987 | reverse complement strand
AGGGCCGTCTGCCGGACTGAAAAGCAAGAGGAGCGCCCACATGGGCGCTCCTCTTGCTTTCTCCCCGGTTTCCCCTGTCGGTGTCAGCATAAGGTATCCAGCTTTTCGGTGAACAGCTTGTCGTTGATCTGGAACAAGGTCATGCTGTGGCTCAGACCATAGAGAATGATGGCGTCCCGCCGGTCACGGGTGTACAGCGGCGCGTGCCGCGCCTGCCGCAGCAGGTCCTGGGCGTCCTCCACCGATGCGCCCAGGCCGAAGCATACGCACAGCAGGCGGTTGCGGGAGGGGAAGCGGCAGCCGGAGAACAGCTGGTGCAGATATACCTCGCTGATACCGGACTGCTTGGCCAGCGCGGCCTTGGAGAGACCGGTGGTGGTATAGAGCCGCTGCAGCGTCAGCTGTAGCGGCGTGTCCCGGAAATTTTCATTGTTCTCCGACAGAAAGCGGTCCAGATTATTGCTGCTCAGCAAATTCAAATATATGTGGGTGTATTTGAAGTGATTTCACAAGAAAAACTTTCGCAAATATGTTAATATTTCACCTGCTATTTAGGACACCTCGTTTTCTTAGTATCAAAATAGTATCACAGAAAGCCTGCGATTGCAAGGGATCTAGGCTTTGCAAGCCCCTGCCAAAATTGGCCTCAATTTGAGGCCAATTTCGGCTACTGACCTCCGCCCAAAATTAAAGGAGGCGGGCAAGCACCCCTAGGGCTTGCCCGCCTTGATAACCGCAGGGCAAGACCGGGCGGGGCGGTCAATGGCGGCGCACTTGTGCGCCGTTCATCTCGACCATTGACAGCCCCGACAGAGGTTGCTGCTCCCCGATAAAATTCGTATTTGTTACTCGATACTGAACTCAGCGAATAGGTAAAAACCATCGTCTGTACCATAAGAGCCATCTTCTGTCGATGGATAAAAGAACTTAACGACTCTGTATTCTCCCGCCGAAAGCGAACCATATATTTCAGACCAATTGATATTCAAATCTCTTTCTCCTTGAAAAATATATGTTTCGGTGTCAGTAGTTCTATCGCCGATCTCTTTTACTGGTGACCATTTATCATCTTCCTTTTTTTCAATAGAAAAATCGTAATTGATCCCGCCATTGATATCAATTCCTGTGTTATTTGAAATGCGAACTGTCAAACCTGAAGGAGTTACACTTCCCTCTACAACTTTCATCGTGACATCCCCAAAATTGATATTTTTATTCTGGACGCAACCTGCCATCCATAGTGCAAGTACAAAGCAAAGTGATAATACGAGAATCTTTTTCATTTCATATACCTCCACAACAAATCCATCATTTTCCTCCACTACTTTTATATGATATTTCGGTTTACCATTTATTTTTTAGAACAGCATATCATAAACCTATAGGAAAATCTACTTTTTTATCTACCTCCCCGGTCAAAAGTGCGCCGTGTTCGATTGCCACTTTTCTCTGCCTGTTCCCGCTGTTTATCGGCCCGTACTGCCGCCTGCACCTGCTGGCGGCGTGCCTTGCCGCGGCGCTGGTTGCCTTGGCGGTCTGGCTGTGGCCGGCCGCCGAAACGGAGCCGCAGCGCCCGGACGGCATGGACAATCCGGTCCTTGCGGCCGACCCGGTCATGGATGCCTATACGGCCGCCTGCCAGACCTACTACACCGGCGCGGACGGGCGGGAGTACCATGTGTTCACGGCTGTGACGCCGTCCATCGAGGGGCGTACCGACCCGGTGGGGTATCGCTCGGAGCTGATCCCGGCGGGCGGAACGGTGGACTTCCCCGCCACCGTCATGGTGGAGGACGCCGTGACCCAGGACTACGCAGCGGAGGATTTCGCCGCGCTGCTGGACAGCTGGGACGTGTCCGTCACCGCGCCGGAGGGCGTGAGCCGGGTGAAGCTGTGGGACGCGGAGGAGGAAACACCGGAGTCCCCGGCGCTGCTGTACCGGCGGCTGCGTGCGGATCCCACCTGCACCCACAACGAGGTGGTCTGGACGCTGCGCATGAAGAGCGGCGACGTGCTGCACCTGACCATGACCGTGGAATTTGAGGAGCAGCAGGCGCTGCGCATCACGCCGGAGGACGCGCCGCTGGAAACGGCGCAGGAGCTGCAGGCGCTGCTGGATCGGCTGGCGGAGGAGTACAACGCGGACACGTCCATCACGGTGGAGCTGCCGGACGTGACCTATGACGCGCCGGTGTCGATGGGCTGCGCGGTCACGCTGAAGGGCAGCGGCACCGCCTTCGCCGCGCCGGTGACGGTGACGCCCCTGAGCGACACGGAGCGGTGCCACGCCTACGTCCGCTTTTCGGAGGTCAGCTTTGAGGGGGATGGGAGCGGAACCGGCGTGACCGCCAGAGCGCCCACCTATCTGGAGAACTGCCGCGTAACCGGCTGGGACGTGGGCGCGCTGGCCGTGAACGGCGGCTGGGTTTATCTCCACGGCGGGTATATCGGCGGCAACGGGGTGGGCGCGCGGTACGACTCCGCGTACAGCAACTCCTATACATATACCATCAGGCACATCGACTTTTTGAACAACACCACGGCGCTGGAGCTTCTGTGCCTGCCGCCGAACTCCTATGCGGCGCTGGATGACTGCCGCTTCCGGGGCAACGGAACGGATGTATACAACCCCGGCGGCTACCGCATCGAGGTGAACAACGGCACGGAGGTCACCTTGTGAGAACGTAAAAAAGAACCGCCCGAAGGCGGTTCTTTTTTCGTGCGGGAAGGGCCGTTTACAGGTTCTTCTCGTAGGACTCGATCATCTTCTTGACCATCTGGCCGCCCACAGAGCCGGCCTCGCGGCTGGTCAGGTGACCGTTGTAACCGTTCTTCAGGTTCACGCCGACCTCAGAGGCGGCCTCCATCTTGAACTGATCCATAGCGGCCTTGGCCTCGGGGACATTCAGCTTGTTGCTGTTCTTGGTAGACATCGTTGTGTTCTCCTTTCATGTTGTGGGGCAAATGCCCTTGTTGGGTATCGCAACGGTAGTTTTGCCGCCCGACAGCGCGATATGCATGAAAAACAGTGGCAAATGCTGGATACGGCGCCTAAAAAGGATGGACAAACGGGCGTATTCATGGTATACTAAATTCACTTAACAGCGAGGGGGACCTTCTTTCAGGAAGGACCGAGCAGGGAGGAAGAGGAAAAAGCGCGGCAGCTGCCGCGCTTTTTCGCGTCCTGCGCCGGACAAAAAAGAGGGAGATGACAACACCATCTCCCTCTCCGCTATGTAAAAAATAAGTCGGAGCAAGCATACAAACCTGCTCCGACGTGGTCCGAGTGTCGAGATTCGAACTCGAGGCCTCTTGAACCCCATTCAAGCGCGATACCAAACTTCGCCACACCCGGATATTCTGTTGTGCCTCAAACAGCCCACTTAGAATACCACAGTTTTCGGCGGTTTGCAAGTCCTATTTTGAATTTTTTTCAAATTTCTTCCGAGGCTTTTTGTTGACAAAGGCGTCGGCGCATGGTAATATAATACTCGCGTTTGGCACGAGAGACGCTTTTACGCACGGAGAGATGGCTGAGTGGTCGAAAGCACCGGTCTTGAAAACCGGCGATGTGAAAGCATCCGTGGGTTCGAATCCCACTCTCTCCGCCAGAAAATAAATATGTATGCGGAAGTACCCAAGTGGCCGAAGGGGCTCCCCTGCTAAGGGAGTAGGCCGTCAAAAGCGGCGCGAGGGTTCAAATCCCTCCTTCCGCGCCAGCAAAAAGAGACATCCTTTTGGATGTCTCTTTTTGCTTCACGCGGCTGATTTTGCCCTTCCCCCGTGAAACCACCCGTTGACAAACCGCGCCGAACGGTTTATACTTATTGCCATCAAAAAGGCAGTGACGAAGAAGAAGCTGTTTTTCCGCGGCCAAAGAGAGGGGCGCCCCCGGCTGAAAGCACCCCGCCAAGGACACGGCCCGTACCACTTCCGAGCCGCCTGCGACGAGCAGGACGGGTATCGCCCGTTACAGCGATCGAAAGCGACGGCGTATGCCGGATCTCTTCCGCCGATACTGCGTTGCAGAAGCTTGAAATACAGACCGTATTCCTGCGCTCCTGCGCCTTGTCTCGACGAAAGATATCCCGCCATCCGCAGCGGACAGTAAAAATGCTGCGTATGCCGTAAGCAGGGTGGAACCGTGGAGTAATGCCTATTACCTCACCCCTGATACCATTCAGGGGTGGGGATTTTTATTTATCCAGCCCCGATCACAAGGAGGAACAGACTATGAGCGAAGTCAACAAGGAAAACAAGGAATTTACGTTTGAAAACGAACAGTACCGCAAGACCTACTGGCACACCTGCTCCCACATCCTGGCCCAGGCTGTCAAGCGCCTGCACCCGGAGGTGAAGCTGGCCATCGGCCCCAGCATCGACAACGGCTTTTATTACGATCTGGACGCGCCCTTCGCCTTCACCCAGGACGACCTGGGCGAGATCGAGGCTGAAATGCGTAAGATCTGTAAAGAGAAGCTGAAGCTGGAGCGCTTCGAGCTGCCCCGCGCCGAGGCCGTCAAGTACATGGAGGAAAAGGAAGAGCCCTACAAGGTGGAACTCATCAACGATCTGCCCGAGGACGCCCACATCTCCTTCTACAAGCAGGGCGAGTTCGTGGACCTGTGCGCCGGTCCCCACGTGGACTCCACCGGCCGCATCAAGGGCAACGGCATCAAGCTTACCGCCTGCAACGCCGCTTACTGGCGCGGCGACTCCAACCGGCAGACCCTGCAGCGTATCTACGGCGTGGCCTTCCCCAGCAAGGACGAACTGGATGCCTATCTGAAGGAGCGGGAGGAGGCCGTGAAGCGCGACCACAATAAGCTGGGACGCGAGCTGGAATATTTCACCACTGTGGACTGCATCGGCCAGGGCTTGCCCATCCTGCTGCCCAAGGGTGCCCGCGTTATCCAGCTGCTGCAGCGCTGGGTGGAGGACACCGAGCAGCAGCGTGGCTATCTGCTGACCAAGACGCCCCTGATGGCCAAGCGTGAGCTGTACAAGATCTCCGGTCACTGGGACCATTACCGCGACGGCATGTTCATCATGGGAGATCCGGATGATGAGGAGAACGAAGCGCTTGCGCTCAGGCCGATGACATGCCCGTTTCAGTTTATGGCTTACCTCAATAAATCCCGCTCATACCGCGACCTTCCAATGCGGTACAACGAAACCTCAACCCTGTTCAGAAACGAATCGTCCGGCGAGATGCACGGGCTTATAAGGCTTAGGCAGTTTACAATATCCGAGGGCCATCTGGCCTGCAGGCCGGATCAGGTTGAGGACGAATTCAAGGGCTGTTTGGACCTGGCTGCTTTTATGCTAAAGACCCTGGGCCTTGATGAAGACGTGACGTACCGCTTTTCAAAATGGGACGAAAACGACAGGGAGAAGTATATCGGCGGCAAGGAGAGCTGGGAAGCCACCCAGGATATGATGCGCAGCATACTCAAAGACCTTAACGTGGACTTTGAGGAGGCGGATGGAGAGGCGGCGTTTTATGGTCCAAAGCTCGACATACAGATCAAAAATGTTCACGGCAAAGAGGATACCCTTATCACGATTCAGATAGATTTCCAGCTTGCCGAGCGGTTTGGCATGACGTATGTCGACTCGGACGGAACCAAGAAATATCCTTACGTCATACATCGCACTTCAATCGGATGCTATGAGCGCACGCTGGCGCTATTGATAGAAAAGTATGCGGGAGCCTTCCCCGTGTGGCTGGCTCCGGTGCAGGTAAAGGTGCTCGCCATGACGGACCGCACGCACGACGCCGCGCTAAAGATATCAGGCGACCTGGAGCGACTTGGAATAAGAGCCGAATGCGACCTGCGCAACGAGAAGATAGGCTTTAAGATAAGGGAAGCACAGATGCAAAAGACGCCATATATGCTTATAATAGGGGATAAAGAGGTGGAAAACGGCGTTGTCGCGGTAAGGGCGCGCAAGGAGGGCGACCTTGGGACGATGCCGCTGGACGATTTTATAATCAGGATAGGCCGTGAGATAGACACGAAGGCCAGGGACTAACCCCCGCGTGCTGGAATCGAACCGCATTGGCCGTACACGCCGCCCATAATTATGGATTTTGATATTTGCCTCCGGCGGCTTAGAACCTTTTTCGCGAAAAAGGTTCTAAGAACTCCAAAAAATGCACAGGGGATAATATAAGCTTTTGGGCATTACCAAAGTATAATCCATCAAAAGCCGGCGGCGTGTACGCCGGTCTTTTGATACCTTAGGAGCGAACAAAGAAAATCCAAACACAAAAAACCAAACGTTGTTTTTCGGGATTTCAAAGGGGACTTAGTCCCCGTGGCGGGGTAGCCCGGCCTTCCATCAGCCGGCGGGCATTCGTACAATCTACACTACTATCGCCCAAATTAACCTGTTAAAACCTACAAATGGGCGTATACCGGTTTTTTACCATGGGAATAATACCCATATATCAACTGATGGAGGGTATTGCCATGGCCATTTCGGTTTTAAATCGGTTTTCACAGGATCTTGCCATTGATCTTGGAACTGTTAATACGCTAATCGCCCGAAAGGGGTGGGGGATCCTGCTTAGGGAGAAGAGCGTGGTTGCAGTATCCAACGCTGTAAAAAATGAGGTCGTAGCCATTGGAAGCTCCGCACCCGAGGTTTCGGGCAGGGTTCCAGGCGGGATAAGCCTGGTTCAGCCGCTTCGCGACGGCGTAATATCGGATATATCCCTTGCCTGCGTAATGCTTTCAGGCTTTATAAAAAAGGCGCTTGGAAAAAGGCCCAGGCTGTTTGGCATAAACGTGGTGGTATGCGTGCCTGGATGCATAACCCAGGTAGAGCAGGCCGCCATAGAGGAAGCGGCCCATTCGGCGGGAGCGCGCAGCGTGACGGTCGTCGAGGAATCGCTTGCCGCGGCGGTTGGTGCTGACCTGCCAGTATACGGGCCAACGGCATCGATGGTAGTGGACATAGGTGGCGGAACCACGGACGCGGCCGTGATATCGCTTGGTGGAATTGCGGCCTCAAATTCGGTGCGAACGGGCGGGACCCATATAAACGAAGCCATAATCGCTTACCTTCGCCAGAAGACGGGAATCACTATAGGCGATAAGACGGCGGAACAGGTAAAGCTTTCCGTGGGGCTTGAGCCATCTGATCCCGACATGATTATGCGCATAAAAGGCCGCAGGATGGATACGGGCCTGCCCGACGCAGTCCATATATCAGCGTGCGAGCTGGCGGGAGCCATGGAAGAGCCGGCCTCCAGGATTGTGGAGGCTGTTGTGGATACGCTGGCCGGCACGCCTCCGGAGCTGGCGGGCGACATAATAGATACAGGCATAGTGCTGACAGGCGGAGGAGCCCTGTTGAAGGGGCTTTGCGCGCGCATAGAGAACGCCACCGGACTGCCGGTGATGGTAGCCGAATCGAGCATGGACTGCGTAATAACGGGCGCGCTCAGGCTGCTGGAAAGGCGAGGAACGTTTTCAGAGCCCATGTACGCCTCCGGTTCGGCAAACGCCAAGCTGGGAAACTCGGGAGAGTTTGCACGGCAGCCTGACGCAAACGTACAGCACAATATGCGCTGAGGTATAAATGAAGCAGCAAGCAGGAAGAGGCCGCGGGGAAACCGCCGCGGCCTTGGATTTTATTTGCATATGGGATTGACAATATATTAAGTATATGGTACGCTTATATTGATGTATAGTACATACAGTATGAAGCAAGGTATACTTAAGATCGGCATCCATTTTATTCAAAAATTAGTAGGAGGTTGTATGACATGAAACGATCAATTAAAATGGCTATAACAATAATTTTAGTTGTTGTTATATTAGTGGCTGCATATCCGAGCGGGGCTTACATGGAAACGGGGGAGATAACCCAAGACATTAACAGGAAGTGGACGGTAGTTAAGGATGGGGATTATAGAAATAAATACAGCGACCCATCGGTTTTGAACAACATAATTAATAATGATTCGAAAACCACTTTGCAGCTTCAAAGGCTGGAGGATTACTTCACCAGCATTTCGATTCACGGGGACACTTCCGAAAACAGGACATATCCAAACTATTTTGGGGGCAAATACATAAACGAAAACGGTGAATTGGTAATATGCCTGTCAGATAATACTATAGAAAATAGAAATCTTATGGAAGAAGCGGCTGGCGGCGGCATAGCGTTTAAAAGCGTCAAGCATTCATATAACGAGCTCAGCACGGCCAAACAAAATCTTACTAGATGGGTAGGCGCATGCATTGAAAAGGACGGCGCTCCGGACGGATTATATGGCTGGGGCATAGGGAATGAGATGAACTGCCTGATGGTTGACGTCAAATATGAATCCGAAGAGCTATTTAGACAGGTATATGATGCGACCGGAAGATTTTCAAGTATTGTGTTTAACATAATGGAGGATACGGGAGCGATATAGGAAGGATTGACGATTGGGTACAGAAACAGGGCCTGACGGTAAATCAAGCCTTGTACGTAAGGGTTACTTGCAGTATAATGTAATAAGAGCCGATGCTGAAAAGAGTAGACGCTTTATCCTGAACTCCGCCAAGCCTGACATGCTAATGGTGGAGTTCTTTTATTTTTATCTGCAAATTAGATAGATTAACGCCAACAGCGCTATTATAAACATTCCAAATGAAACATCTTTCATAGAGCCTAACCCCCTTTAACTAATTTTCCATTTTTAAGCAACGGCTCTTACATAAGATAGCATGACCAAACCATAAAATCAACCCCTTTTTTAAAATATCTGATTTAGAATAAAGATAAACCATTACTGAACTAAATAGTCAGACCGAAACTAATCTAGAAAAATTTGCACCCTTACTGTTTATATGATATTATGTGAAGTGTCGGAAGCAATTCCGAGGATTGAAATAGTAAGGGTTATCTATACTCAAATTCAGTAGAATATGGGTACAAGCGCGGGGGATATCTGATATCCCCCGCGCTTGCTCTACGCGTCCGTCCTTCCAATAATACAAACTCCCCCACGCTCAATCCCCTCCATTCCCTTGACATAACAGGCAATGATCTATAAAATAACAAGTTAACAAGCGATAGGAGTAAGGACATGGAAATAAAGCAAGCGCTGTCAAATATCATCGCAGAGCGTGCGGGATTGCAGCCCTGCGATGTAATGGAATGGTTTGAAACGCCCAAGGACCCGGCAATGGGGGACGTGGCGTTTCCGTGCTTCAGGCTTGCAAAGGCGATGCGAAAACCGCCCAATGCGATAGCGGCCGAGCTGGCCGACGGGCTGGCGCTGGCCCGCCAGGTCAACGAGGCAGCGGGACAATTACAGCAGCTGACGGCGCTGGCCGCCCAGCTGGAGACCGACCGGATCACCCTGGGGCCCTGGCTGAGTCTGGACCTGCCCCTGGAGCTGACGGAGACACGCTGCTGCGACGTGACCCTGGGCGTACTGCCGCCCTTCGTCCCCTGGGACGAGCTGTGCGGGCAGGTACAAAGCGAATATCCGGAGAGCGAGCTGCATCTGCTCTCCGCCGACCGGCAGCAGCAGTGCGTGCTGCTCATCACCCACAAGGCAGCGACGGCACCGGTGCTGGAGCTGCTGCGGGGCCGGGGCTTCGCAGCCTCACCCCTGAAGGGCCGCACCGGCACGCCGGAGGAAAACCGGCGGCGGGACGCGGACCGGCTGGCAGAGGTCAAGAGGCAGCAGGAGGCCCTGCGAAAGCATCTGGATGAGCTGGCGGAACGGCTGCCGGAGCTGTATCTGTGCGCCGACCGGCTGCTGACCGACGGGTGCATCGTGGCATTCGACGGCTGGGTGCCGGAGAAAAAGACGGCAAGGCTGACGGCGTATCTGGACACGGCGGACTGCGACTACACCCTGTCCGATCCCACGACGGAGCAGATACCGGAGGTGCCGGTGCTGCTGGAGGACAACGCGGTGGCGCGGTCCATGAACTGCATCACCGAGCAGTACTCCCTGCCGGCCTACGACGGCGTGGACCCCAACCCGGTGATGGCACCGTTCTTCATCCTGTTTTTCGGCATGATGATGGCGGACATCGGCTACGGGCTGCTGATGCTCCTCGGCTCATGGCTGTTCCTGAAGAAAAAACGGCCGGACGACCGCAGCTTTATGGAGATGATCTTCTGGTGCGGCGTGACCACCGTGGTCTTCGGCGCCATGACCGGCAGCTTCTTCGGCGACTTCCTGCCGCAGCTCTTCAAGTTCTTTGACCCGGAGAGCACCTTTGCCCTGCCGGCGCTGTTCTCACCCCTGGACGACACCATGGCCATCATGGTGGGCTCGCTGATCCTGGGCGCCTTGCAGGTGTTCACCGGCATGACCGTCAGCGTGGTGGAAAAATGCAAAAAGGGCTGCTTTATGGATGCCCTGTTTGACGAGATCACCTGGTGGATCATTCTGGCGGGCACGGGTCTTGCGGTGCTTGGCATCGGCAGTGTATCCGGCGTGCCGGTGGTGCTGATCGCGGGCGTTCTTATGCTGGTATACGGCGCGGGCCGGGGCAAAAAGGGCTTCGGCAAGGTGACGGGCTTCGTGGCGGCGGTGTACAACGGCGTGACGGGTTTCTTCAGCGATATCCTGTCCTACGTCCGGCTGATGGCGCTGATGCTGTCCGGCGCAGTGCTGGCCCAGGTGTTCAATATGCTGGGCGCCACCACCGGCAACGTGGTCACCTTCATCATCATCGCATTCGTCGGCAATATGCTGAACCTGGCGCTGAACCTGCTGGGCTGCTACGTCCACGATATGCGCCTGCAATTTCTGGAATTTTTCGGACGCTTCTACAAGGACGGCGGCAAGGCCTACCGTCCCCTGCGCGTCCGGGCCAAACACGTAGAGATCATTAAGGAGGATACTAAATCATGTTAGCTTTTCTTGAATCTGTGGGCGGACTGGGTTTCGCCATCCTGGGCGCGGCGCTGACCGCCGGCCTGTGCTGCATCGGCTCCGCCAAGGGCACCGGTATGGTGGGTGAGGCCGCCGCCGGCTTGACCAGCGAGGACCCCGACAAGTCCACCAAGTGCCTGATCCTGCAGGTGCTGCCCGGCACCCAGGGCCTGTACGGCTTTGTGGCGCTGTTCCTGGTGCTGGGCCAGACCGGCCTGCTCAGCGGCAGCGTGCTGGATCTCTCCCTGACCCAGGGGCTGTCCTTCTTCGCCGCCTGCCTGCCCATCATGCTGGGCGGCTGGCTGAGCGCCATCTTCCAGGGCCGCGTGGCCGCCGCGTCCATCAACATCGTGGCCAAGCACCCGGAGGCCGCTACCAAAGGCATCATCTACTGCGGCATCGTGGAGTTCTACGCCATCCTGTCTCTGGTGGCGACCATTATGATCTCCCTGAACATCATGAAGTAAGGCGGGTGCGCCTATGAACGGTATCGACAAGATCATCGCACGCATGGAGGCCGACACACAGGCCGAGTGCGCCGACATCGCCGCCCAGGCGGCGGCGGAGGCCGAGGCCATTCTGGCCCGGTACCGCGCCGATGCGGACAAGCTGCTCCGCGAGGGCGAGGCCCGCTGCAAGGTGCTGGAGCGCGAGCAGGTGGAGCGCCTGGAGGGCGGCAGCCGTCTGGCCTGCCGCCAGCGGGTGCTGGCGGAGAAGCAGCGGATGCTGGACGAGGCCTTCGCCCGCGCCGCCGACGCGCTGCTGAAGCTGCCGCGCCCGGAGTATATCGACCTGCTGGCATCGCTGGCCGCGGAAAACGGACAGGGCGGCGAGGCGCTGGTGTTCTCCGCCGCCGACCGGGACACGGTGGGTCAGGCGGTGGTGGACGCCGCCAACGGCAAAAAGCCCGGCGCGGGCTTCACCCTGGCTGCCGACACCCGGGAGACGGGCGGCGGCGTGGTACTGCAGCGGGGCCGCATGGAGATCAACTGCGGCTTTGCCGAGCTGCTGCGCCGGGCACGGCAGGAGGACTCCTCCGCCGTGGCCGCCGTGCTGTTTGACTGAAAGGGGGCGTCCCTTTGACAAAACGGAGAAAGGACACGGAGTATCTGTTCCTGTCCGCCCGCATACGCGCCATGGAGCGCCGGCTGCTGACGGCACAGCGGCTGGAGCAGCTGCTGACGGCACCCTCCGTCGAGGCGTGCGCCCAGCTGCTGAGCGAGTGGGGCTACGCGCCCGTACACGATGAGCCGTCCCTGCAGGCGGCGCTGAGCGCGCAGCGCGAGGCGGTGTTCGCCGACGTTTCCCGCTTTATGCCGGAGGCGGAGGTGCTGGACGTGTTCCGGCTGAAATACGACTACCACAACATCAAAACGCTGCTGAAAGCGCCGCAGGATGCGGAGCGTCTGCTGATCGACGCCGGGACCGTACCGGCAGAGACGATGCGGAAAAAGCACGCCGAAAACGGCGGCTGGGACTTTCTGCCTGCCGACATGGCCGCCGCGGCCGATGAGGCCCAGCGGGTGCTGGCCGAGACGGGCAGCGCCCGCAGCAGCGACTGCATCCTGGATCGGGCCTACTTCGCGCGGCTGGAAAAGCTGGCGGCGGACAGCCACATACCCTATTTGCAGGACTATGTCCGCGCCATGATCGACGCGGCGAACCTGCGCTCACTCATCCGCACCCAGCGGCTGGGGCTGGACGCCGGCTTCCTGCGGGAGGTGCTGTTCCCCGGCGGCAGCGTGACGCCGGAGGCGATCCGCGCCGGAAGCGGCAGCGGCGCCGCCGCGCTGTGGCGGGGCACGGCCTTCGCCCGGGAGGCGGAGCTGGGAGACGAGGCCGCCAAGGGCGGCAGCCTGACCGCCTTTGAAAAGGCCTGCGACGACGCGGTGCTCCGCGCCGCCGGCGCGGCACGCCGGGTACCCTTCGGCGTAGAGGTGGCGCTGGGCTATCTGGCGGCAAAGGAGGCGGAGTGGACGGCGGTGCGTACCGTGCTGTCCGGCCGGATGGCCGGTGTGCCGGCGGAGGCGCTCCGGGAAAGGCTGCGTGAGCAATATGTATAAGATCGCCGTTATTGGGGACCGGGACAGCGTGCTGGGCTTCCGCGCGCTGGGGCTGGACGTGTTCCCCACCGAGGATACCGACGCGGGGCGCAGAACGCTGCACCGCCTGGCTCAGGAGGACTACGCCGTCATCTATATCACCGAGCAGCTGGCGCAGCAGCTGACCGCCGAGATCGCCCGGTATAAAGACGCACCCCTGCCCGCCGTTATCCTCATCCCCGGCAAGACCGGTTCGCTGGGCATCGCCGGGGCCGCCCTGCACGACGCGGTGGAACGCGCCGTGGGCGCGGATATTTCCTGAAAGGAGCAAGAGAATGGGTAAGATCATCAAAGTCTCCGGCCCACTGGTGGTGGCGGACGGCATGGCGGACGCCAACATGGCGGACGTGGTGCGCGTAGGTCCCCAGCAGCTGATCGGAGAGATCCTGAATATGACCGGCGACCGGGCCTCCATACAGGTGTATGAGGAGACGTCCGGTCTTGGTCCCGGCGCTGATGTGGTCACCACCGGCGCACCGCTGAGCGTAGAGCTGGGCCCCGGCCTGATCGAGAATATCTATGACGGCATCCAGCGTCCGCTGGAGGAGATCGTCCGCCGGGTGGGCAGCAACATCACCCGCGGCATTCAGGTGCCGCCGCTGGACCGCGACAGGCTGTGGGACTTTACCCCCACCGCCGCTGTGGGCGACACCGTGGCTGTGGGCGACATTCTGGGCACCGTGCCGGAGACGGAGTCCGTGCTGCACAAGATCATGGTGCCCAAGGGCGCCGAGGGCACGGTGGCGTGGCTGGCCGAGGCCGGACAGTACAACATCACCCAGCCCATCGCCCGGGTGAAGCTGGCCAACGGTGAGGTACGTGAGCTGACCATGGTGCAGAAGTGGCCCGTCCGCGTGGGCCGCCCCTATAAAAAGAAATTCCCGCCGGTAAAGCCTTTGCAGTCCGGCCAGCGTGTCATCGACACCATGTTCCCCATCGCCAAGGGCGGCACCGCCGCCGTGCCCGGGCCCTTCGGCTCCGGCAAGACCGTGGTGCAGCACCAGCTGGCCAAGTGGGCCGACGTGGACATCGTGGTCTATATCGGCTGCGGCGAGCGCGGCAACGAGATGACCGACGTTCTGATGGAGTTCCCGGAGCTGAAGGACCCCCGCACAGGTCTTTCGCTTATGAAGCGCACGGTGCTTATAGCAAACACCTCGGATATGCCGGTTGCGGCCCGTGAAGCCAGCATAT
>OHTD01000938.1_pt1 | contig 14248 bp, 20 predicted proteins | sample 1578871 | NCBI WGS metagenome assembly OHTD01 (sample SAMEA3879574, study PRJEB24766) | human gut metagenome | biome: human-associated habitat; feature: feces | place: USA | collected 1985/1987 | reverse complement strand
GCCGGCGCGATTGGGTCGCTGCCCCCTGTGGCATGCGTGCTGGCGTGCGCTTCAGGGATGCCGCCACCGCCTGTGGGTGTGGCCCAGTTAGTGTCGTAGTCCGCGCCGGACCGCTTGACCAGCATTTGGCCAGCCGTGCCGCCCGCCGGTATACCCTGACCAGCGGGGCCTGTTGCTCCCGTTGCTCCGCGCGCTCCCTGTGGACCCTGCGGGCCCGTAATATCAGCCAGTGGCACAAGCGTCTGCCATGTGGCATCGCCGACATAGCGCCACTCTATAGCGGTAGTACCCTTGCGCAGTTCGATTTCACGGCCGTCAGTGCTAGCACCTCCCAAACTGCTCGCGTGCCCTGTCAGGTAGCAGTAACCCGCTGTACTTGTGGTATGCCAGCCCACTAAGATCAGCGACAGGGGACGGTCGGGCTTGCGCTCATAGCACTGCAGATACAGGGCGGCTGGGCGGGGCATAATCACAGATACGCAATTCCAGGCGTTACAATCTGCCGCCAGATCATTGACGTCTCCGCCTGTGGACGCTATACCCGCGATCATGTAATCGCCTGTCTGCACGTTAGAGAGCCTCGTCATAGTAGCGATGTATGGCGGGCCCGAGCTGCCCCACGCTGACGGCTGTATCGTAACCGACAGGTAATATGGGGCTGGGGCGGCGCCGATCATGGCCGGGGTTATGGGATCGCTGCCGCCAGTAGCGTGGGTGCTGGCGTGGGGACCACCGCCGCTGCCCCAATTCGGGTCAAGCCATCGTATATCATAGTCTTCATCGGATGCTTTAACCGGTACTTGATTCGTTGTTCCTCCAGGCGGCAGACCGGCTGCAGCTGGCGCGGCTCCTATGGCATCCAGGACCTCTGCCGGCGTGGACCAATATGGAGCCCCGCCGGCCCCCTGCCTAAGAAAGGAGCCATCTGAGGCCGGAAATGCCAGCTGCCCCAGCGCGTCTTCGCTCGGCGCGTATACCAGGCGGTACGCCGTCCAGCCAGTCGCTCCGGTACCGCCGTGACTTATGGGGGCCGTACCATGGAGATCGGCAGCGTCCGGCTTTGCTTGACCTACTGCAACCCAACATGTGCCATCATACTGCACCAGCAAGGGTACGCCACGTGTAAGCCATGCGCTGGTGTTTCCGGCGTTGCCTGACGCCGTACTGCTTGATGTACGTCTGGATATCGTCTTGGCACCCAGCGCATTTACGTTCAGCGCAGGGTTTGGCGATGTACTTGATATATGCGGGATTACAATTAATAACAGGCCCTTGCTGAGGCCTGTTATTCCTTCGATGTTCGCCGTATATGTTGATCCGCTGCCGGATGTGGTAGCGATCGGGACTACATTGATCGGCATCTGACCTGTGTCTATGCGCCCATCAATAAGATCCGCTTTATCTGCCAATGCGGCGTCTATTTTGTCCATATTGATGTTTTGGACACCTACATCATATGCATCTGTTAAGGATGGTTTAGCAAGATTATAGTTTGGTGTGGATTCAGGCATGCGTTATCACCTCGTTTCTGAGTTGTTCATGAGTATATCTGGCCAATTCGTTATGAGCGAAGTTTGATAATACTTCATGCGTGTTGTATTTAAGTGTAAGATCAATCTGCATATTTGCGGGCACAGTTCGTTTTAACAGATCCTCGACAGCTTCATATTTGCTCCGCGCTGTCAGGTTCACCTTGACTATTAACAGATAGTCATTGTGCTGCAGGTTGATGGAGTATCCGTCCGTCCCGCATAGATTGTCAAGACGCTGACATAGTGACCTTAACGTATAAGGGCGCTGGTCGCTCAGCAGCGTCAGCGTCCTGAACCTCCTATCGTCAAGCGTGTCTGTGCCTTTCGGGACTATCCCTAAGATAGATTCCCACCTGGATATCCCGTACTCTGTTGCCACCTGGATAAACTGGTCATTCAGCGCAGCTTCTATCGCGCCCCAAAGCCGCGATATCTCCTCCTGTTCAATGTCCATTATCATACCAAATTCTCTGACGCCTTGAAGTACTGGCGGAAGATAATCAATCAATAGTCTATCCATTTATCGTCCCCCTCACAGGTATGCTGTCAGGCCCCAGCTCCAGGTTCTGGGCTCTGCCGTTAATTGAGGTGTCGGCTATATCCATTATGCCCGTCAGTCCGAGCAGGCGGGTCTCGATTTGACTGATACGGACTATAATGTGGTCAATATCAGCCCAATCACGCGCCAGTTCGCCCAAGTATGCGTCTATCTCCTGTTCGACGTACGGGCGCACGTCCTCCCAGGTCCAATCATCCTGATATGTAAGGGTGGTCTTTATGTTTACCGTTGTGCCCGTTACTCCCTGCACAGTTACCACATGCCCTATGGGTGCTATCCCTACCCCCTGCCCCTGACTGCCTACTGGATCTACGGCGGCCTGTACGGCGTCTGTCAGGCTGCCTGCCGGCACCCCGTATGCGGCATCAATGATCACCAGCTTTACCGTGCCCCCTCCTGCCCACACCGGATATACCTTGACGCCGCCTACGCCGTCCAGGGCATTGACGCGTTCGCGGTAATCAGTTACGTTACCACCAAACGCCTGTGCGTTCAGGCTGTCATAATAGCGCTTGCGCAGATGATCCGTTTCTTCTTCATCTTCTCCAGGCACCAGGACGTCAGATAATATCGCAGACTGCAGCCCGCTAATGTATTCTATTGGGATCAGATTGCCGTACTCTGTATTCCCCTGCTGGCCAGCTGTCTCGCATCTTAGCTCGAATGTTCCTGCCGATATCCTTTCCGTGACCTCATAATTCAATGTATTAAGAGAGAATCTGGAGCCTATGGGGACGTCTATATTGAATATGCCTTTTCTTATTGCGTATGTCGCCTCCTCTGCGTAGATCCCCCTCTCTGCGCATCGCAGCACGAGAGAATCCCTTCCTGCCGTATCAACAAACGTCTCACTAAGCACTGTATCAAGCTGTATATACATGTTCTGCAGTTCAACTGCTGCAGGCGCTATTGCATTGTAAATTACAGACCCTTCCCGCGTATCTATGCTGGGATTCTGTTTTTTTATCTTCTCAAGCATCCTCGCCAGCAATAATTCATAAGTAATATTTTCGTACATCAGATTAGCACCTCCATATCGGCTGCTACATCTCCATATATTGTGCTTATATTAAAGCTTGCAATAACACGGCATCCCCTTGATTCAAAAGCGAAGCCGCTTACATCTTTTATCCTTGTATCCTGTGTCAGCGCTTCCGTTATCCTTCGTTTAAGCTCCGGAAGGACATATGGTATCGGCATGCCATATAACTCTTCAAGTTCTATACCGTAATCCCAGCTATAGATTAGATACTTATACCGTTCCGTGTTCAGGATCAGGTAAACGGCCTGTTTTATGGCGTCTATCCCATCCGTATACCCCAGTATACTGTTTCCCGCTATATCCAGCTTGTATGTTTTTGACGCTGGCTCATCGTACGTGAAACTGTTATTTAATATATCACTCGTTCTTGGTATCATATTTACCCCCTGAGTCTGTCAAGCACTATAAACTTCTGGCCGCCCTGCACGCGTAGGAGCATAACTTTCTCGTTTTTCCGCAGATTCAGGCTTATATCATCTGATATATAACTAACAAGTGAGGTCAATATCAGATGTTCACGTCCAAGCGCCATCTTCTGTTCGACATTTATCTCTAATGGTTCAGCGCTTGTTACAACGCCGAAAAAGATCCCGCACGGCATAGAGCTCTCTATGGCGTTGCTCGCTATCTGCTGTATCAGATTTGTAAGATTAGGCAACGAATTCACCCCCTCTCAGCGTAAGATCCATTGTGTGCAGGCCATTATTAAACGTATGTTTTACCTTTTCCGCCATCATGTAGTTCTTTATGCTGATATCTCCAAGATCCATCATGACAGCAACTGAACTGCCAGCACGTACGCGCAGGTCGCCAAAAGCATTCTTTATAGTTAGATTGCGCGTCTTCTGGTTGTGCAGGCTCAACAGCGCATCCGCCTTTGCCCTGCCGTTTGCATTATCGCGCATCGTCTCAAAGTATTGAAGCACGCCCCAATCGTTAATCCGCTGTCCGTCCTGAGCGATATATATATCCCTTTTACCGGACTCCTCGTTTTCGTATGCAAGCTTAATCCTGTTGTATGTTTCGCCATCTATGCTGCTTGTATAGTCGTAATTTTCCCCTGCTTCGCTATCTATTAAGATGTTGGTCTTCATGTTTTCCGCATCTTTCAGCGCGAGCCTGCCGAAATCATCATAGAGTACATATAATCTTCCTCTGCTTTGAAGTGTCAGGTCAAGCGCTGTCTGTATAATGTCAAAAAGTGTTTTGTTATCCTCTACTCTGGATTGTATCCTGAAGCCCGTATCCTCAATGACTCCGCAGTTAAGCCTGAAGTCCTGCGCTATCATTTTTATTAATTCTGACGCCGTCTTGTTTCCATAAACGTATGTATCCTTGTTTTTAAGGTATCTGAGCTGGTCATATGCTGTTACCGATATGGTGCCGTCCCTGCTGCTCTTTTTCTGGAACACGAATCCATAAAATAAGTTGACACCGTCTATGGTTAACCTCACGGCATTGCCCTCCTGAAAGCTTAGCCCGCCGTCCGGCATAACCGTAAAGCTTAATTTCCCTGGAACTCCTTTGCGTTCAAGTTCCCAGCTTATTCCTTCCTTTACAGGGGGCACTTGCAGACTGCCGCCGTTGCTTATAATCAATTCTGCATTCATATGAAATACCTCATGGATTCGGCAGCGTTAACACCTGACCTGGATATATCAGATTCGGATTTTTAATTTTGTCCTTGTTCAAGTTATAAATCTCCATGTACCGCGATCCCTTTCCCAGATACCGCTTTGCTATATTCCACAGACAGTCTCCCCGTTTTACCACGTATGTTTTGGCCTGCGGGGGGCTACCTGTGGGCCTTGGCTGATATACAACGGCGTTTTGCTCCTCAAGCCTAACGGTCTTGGTTCCATAATCCCTGTACTGCTTAAGTTTGACTGTTGCAACAACATCGTTTCCCTCTTTTGCATCTTCTTTTATCGTATAATCTTCAAGGCCGACCTTCATGTTTGTATCAAATATCAGCTCACCGGACGGTCTTAGTCTTGTCACGATAAACTGAAACGGTTTCTCGTCTGTTTTAAGCTTCTCTATCTTTTCAAGATAGTATCCGGCCCGTTTAAAACCGTCCGGATACTGGGCGAACGGGTATCGACGGTCAGGAAGCAGGAGATCAAATGTGATTTCCGTAAGCCCCGCGCTTTTGATTATATTAACCTCGCTTTCGTTTATAAGTGTAACGGTTTTATTCTGATTTTTTATCTTGAGCTGCAACTTGGAAGGGGCAACCGGCATCTGAGTGCTGGCAAGATATAACGTATACGACATCAGTTATGCACCCCTTCCGCCGCTGTCGCCATTGCGTTGTACAGATTGTCTTCCAGATAAGATATCATCCCGTCCAGGTCGGTGTTTGAGCTTACATTATTGTTGACACCTCCCATATCTATTTTTATCTCGGCTGTCGTGAACCGGTTTATCGCATCGCGCTCAGCTATGTCGCGCAGATACTTCAGATCTTCCTCGCTCATCTCCATTGAATCGGCCATTGACGCCGTGTTGCCTGCCGTGCTTCCTGTGTTGTCGTATATACCTCCCAGCGAACCGCCTAGCCCGTATGGGTCGTCCTGGGATGTATTGTTCGCCGCGTCCTTGTTCCTGGCATCAGCAGCATAGTCTACTGCGTCCTGCCAGATATTACTGGCGGCGTCAACGTTATCCGTCCATGCAGACGACGCTTTGTCCGCCATGTCCTGCAGCTCCGCCTGCCTTTTTGCCCTGTCTGCGGCGATCTGGGCTTCGTAATCCGCGTATGCTGCATTACGGCTTTCAATTTTCTTTTGAGCGTCTGCCTGTGCATCGTCCCCGAATGTGACTCGCTCTATCAGCCCAATATCTACTCCAATCCACCCAAGGACCGAATTAAGCCCTGATATTAGATCGTTGATAAGATCAATGGCTCCGTTAACCACCCATTGCAATCCCGACATTATATCAGCGCCGATTTGCGTAAAAAAATTAGCGATCGAATTAAAAATCCTGTAGGCGAACATCTTGATCTCTTCCCATGCGTAGACTAATTTATCTCCCGCCCATAACAAGCCATAAAGCATCCAGTAAAAGCCCGACAATATAGTTGCCTTGGCATATAAAAATCCCACTTGGATCGCTGCCCAGGCATAGTTCCAAAGCACACGAAACCCGCCAACCTTGTTTGCAAGAGCAACTATACCGGCAATTAACCCTGCAACAGCCAGCATGATCCAAAATATTGGACATGCCATCATCGCCGCGTTGGTCGCCAGCTGGGCTACTTTCCATGCTATCACAGCCCCCACTATGCCCCATATAATAGGTTCTACCCATGACCAATTATCGGCCGCAAAGCTGATTACGGTCCCCATCATCTCAAAAACACTAAGTACTATTTCTGCAAATTTTTCAACCGCGCCAGATGCCGAATCAAGGAATTCCTGAAACTTGTCACTGTTAACAAACTCCGATATTTTATCCAACGTAGGCTGAAGTGCGTTAATTGCATTATTTTTAAATATTGTCCATGCCTGCCCAATGGTCATAGGCATATCCTCAAATCTGGCGTTGGTATCGTCTGCGGCAGACAGCATGGCGTTTTTCACTATATCGGCGGACAGCTGCCCTTCTTCCGCAATCCCCCTTATCTGGCCTATCGGGACGTCAAGATAGTCTGCTATGGTCTGTATGATTGTAGGAGCCTGCTCAAACACGCTGTTCAGTTCTTCCCCGCGCAGTACACCCGATCCCATTGCCTGTGTGAGTTGCAGCATGGCTGCCTTGATTCCCTCCTGAGAGGTGCCGGCAATCGCGAATTGCTTGTTCAGCTGTTCCACAAATACTACCGCTTCCGCATTGCTGCTGAACGCGTCCCTGGCAAGAATCCCCATCTTGGACACAGCCTCAGCGGTATCCTGATAAGAGCCTCTGGAGCGCTGGGCGGACGCAAATATCATTTTTTGGAGCTGATCCGTGGTCTGCAGTCCGTCATTCATCATATTAAGACGAGCCGTGGTCGACGTCATTTCATCGGAGAGGTCGAACATCTTTTTAATGCCTGCGGCCAGACCTATGGTGGCGGCCAGCCCCGCAAGCTTGGACTTAAGGTTTCCGGCAGCTCCTCCACCATTCCGCACGTCCGAATTGAACTGTTTCTGTGCGGCGTCAGCCTGGGATATTTCGCTTTCTATGTCGTCAAATGCAGTTCGAGCTTTTGAGAGCTCCTCTCTGGCCGACCTTAAATTGCTTACATCTATAGCATTAGCGGAAGCCCTCTGAACTGTCTCGAAGCCGCTTATAACTGCATCCAGGGCGCTGCTTATCGCCCTCAGCGGACGGGCCATACCGTCATACAGGCGCAGTGTCGCTTTTATTGTGGCCATATCTCCATCACCTCCTTGCACATTTCAATCCACGCACCAGCACGGGTGCGACGTCTATCGCTCCATCACCTCCTCGTACGAAAAAGGGCGGCCATGCCGCCCCAAAAAATCCTATTGTCGGTTGATTATTTAGCATAAATACGATATAATGATTTCACCGTTCTCCATTATTGAGCGGCGTGATGGAGTAGTAGCTGTGCGCTTGGCTAGAGGGAGCAGCTACTATTCTTTTTTGCGTACGCATGGGTATTTCAATCCACGCACCCACATGGGGTGCGACAAAGCGCTTTCGGTAAATGGAGCGCGTTATTTGTTCGCGATATTTAATCGGCTCAAAATTGAGCTGATTAAATTCCTCTGAGCCGTCTAACCGTATTTTACAACTCTGTTACTATACTTTCTTTTTTAACGCTCTTGAACGCGTTTAAAAATCTTACCGCAGATAACTTATTGGTACAATCGAAAGATATGCACTTCAATCCATCTTCAGTATTGGCAAGAATAATCAAGCATTTTGTGATTTTGGCTGTTGTCTTCTTCTTTGCCCTTCCCCCTATAATCGCACCAAGGGGGCCAAAGAGCATGGCACCTCCGATTGCACCGCCCGCGCTGCTTACGTACGAACTCTGTATCTCTTTATCGGTCTTAATTGAGACATCTTGCACTCTATTCATATTAAGCTTGATCTTCTGGTTGTTTCTTTCAAACTCATAGCCAGCATCTGTTAAATACAGCGCACATTTTGCCCCCTCGGCAAAGGGTAACCCCATTAAATGCCTTAACTTGACTTTGACCAAGAAGCCCCGTTTTCGCACCTTACGCCTGTTGATTATCGCCCCCGAAATTATAGATGCTATACCTATAATTGCAAACACAATGGCCATTGCAACTTCCGCCATTATAATTCCGACAAGTGCAAGTAACAAAAAAACGCAACCCAGTACCATGAGTATAACAGACATGTCGTAACACCTCCTAACTACATTCAGTATATAATTCAAAAGAGGCGGTGTCAAGATTACCGCCTCTTTCTGGCCCTGCTTTTTCTCAGCTCCTTCTCCTTTTTCTTATCCTCTTCCGTTTTTTTCATAACACAAGCCGCGATAAACGCTTTTGTGTACCTGTCCTTGGACAGATACACCTCCGGATGCCAGTGCAATTCGAGAAGGCAATAATAGGCCATGTTAGCCTCAAAATCGCCTTCTTCTATCAGTTTTTTGCGTCTTCTACTAAATCTTCAAACGCAGTATCAAATCCGTTTATTTCCTGTATTTTAGATAGATATTCTGCGTACTCGCCAGGTGTCAGCATAGCTTTAAGCAGTGCTTCCGCACCCATTACGTGGTAACTGTCCTGCAGTCCCTGATCGTTGAGATTCGGATATACGGTACATTGCGCCGCAAGCCTGCCAAGGTATTCGTTGTAATCGGTTTCCGGCGCGTACTGGCCCTTTCTACCAGGCATCCGCACCCGTTTTGTACAGGCCCTTCTCAGCTCCTCATCCTCTGCCGATGTTATACACCTTACTTCCCAGGCCACTGGAGCGCCGTTCTCGTCAATAAACCGCTTTGAAGCGGTTATCTTCATGTTTTCAACCTTGACCGCATTCTGAGCCAAAAATGATGATAATCCAGACATTTTTCATTCCTCCTTCTTTTTATGACATTCCGTTCAGCAGTGTGAACCTTTCTGGGATCTCAAAGTCTTCAAAGGTAAAATCCATATCCTCATCCAGATACTCGCCGTCTGCATCGAACTTGGCAAGGATTCCACCATCCATGTTGCAATCCTTAAGGACTACCGTCTGCCGTCCAACGTTGCTTGTAGGATCTTCATTTGTCACCTGAATATCGAAATATACGTCCTCTCCAGTATCCTTAAAGCGTTTCATTAGCTCACGAAAAATACTGGTGTTGTAATAGAATGTTGCGCTGCCCGTTCCCTTCCAACTGCTGGCCTTGTTGCCCTTGCCGGTCTTGCCAAGGATGGGAAGTTCACTCTTGTTCTTCTCAAAATTGGCTTCAAGGTTGATAGCCTGCATGAAAAAGTATCTGTTGCCATCTATAGTTATGTAGCATTCCGCCAATGGCGCGCTTATCGCGTCGGCCGATCTCATGAATTTGCGCATAATTGCACCTCCTTAATTGACCACAACTGTCATGTACATCTGCGTCATTGCGCTCACCGGCGTGATCAGATCCCTCACGACCACGCTTCGCTTTGAATCGCCACGCTCAACCGTGACGGCGTCGGGCGAGAAACCCTCTATGGCCCGTATTGTTTCAAGTTCCTGATGGTGTTTCACTATGTCGTTCCAGAGACTTATCCGTCCTGCAGCATCGTTTGGTATGCTGCCGTTATATTTCGTATTAAACAACAGGGCAATATCGTTTGCAATCTGATCAATGATTCTGACGGTCTGATTGCTTTTGAAGTCCTCATTTTTTTCCTGGGTAAAGGTGGTATAGGTATTTATATCTTCAAGCACTCTTATCTGATCGCCTGTGCGGTGGAATATAAACTTGCCTGACAGTAAGGCCTGTTCCAGCTGGCTTTGTGTATAATTGGCGTCTATGTCAAACTCTCCATCGTACAGCCTGTTGGTATTGCTCCTGTTTATTTCCTGGCCGGCAGTTACTCCTGTTACCCAGTAGACAGCTGATGCATCATCCTGAACGCCGCCGACGCTGTTCTCAACGGATATAACGCCCTCATAATCCGCCTGTTCGTGACGATGCAGAACGCATTGGAATTTCGCGCCAACATCATCCCTCATACGTTTTGTGAAGTTAGCAAACAGCGACTTTACTGTTTCACTGTTTGACGGGCATCCCAACGCATTAAAAGAGTAGGATTCAACTTTGTCCAAAAATGTTTGATATGAAGCATCAGTCATAGATCCGTTTGAGCCCCCTGTAAGAGGGGTGCCCGCAGTCAGTTCCAGTGTTGACGACGATTTAAATTCAACAAAATCGTTATCCAGCAGCTCCGCCGAATTTTTAACCGTTTGCTTATCAACGCAGAACGACTCAAAATAGGTGCTCACATCGTAAACAGGCGACTCTGGCGTCGAATCTTCATTATTCTCAATAACTATTGTGATATCATTTCCACGTATGCCCGAACATCTGGCCTCAGCGTAGATATTTGATGCTTTCTCTCCGCTATTCAGCCTGTAAAAATATGCTGTCCTCGTATTAGGGACGACGCTGCATATTTATACGCGCATATTGTGTAACATTATGCAACCATATATGCGCGTGGTGTTACCAATGCCGCGCAAATACCAGCATATGCCAAATGTACGCGCGCATAAAGTTACACGCTGTTACGGATTAATCGCGGTCAAGTGCGGTCAAAAGTGCGGTCTAATATCGCGCTAAATACCTCGTCGGTATAAGCCGCCGCACGCTCCAGATCACCCTCAACCTGATGGCTATACACACCATAGGTGTCCATACCCGGCGTGTGCCCGACCTGCAGCTTAAGCAGGGCTTTGGGCATAGCCTTGTTAAGTGATATATATGTATGTCGTAGCTCATACAGTGATACACGCTGGATATTATTATGCTCGCAATATCTAATCCAATTTGCCCTAAGCCGCGATTCATTCATTACAGACCCGTCACGATTACAAAATATATATTGTGACGTTACGTTGGCAGCAGAGAGCATCACAGCCTGATCATTGAGTATTGACACGGCTAAGTCACTGAGCCCCACATCCCGCTTAGCGGCATCTGTCTTGCCCTCAGTACGCTCGCCAAACGAGTTAATACTGGCCCTAATCTTAATAACTCGGCCCACCTGTGCGTCGTGCGTCAAAGCTATTAATTCGGCTGGCCGTAAACCTGTCGCGACCAAAAATCTATATGCGTGGATATACCAATCTGGTGCCACCCGATTATGGCGCATCGTCTCTGCGCTAGTATACAATTTACGTAAATCGTCGGGCTGTAGTGATCTCCGCTTAGGCGTCACTGTGCCTTTTGGGCTTGTTACATCCTCAAGTGTAAGTTTAGTAAAATCGTTTTTGCGACAAAATGTTAAAAAACTAGACATGGCTGCTCTGACACCGCTGATAGTACTACGCGCAAAATGCGCCATGTCGTCCAGTATTGCCTGCATATGCTGCCGCGTCAAATTGCGTACGCGGATATTACCGATATGGGGTCTGATGTGTACCTCAAGGTAGGATGTCACCGCGTGTAGTCTCGCACGACCGACACGCCCCTTAATGTCCTCTAGATACCTGTCCAGCAGCACGCCACAACGGGTATCACCCCCGATAGTACCCTCATTAATCCACACATCCGCTTTGCGGTGGCACTCAGCTTTACCATTGCGGCCAGGTTGAGATGAATAAAAGGAGCGGCGCACACCATTGCGTTGCACATCTATGCGCCAACGCTTGCGCGCGGCGTCCCACTTAGCTTGGTTAGTACGGGTCTGTATCATAGTTACACCTCCTGTACATCTATTATACCTATGCCAGCGCTGATGTCTACCAGATATTAATGTAAATTTACCAACAATTACCAGCGTTACCTTTTGGTAATTAATTAGATATATAGGTATCAGGATAACAAATTATGAGAGAGGTAAAATGCAAATCGTAGAATACAAACGACCGATTACTACCGATGGCGTAAGGATTAATTATAGTATTGACACGTTTGTTCCACTCAGCTAAAATAGAACAAACGTTCGAATTACTTGAAAAAACGGGGGGTTGTTATGGGGTGTACAATACAAGATATAATAGATCAATTATTGCCTGTCTATAATTGCGCGTGCGGTTGCTCGGGCCGCGTAGATGATAGCGTTAAGGAGATCGTCGGTAAGATCATCGTCCGGATTAAGGATATCCAGCGAGACCAAAAATCGCCGTGTGACCTCGCGGCTGCTATCAGGGGTGGCGGGTTGGATTAACTCATCGTCGGTGTCAACCCAGCCTAACAGTTGGGCCGTGGACGAGCCAAGGGCCTCCGCAATAAGCTCAATCCGATAGAGGGGTATCTTACGCACCTTGCCCGTTACGTAGCGCTGTAACGTGGACTTGTGTATACCCGTCAACTCGGCCAACTTACCGTACGACATATCTTGTGCGGTCATCAGGTCCGCTATCCGCTTAGCGGTAATTATGGTATCATCAAATGCCAAAGCTAAATCACCTCACTATAATTATAGCACACCGTATCAAAAATGCAATAGCAAAATTAAAAATCGTCGCAAAAATGCGTTGACATACTCTTGGGGATATGTTATCCTGTAAACGTCTCAAAAATGCAACGGGGGATATTATATGATAATCAATCATCCAGACCTAATAATATATCAACCGCGCGTTGCACGTCGGGGCGTGCGCGGTAATGCTCGATCAGTTGACGCTCATGGGCTGAGTAGTTATCCGTAGTTTTGGGCGCGGGCGGCAGGCCGAGTAATTCGCTAACACTACTTATATTATAGAGTACGCATAGGGTTACAAGCATATCGGCGTCGGGTTGACCACGACCCATCTCCCAGGCGTTAACGGTTTTGCCGCTCTTGCCTATGTGGTCCCCGACCTCGTATATAGTCAAGCCAGCGCGCTCACGGTACTGCCGTAACCGTTTGGCTAATTGATCTCTTACCATTTATTGTTACCTCCATAATCTCTATAATACACGCCCCCAAAACAAAAGTCAACGCGAAAAATCCAAAAAAAGTAGATTAAAATTTATAAAAACCCCTTGACAATCTCAAAAATATAGATTATTATACTTGCACAGTCTAAATTATGTAGACAGGAGGTGTAACAATGACAACCGTGACAGTGATAAGAGACTATATACAGCAGCATGGGCTCAAGCAACGGCACATTGCCGCAAGAGCCGGCATCGCCGAGAAAACACTAAGCCTTATTTTATGTGGTAAGCGGCAACTGCGCGCCGATGAGTTTATAGGCCTTTGCCGCGCGCTTAATCTAGATTTGGTGGATTTTATTGATCAGCAAGCCAGCTAAGAGAGGGACATAAAATGCACAACAAACTTAAGCGATTAATGGATGCCAGGGGCATTACGCCTAAGTACTTGGCAGCCAAAGCGGGGATTACCACCACAACGGTATACCGCATAATGGCGGGAGCTAACACAGGCGTATATATAGCTCTGCTAATAGCCCAAGTGTTGGGTTGTACATTAGATGACATCTTTGGACGTGGCCTATGATTACGGGACGACCATATGAGACGCTACGCCGCGCCATGATACTCGCGGATATCGATCAGCGATATCTGGGGGATAAGATCGGACGGAGCCGCCGGTATGTAAGCCAACGCCTCAACGGCCACGCCGAGTGGTCTCAGGGCGATATGTATAAGATATTGGCTTTATTACAGCTAAGTCCAAAATACATGTATATATATTTTCCCGAAAGAGGTGAAACCGCATGACTAAACTGCGTAAGTCACTGCCCGTCGTGATCTCCGCAGCGGCCCTCTTGGTCATGGCCATAGCACTACTAGCAGACGGACCGCCCGTGACGCGATACACGGTGGCGCTGATCGCGCTGACTGTGTGGTGCGGCGGGATGGCGTGGATATTGTAAGGAGGATAATCAGTATGGCACTTAACATCGATGTAGACAGGGACACAGATGCGCCGCGTTGCCCAATCTGTAATGGGCGGCCCGCTATCACCACGATTAATATAGACGATAAGCCAAGTATTAGCTATGTCGCTTGTCAGGATTGCGGATTGGCGGCCAATT
>OHTD01000920.1_pt1 | contig 14568 bp, 17 predicted proteins | sample 1578871 | NCBI WGS metagenome assembly OHTD01 (sample SAMEA3879574, study PRJEB24766) | human gut metagenome | biome: human-associated habitat; feature: feces | place: USA | collected 1985/1987 | reverse complement strand
AAGAAGGGCTATGTGATTAAGGTGCTGGATTTAATCGACATGGGAAAAAGCCACGGATATAACCCATTTGCGTACATCCGTGACGAGAACGATGTGCTGAAGCTGGTGACGAATCTAATCCGCAACACCACCCCTAAAGGCAGTCAATCAAACGACCCGTTTTGGGAGCGGAGCGAAACCGCTTTGCTGCAAGCTCTCATCCTGTACTTAGTGGAGGAAGCCCCAACCGAGGAACAGAACTTCCCCATGGTCATGGAGATGATCGCGGCGTCGGGAGCCAGCGAGGGCGAAGAAGCGTATGAGAGTATCATTGACGAGCTTTTTGCCCGGCTTGCCATGGAGAAGCCGGAGAGCGTGGCGGTAAAGCAATATGGTATTTACAAGCAAGCCCCCGGCAAGACCGCGATGAGCATACTTATTTCCATGGCGGTGCGCCTGTCGGCGTTTAACCTTCCGCGCCTTGCCTCCCTCACTTCCCACGATGAATTGGACTTGGCTTCGCTGGGTGAGAAGAAAACGGCGCTGTTCGCCGTGCTGCCCGACAACGACAGCAGCTTTAATTTTCTCATAGGTATGCTCTACACCCAGCTTTTCCAACAGCTTTTTCAGCTTGCGGATTTCAAGTATCGCGGGCGGTTGCCCGTACACGTTCATTTTCTTATGGACGAGTTCGCAAACGTGGCGCTCCCCGACGAGTTTGATAAGCTCCTTTCCACCATGCGCTCAAGGGAAGTCAGTGTGTCCATCATCCTGCAAAATCTGGCGCAGCTTAAAGCGTTGTTTGAAAAACAGTGGGAGAGCATCGTAGGCAATGCGGATGAATTGGTCTATTTGGGCGGTAATGAGCAAAGCACTCATGAGTATATTTCCAAGCTCTTAGGAAAGGAAACCATCAATCTCGACACCTATGGCCAAAGCAAAGGACGAAACGGTTCCTACTCCACAAACATCCAAATGACGGGCCGGGAACTGATGACTCCGGACGAAGTGCGGATGCTGGACAACCGCTACGCGCTGCTGTTTATCCGGGGCGAATACGCCGTAAAGGATGAAAAGTATGATATTCTCAAACATCCCAATGTAGCCCTCACCGTGGACGGCGGCGCGCCGCCCTATTTACACGGACAAGCGCCCAAGGCCATCGAAACCGAAAGCATCCTCTTGCCCGGCGAGTACGCCGATTATGAAATCCTGTCTGAAACCGAACTGCAAGAACGATACGAATTGGAGGAACATCAAAAATGAACATGAACAAAAAACAGCGCCGTATCTTCGCTATCTTCTGCATCCTGCCCCTGACGCTTTCCCTGTGCGGCACGGCGTTGGCTACCGATGACCCGCTGGAGGTGGTAAACAACCTTTCTTCCTTTATATTCAGCCTGATAAAAGCCATAGGCATGATTATATTGGCGTTTGGCATTGTGCAGGTGGGCTTGTCATTGAAAAGCCACGACGCCTCTCAGCGTGCAACGGGCTTTCTCACCGTGGCAGGCGGCATTGTGATATGCTTTGCACGCGAAATCCTGGATTTGATTACGGGCTAAAGACCAGATAAGCAGGCCCTTTGCAGAAGCGGAGGGCCTGTCATTGCATCGAAAGGAGTGGTTGTTATGTATTATTATCCTGAACCAGAACAATCCCCGTGGGGCGAGGTTCAGCATTGCCGGGAGCTATGCCCCGGCGTTTTTCAAGTCAGCACAGCGGGACATGGCGGCATTATGGCGCGGACAGAGCGTTCTGTTTTTTCAACGGCGGCAAAAAAGTATGGGGTTCGTGAGAGCGGCTATCTTTGCTTTGAGGAAGATTGCGCCGCCGCTGTCGCTCTGCGCGAACTATTGGATAAAAGACTGTGTAAAGCGCCTGAACACTATACGCCGGAGGAATACGACAATGCCGTGAACGGTACGATACAGCGGTTTTACCCCGAATACTGGAAGGCCCGGGAACGGGCAATGGCGCAGGCCGTTTTCTTGCCGCACAGAGAAGATATAGGCCGTTAGCAGAAAGAAGGTTTTACCATGAAGCTGGACATTACAAGACCCATGCACATCCATTCCCTGGGCGGGAAAATGGCCGAGGCCACCATCGTGGAACAGGTCGGCAGTAATCAATACATTGCGGAATATAACGGCGTAAGATGCACGGCAATCTATAACCCATTTGTGGAGGCGTACTATGTGGATGATAAATACGGCGTAATCGGAGAGCGCACGGGCAACACGGGGCGACCACAACGCGACAACCGGGAACGCACCAGATGATCCGCCGTTCTGAGAGGAAGTGAGGAAACTTGAATAGTGGAAATTGGATACTGGACAACATCGCCAATGCCCTCAACACATGGAACGAAAAGCTGGCGGAGATATGGCAGCTTATCACGCAATCCCTTGAAACCTTCAAGGGCGGCGGTATATGGAACGTGGTGGTCAATATCAATGGTGCGCTACAAGCCATAGGGTACGCCTTGTTGGTGCTGTTTTTCCTTGCGGGCGTTATAAAAACCTGCGGCAGCTTCGTAGAAACAAAAAGGCCGGAAGTGGCCTTTAGAATGTTCATCCGCTTTGCGCTTGCCAAGGCGGTAGTCACTTATGGAATGGAGCTTATGATTGCCTTGTTTAAAATCGTGCAGGGCGTCGTTACCACTGTAATGAACGCGGCGGGCATGGGCGCAACGACGCCCATCTCCATGCCTGCGGAGCTTGACGCAGCGGTGCGTGAGCTGGACTTCCTTGAAAGCATACCCGTGTGGGCAGTGAGCCTTATCGGAAGCCTGTTCATTATCGTGCTTTCCTTCGTTATGATAATGAGCGTATACGGGCGTTACTTTAGGCTCTATCTCTACACCGCTATCGCCCCTGTGCCGCTCTCCACCTTTGCCGGTGAGCCGACCAGCAGTATAGGAAAAGCGTTCTTACGCTCCTACGCCGCCGTATGTCTGGAGGGGGCTATCATCGTGCTTGCCTGCGTGATATTCTCAGAGTTTGCGGCAAGCCCGCCCGCCGTGCAAGCGGGAGCAAGCCCCGTCACGATGGTGTGGAGCTATATGGGCGAGCTTATCTTTAATTTATTGGTGTTGGTCGGCTGTGTCAAGATGGCGGATCGGGTCGTGCGGGAAATGTGCGGATTATAAAAAAGATGTAAGGAGTTTTATATTATGGAAGTCAAAGTGAACCGCGAAATACGCGAATATTACGAAAGCGTCTTCTTCGGATTGAACCTACGCCAGCTCATCTTCTCGCTGCTGGCCATCGGTGCGGCGGTCGGGCTGTATTTCTTTTGCAGGGAGCCGTTGGGCATGGAGGCAACAAGCTGGCTGTGCATCCTTGCGGCAGCGCCGTTTGCCGTGTTCGGCTTCGTGCGCTACAACGGCATGAGTGCAGAGCAATTCATCGTGGCATGGGTGCAGTCCGAACTGCTTTTGCCAGACCGATTGCTTTATAAGGGCGAAAACCTTTACTACGACGTTATGGAGGAAAGCATACAATGAGATATTTCCAGAAAATCATGCGGCAGGACAAGGAACGCTTTGTCGTTCCCAAGAGCGTACAGCAGACCATACCCATCCAGCGTATTTGGCAGGATGGGCTTTTTTATACAGGGAACAAATACAGCAAGTCCTGGCAGTTTACGGATATTAATTACGCCCTGTCCAGCGATGAGGACAAAAGGGCCAAGTTTGAAACCTACAGCGCGCTTCTCAACGCGCAAAAAAGCGGCAGCGGTGTGAAGATCACCCTTTGCAACCGCCCCCTTGACCGGGAAGGCTTCGCAGCTACCGTTCTTCTGCCTCCGCAGGAGGATAACTGCACCCTCTATCGGGATGAATACAATCAATTTCTCTCCGAGCAGGCCATAGGCGTGGACGCCATCATGCAGGAGCGGTACATCACCATCAGCGGCCACTACAAAACCCCGGAGGACGCGCGGCTGGGACTTGCCCGCACCAACGTCGACGTTACCAGCCAGCTTGCCCGCTTAGGCTCCCGCTGTGAAGAACTGAATGCAGGAAATCGCCTTGAGGTTATTCGTGGCTTCTTTAGGCCGGATGAGCCGGGCGTGGGCTTCGACCTCCGCGACGCCATGTGGCACGGCCACGGCTTCCGCGATTATGTCTGCCCTATGAGCCTTGCCGTCAAGGGCAGCTATTTTGAGATGGACGATCAGTTTGGCCGTGTGCTGTTCCTCCGCGAATACGCCAACTTCGTTTCGGACGAAATGATTATGGAGCTTATGAGCCTGCCCCGGAGCATGATGCTCTCCATCGACTTCATCCCCGTACCCACGGACGAAGCCGTAAAGGAAATCCAAACAAAGCTCCTTGGCGTGGAAACCAACATCGCCCAATGGCAGCGCAAGCAAAACCAAGCCAATAATTTTTCCTCCGTCATCCCTTATGACATGGAACAGCAGCGTACGGAAACCACGGAATTCCTCAACGACTTGTCTGCGCGGGATCAGCGGATGCTGTTTACGCTGGTTTCCATCGTCCATCTTGCGGACAGCAAAGTCCAGCTTGACCAGGATACGGAAGCCTTGCAATCCAAGGCTTCGGGGCACATGTGCGAATTGGGCACCCTGCGGTATCAGCAACTGCCCGGCCTGCAAACCACCCTGCCCTTCGGGATACGGCGCATTCATGCCCTGCGGACGCTGACCACGGAGGGCCTTGCCATACTGACCCCGTTCCGCAGCCAGGAGATCATCCAGCCCGGGGGATTCTTTCTGGGCATAAATCCCACCACCGGCAATCCCATACTTTTGGATCGGTCGCTGCTGCAAAACCCCAACTTCTTTGTCCTGGGCGTTCCCGGCAGCGGCAAGTCCATCCTGCTTAAAGAGATCATCATCGCCATGGCCCTGGGCACGGAGGACGATATCCTCATCTGCGACCCGGAGGGGGAATTTTCCGCCCTGGTTGGCGCATTGGGCGGCGAGGATCGCCGTGGGCAGCGGCGCCTATATCAACGCCATGGAGCTGAGCGAAGGCTACTCGGACAGCAAAAAGCCCTGGCTGGAAAAGAGCGAGTTTATCCTATCCCTAATTGAGCAGCTGGATAAAAAGGGCCTGGGCCTGGATGAAAAAAGCGTATTGGACCGCTGCCTGGACCTGGCATATGAAGAGTATCTCCAGGGCGCGCCCATGCCTACCCTGTGTGAGCTACGGCAAAAGCTGCTCATGCAGCCGGAGCCCGTGGCAAAAAACCTGGCGCTCAGCCTGGAGCTGTTCACCGAGGGCAGCCTGGATGTATTCTCAAAGCCCACCAATATCCGCACAAACAGCCGCATCCTCTCCTACGACATTTCGAGCCTGGGGGGGCAGCTGAAAACCATTGGCACCCTCATGATTACAGACGCCATGATCAACCGGGTCTCCGACAACTGGCGCAGCGGCAAACGAACCCATTTGATCACCGATGAATTCCATGTGATGCTGGGCAGCCAGCATGGCGCGGAATTCTTCGATAGCGCATGGCGGCGGTATAGGAAAAGGAACGGTTTTCCCGTGGCAGCCACCCAGAACGTGGAATTTCTGCTGGACACCGTCCATGGCAGTACCATGGTATCCAACTCCGAGTGCGTGGTCATGCTCAACCAGTCCATGCGGGACGCGGAAAAGCTCATCCAGCTGTTCCATATCTCCGAAGACCAGGCACGCTACATCACCAATGCCCAGGCGGGCAGCGGGCTGTTGCGGTACGCTGGCACGCTTATTCCATTCGTGAACCGTTTCAAGAAGGACACGGAATTGTATCGGCTGATCACTACAAAGCCTGGGGAAGGATAATACAATAAGGAAAGGGGGTGCATTTTACACCCCCTTTGCTATCGTATGTGATCTTCTAAATATGCCTTCACTAACAGGAGAAAGGCTTCCGCATTATCTATTTGCTCTTGTGCTTCTTCGGCAGATAGAAGGAAAAAGTCCTCATAGTCGCTTCTCTGGCGGATGCGAAATATCTTTGTCAAAGCCTTGGAACAGGAAGCCGGAAATACTCCTGGCTGCATATATTGCTGGCGGAAGTACGAAATCAAAGCGGAATGCTTCTTGAAATCCTTTCCCTCTAAGGCCAGCACAGCGCGCATTGCGTGAAAAAAAGCATAGTAAGACCGATTGGCCGATGCCTTTCGTCCTTGATTTTCCAACGCTAATAAGTCCTTTGCATTTTGCAGGCATTCTTCGGCACAGGAAAATCTGTATCGCGCTAAATCAACGCGGTCATGCACAGATCCGAACCCCCTCTCCCATTACATTTTTATAAAATGGGATAACGGGCAGCCATCTGTAGAAATGGGCAGAAGACTCCAATATCAGTGAAATCGTGGTGCAGTCATCATCCGCTAAAGATAAATCAGACGACAGAGTATCAAAACCATCCTCAAACGGACGCAGGGCTTCGCGGTCGAGATCTACCAAAACCATAACGTCGATGTCGGAATCTTCATCATAATCGCCCCGGGCATAGGAGCCATACAGGATCACGGCTTCCAGCTTATCCCCGAAGGTTTCCCGGGAATAGTTGGCGATAGCGGTCAGTATCTTATCCAACTGCTGCCGTTCGCGTTCGCCCATGTGAAGCCGCCTCCTTTCTGTCCTTGCTTTTATAGTATACCATGAAAATGGCCGGCTTACCACCTGCCATATGGTTTACCGAAGCACAATGTCCCTTTCCGCTGTATTAGGCAGGCCGCTGGGCTGGTACGTCAGGTGGCCGGCCATGAGGACAATGGGCCTGGGATATGTCACCTTTCCATTCTCTATCCGGATATAGTCGTCGATCATCTGGGGGTCTATGTGATACCACTGTCCACTATATTCCACCATGCACCATTGGTGGTTAGGATTGATCGGGTCATCCGGCGCAGCGTGGACATAGCGGCAGCCGATCCCCGCCCCGTCGCAGAGGGCCTTAAACGCCCGGGCATAGCCGGAACATTGGGCAGCCCCCTCGATCAATGCGCCGTAGGCATTGTTGGCGTTGCCCGTATAATGGTCTGCATATGCGCAGGCGTCACAAAGATAGTCCACCAGGGCTACGATCTTCTCTCCCTCGGTCATGCCTTCCCGGATGCAGACATCCATCGCCTGCTTTACTTCTTCCCGCAGTCTTTCCAGTTCCTTTGCGGTAAGCCGGGGGCCATAGATGGAACCAACCGTGTAGTCGCCCCGGATTGCGGCGGGTGGCGTACTCGGTGCTGCGGCATCCGGCTTCGGCGTTGTTGCGGGCGTAGCCGGGGGCGTCGGCTCCGGGTTGGTTGGCTCCGGTAGCCCTTCCGGTTTTAGGATCGTAGGCCCATCTCCAAGGAAATAGCCGCCGCCCGGCGTGGGCTTGGCTGTAGACGGTTCATCCAATGAGAAGGAAGCCCTCACTTCGGTTTTTTCATCTGTAATCACCCATTCTGCCAGCGCTGATGAAGGCGTCAGCAGACAGGCGAGCAGCACAAATACAACCCATGGTTTCATTTTTCCATTCCCCTTTCCCCTTTGTTGTTTCCTATCATCATTGTGGCAAAGGGACGCGGAATCTGCAAATGTACGGCTTATTTTTTGTCCCTTGCGGGCAGGAGGAATCGCTTTGAAACAACGAGATATCAAAACTAAAGAAACCTACAGGATATCCAAGGACAAACAGGCATCCATGGCGGGAATCGGAAGGAGCGGCCGCCGGGCTCTCGCCGCCATGGGGAGAAAAGCCCGGCAAGAAGCGGAACGGGAACCGTCCCAGCAAGAAGCCCCTGGGGAATATGCCCAAGAACGTGTTGCCCGGGCTGCGGAAACCACCGCCAGGGAAGCCGTTTACCAGGGGACGCGCCTGGCGGGATTCGGGGCGGGTAAGGCTGCAAATGCCGTCGCAAGGAAAATCTTTAAGCGCATACCCCAGCAGGCCGATCCCCTAGACGGCCAAGCAGCCCGCCACCGCTACCGCATGAAAGTCATACGGGGCCGGCAGCAGGCCGCACGGACCATAAAGGGCGGCACAAAGGGCATAAAGGCCGCCGGCAAAGGGATCAAGGCCGGGAATCAGGGGATTAAAACCAGTGTTAGGGCCGTTCGGGCCACGGCGAAAACCACCGCCCGCACAGCCCGGGCAGCAGCCAGGGCCTCTGCCCGGCTTGCCCATGGGGCGCGGGCTGCCATACGGGCCCTTATCGCCGCAGCCAAAGCCCTGGCAAAAGCAGCGGCGGCAGCGGCCAAGGCGGCGGCAGCGGCGCTAAAGGCGCTGATCGCATGGATTGCCGCAGGGGGCTGGGTGGTGCTATTGGTAATCCTGGCCGTAGCAGTAATCGTACTGGTCCTGGGTTCCGCCCTGGGCGTCTTTTTCACGGACGAATTGAACGACGGACGGCTCAAGCAGGCCATATTGGATACCAACGCCCAATTCACCGCCAACCTTCAGGCCCAAATCGACAGCCTTTCTGCCGGCGGCTATGACGCGGTGGTGGTCACCTATGACGGGGACTACGACGGGGATGGGAGCATGATCAACAACTGGCAGGACGTGCTGGCTGTATTCGCCACGAAAAACATGTACGAGGGCAAGGAGCTGCTGGAATTCGACGATGCTAAGGCCGCTGCCCTTTCTCTGGTGTTCAACCATATGAACCAAGCCCAATTCCACACCCGGGTGGAAACCGAAACGACTGCCGCCACGGTGGATGGCCAGGAAGTGACGCAAACCACCAGCACCCTTTATATCCACATCGCCGTGGAGAGCATGACCTATCTGGAAGGCGCAGCGCTATATCGCTTTGATGCGGAGCAACGGGAGATGCTGGCGCAGCTCATGGATAAAGAATACAACCAGCTTTGGGCGGAATTGCTGGATGTAGACCTTTACGGCGGACTGACCTATAGGGAATGGACGGAGCTTCCCAGCCGCCTTCCCGCCGGCGATACGGGGAGCAGCATTGCGGCGGCCGCCCTGTCCAAGGTGGGCACGGCCTATTCGGTGATGGACTGCTCCCAGTTAACCCAATACGCCTATGGACAAGCGGGGATTACCCTACCCCGCACCTCTGTGGAGCAGGCAAAATACTGCTACAACAACGGCTATGCCATATCCTCCAGCCAGTTACAGCCGGGGGATTTGATCTTCTGGTCCAAAGCCTGCACCTGTGGGCGTTGGAATGAGATCCACCATACCGGCATTTATATTGGCGATGGCAGGATCGTGGACGCCAGCTCCAGCAAAGGCCGGGTGGTGCTGCGCAGCCTTTGGGGAGAAAACGGCAGCGCCTGGAAGATCGTCCTATATGCCCGGCCCCATGTATAGATGAGAAAGGAACTATGCCATGTCAAAACAAGAAAAACTGGAAAAGCAGCGGATCGGTGGAATGCTGATCTGCCTGGCGCTGTTAACGGCGGGCAGCATGTTGTTCTTGCCCCGGTTGGTCCGCATGGGCTTGCAGCGCGTAGGGTTTGGCCGGGAAGAAACGGTGATGATCTCCCCGCCCCCGTCTCCTCAAGCGGTAGCCTCGGCGGAGAATGGGGCCGAAGCTGTCCCCTGCGCGCCCAGTCCCTCTCCGGGAATCCCATATGAGGCCCAAGGCCAGCCGATTGCTTCCTCTGGCAGGGCCGGCTTGGGCATTTTATGCATTGGGAAAAAGGAAATCCCCGTGGCCATAGGCGTAGACGAAGCCACGCTGGCGGACGGCCCTGGCTGGATGCCGGACAGCGCTCTGCCGGGCCAGGCAGGGATGAGCGTCATCCTGGGGCACAGAAATCGGAAGCATCTGCGCCCCCTACAGGATGTAGAAATCGGGGACAGCCTATGCTTCCGGTATCCCGACGGCCGGGAATATACCTATACGGTTTCTGAAATCGTGAAATATGAGGATACGGCGGACTGGCGGCTTCCCGCCCTAGACGGGAATACCCTGGTGCTGGTCACCTGCTATCCGTTTCACTATAGCGGGAATGCGCCTGGGAAGTATGTGGTGGTGGGAAAAGAAGAAAACTGATGCCGTCGTTTGCTTCCCTTCCTTAATTATCGCAAACGCAATACCACATCCTGACTGTTAATAAACTCTTGCGTCCTTGGAAAATCAGTTTTAATCTGAAATAATTACTTTTTATTCATTTCCATGGCTATGGAAATTAGCAATTCAAGCTGGCTTGGCGTTAAATTTAAAGCAAGCTCTATTAGCTTTTGCATCTCTATCGGATTGGATTGCTCTTCATCAAAAAACATCTTTGGCGTAATCTCAAAGAATTCGCATATTTCAAAGAAAACATCCATAGAAGGCAAGGCCTTACCACTGGAGATTTTATTGATGTAACTTTTATTTTGTCCTAGCTGCCTACTTAGCGCATATTCGGATAGGCCTTGGCTTATACGTAACGCAGTAATGCGGTCGCGAACAAATTCAGCATCCATTTCTTACACCTCAGTCATTATAATAGAATAGGATGCGCAACAGAATGGCGTATATAATACTTTATTTTATGTTGATTATACGCATTAAATACTTTATTATAACAATAGTAAATACCGGGGGATATTATGATGATCAGAAAAGCAAACAGATTCTCACGCGAGAAGGTAGCGAGCAATCCTAATTGTTGTTGTAAAAATTTTCTTGCAGCATTTGAAATGAAATATGCGTCGGAAAAGGATGGCAGAAACGGCCTATTTACGAAATATGAGTATGCGAGAAGGCAAGCATTATACTACCAAATGCTATATGAGTGGTTACAATCGCATCCAGAATGGGAAAAAGAATCCCCGGCAGCCTATGAGGATGGCCTAAACTATACAGAAAAGGAACTGGAAACGGTCTTTGCAAAACATCTCCAATATGACGAGGCCGCAGAGTATATCAAAGGCCTAATTTAGCCGTGATTTCAACAGGAATCACCGCCCTTCTCAAAAGCCGGCATGGTAACATATCGTAGCAGGAAGCAATTTCCTATGGTAAAATGAAATATATTTATTTATGATTTCCTAAAATCGGAAGGAATATATAATAAATTCTTATAACAGAATTCCCTAAAGAATGTGACCTTTTGCGAATTTTGGAATCTATATATTAGAGGGATATTTAAGAGCCGCGCAAGCAAGACGCCCGGAAGAATGGGGATAAGGAGATGGGTCATGGGGAACGCAAAGGAGTCGGTCTTTGAGGAGCTGATGGCTCCCATGGAAAACGTATTGCTGCGCATGATCTACAAGAAGGTGGGAAGCGCAGACGCGACGCGGGAAATTTATCACGAGGTCTACTTTACTGGTCTATTAAAGTTACACCAGCTGCGGGATGTTGAAAAATTTCCCGGATGGATCATTGCAATTACCCGGAATGCGATCCGTTCCTATTGGAGATCCGAGAAAAGGAGGCAGGCCTGGGAGGCCCCAATGGATCTGTACGATCCTTTAGGAGAACGGGCTTTGTATTCCCAAGCTAACCCAAGCGCAGAGGACATCGCATTAGAAAAAAATGAGCAACAATGCTTGTTGGACGCCGTCGATTCTCTGGATGAAACGGATAAAATCGTTCTTTCGTTGATCTATTACAGCCACATGCCCCTTGCTGAAATTGCAGAAATGTTGGATATGAGCCTATCCAGTGTTAAGATGCGAAAAAAGCGGGCACTAAAAAAACTCAAGCAAAAAATGGAGAATTCCATGTGACTTTGGGGCTGATATTTCATCTTATGTTGTAAAGAGCAAAAAGCGAGGTTAGATACATGAGAACAGGCCAAACATATCATACGCGAGAGATTGAAACCATGCTGCGCTCCAAACAGGGACAGGCAAAACTCCGATCCACCCTGGAACAAACCCGGCTTCTGCCGATTGACTTTTTGGGTGAAGACGGCGCGCCGGAATCCTCCCAACAGATATTGGAACAGGTCAAAAACCAGGCCCGACAGGAGGCGGCGGAAATTCTGGCGCAACAGAAAAGTCCTTCTCTACCTCGGGAGCCTGTAGCCCGGTTCTCGCGGCAGACCACCCGTATTCGCCGTGGCGTCATCACCGCCTGCCTTTGTCTACTGCTGTGCTGCTTATGGGTGAGTAAACCGGGCATTGCATTGGCCCAGCATGTTCAGGAGCTCATTGTTAAATGGCGGGATGGTATACTTAACATTGCCCAGACCATGCCCTCAAATGACCTTCCAAACGAGTTGAATTACGCTGATTTGCCTGCAACCTTTGCTTCGCCCGAGGATGCGGCGCGCTATCTACAGCGGCATGTAGCTGTTATACAGCATGAGACGCTTTCGTTAGAGAGCATTGAGGTCTATGCAGAGGAAAATTTTTATATTCAACTATGGAGTACATATACGCTATTGGATGGAAGAAGTATTGTAGTGTGGCAGGATTTTTATGATCTTTCTGCACTTACCTCCAGTCAGGGGACAAAATCAGCAGAAAAAATCGATAGCTATATGCTTCCAAATGGGATAGAGCTATATTACGGAGAGGATGGATATGGCGATGCATATGGAATGTCATCCTGGCCATACGGAAGCCTATTTATATCTGGCAAATCCATGGACGCTACAACCCTATGTGCGTTTATAGAGACTATCGATTTTGTAGAACCTTAGTCATATAACACGCATAATAATAGAGCCGCTGGAATTACCCAGCGGCTCCGATTTTTAAGGAACCCAGAGCATATTGCTTTCAGAGGTCCAAGAACCTCGAGAAGTCGTATAATGGGTGGCAAAAGCCTTGTAATAATATCCACCCTCCAAGACACATGGCTTCGATGTAGTAACTTGTTTGCTGTTTTGATCTGAAGCATAGGAGCTATCATAATACTCCCAATTATTTCCTACTAGCCTCTTTAAAGTGACTGAAATAGAGATATTTGGTTCAGCCCTAATAGATGAAGTATTACCGTGAAAATAAGAAGTATAAACTTCACAGCCGCTGCCAACTGATTTAGGTTGTGCTGCAACACCAATGCTTGCAATCATAAATACCAAGACAAAGGCCAACAGTAGAGATAGAATACGCCGTTTCATGAATAGAATACAAGCAAAAATTATTCGCAGACATAATATAAATACTATAAAATTATTTTAGGAAAAAGGCACGGGTCTTTGATATAAGACTATTGAATACCCTTAATTTCTGTTTTTCTGTGACTTTCTCTTTTCTAAATGCGTCTCTATAGTAAAGGCAGTTTATTGATACTATGCAATGCCCCATTAGCGCAAGAAAAGCTAACCAGCCGGATAATAGTTGGCGATGGGGCAAAATAATTTGGACTGCTTGTGAATTGCAGGAGGGGAGACCACCCATATAGAACTATAGAACAAAAAAGAAGGAAGGTGGTTCCGTTGGTGCAGAGCATAAATATGGATCATTGCTACCGAAGGATTTATCGAGATAATATAAAATGTTTGTCAATTACGGAGGGAGCAATATGAAAATAACACATTATATTGGCCGAAGGCGCATTGCGCCTCTCCCATCACATCTTACGCCGGTAAGATCTTCGGTATGGATGCTGCGGGCAATGCTGTCGGTTATTATTGCCCTCTTCTCGTGGACCTGGATTCAACACCGCTTATGGGCAGGAAACTATATGACCTGGTTAGCCGGCTGTGGGCTAGGCTTTTGCCTTGCTTGGTTTTATGAACCTGTGGCCGCTATTTTGCTTCCAGCCCAATGCCCTAAGGAACTTTCAATTGGTTGGGACGGGCTTTCCGTTCGCTATTTACAGCCTATACCTTACTCGGAGTTGCGGGGATTCTATTGGGCGCCCATTGGGGTTTCCTTTTTTCTGATATTCTTAGGCTTTATCATCATGGGGGCAGAAGCGGCTTTTCAAAATTCAGCGGTAGGCTTTGGCGTGACGCTTTGGGGGATGTCTTTTCAGATGTTTTTATCTGTGCGGGGCACCTTTGCGGCTGGCGCGGATATTTTACGCTGCCACCGGCAAGGGGTTGAACAGACGGAAGGATCAAAGCATGGTTATGTATATTGGCAGCCTAGGCTTTGCGTAGTGAAGCCACCGGAACCCCCACAAAAAGAAGCGGGAGCACAATCGTAGCTGGAAACAATCAATTCAGCGGTGGCGGCCCTGTTTATTGGGCCGGGGCTGTATCGGGATTGAAAAAGGGCGGAACTCTAGGGTTGCGGTAGCGGCAGTTTATCACAGCCCCGGAAGATCCCTTTTTGCTTTAATATATTATTTACACTTTTGGAGGTGAAATCTGTGTATACTTGTAATATATAGAAGGGATTCCCGGCCCAGGATGCGGAAATGGAGAGCCTTGACGTCCATGCTAGGGTCAGAGGACGCTGGGGGGAAATGCGGCGTATCGTCCAAAGAGATACGGCTTTCAAGCGGGAAAGGAGAGGTCGGATTTTGAAAAGGCATTTTCTGATGGCTGCAATCCTTGCAGGTATTGCGATTGTTGTCCTTACCGGCCTGTTCGTCGGGGGGGGCGAAGGTCCCCAGGACACGACGGAAGGAGACACGGTAACCATAGAAGCGGGCATGGACTATGGGGATTGCGCCAACGCCTCCGTGGTAATCGTACCGGAAGGCCGGGTGGACGTGATAAAGGAATACGCCAAACAATTGGTGAATGATGGAAAACTCCTGTATATC
>OHTD01000909.1_pt1 | contig 14756 bp, 10 predicted proteins | sample 1578871 | NCBI WGS metagenome assembly OHTD01 (sample SAMEA3879574, study PRJEB24766) | human gut metagenome | biome: human-associated habitat; feature: feces | place: USA | collected 1985/1987 | reverse complement strand
ATATACTTATGGTATTTCTGCCGGAATTATGTTTTATCCGGATAGTGGTTTGCTGGGAATTTCGACAGAAACGGATAACGAATATGTTGAACCACTGATACAGGAAGTATATCACGAAATAGACAAGCTGCATCAGGAACTTGTTCCGATGGAAGAACTGACCATGGTGCGCAACTATATGCTGGGAGAAATGTGCCGCAGCTATGAATCGGCTTTCTCGCTATCGGATGCATGGATTTTCTCCCGTTCCCTGCAGGCTGTGAATGAGGTGACGCCTCAGGAAATACAGGAATTGGCACAACGTTATTTGTGCAAAGAGACATTAAAAGAGGTCATTGCTGGTAAAAAGTTGTCATAATTTGCTTTCCGATATGGCACTTTTTGGGATAGAAGTTGTATCTTTGTCCAAATTGTAATTTAAATGAGTAACGAGTAAAACCAATGAGGAAATATCTATATACTACACTTTTATTGGCTCTCCTGGCACAAGAGGGGGTAATGGCACAAGAAAATGAAGGGAAAAAGGGCGGATTCTTCGGAAAGATAAAGGATACATTCTCTACAGAAATAAAGATTGGCAACTATACTTTTAAGGATGGCAGTGTCTATACAGGAGAAATGAAAGGACGCAAACCAAACGGGAAAGGAAAGACGGTCTTTAAAAATGGGGATGTCTACGAGGGTGAATATGTGAAAGGAAAACGTGAAGGATATGGTACTTATACATTTCCTGATGGCGAAAAGTACGAAGGGCAATGGTTTCAGGACCAGCAACACGGTAAGGGTATCTACTATTTTATGAACAACAACCGTTATGACGGCATGTGGTTTCAGGATTATCAGCAAGGCAAAGGTACAATGTACTACTATACCGGTGATATTTACGAAGGAGACTGGGTGAATGATAAACGTGAAGGTCAAGGTACATACACTTGGAAAAACGGTTCCAAATATGAAGGTTCCTGGAAGAATGATAAGAAAGAGGGTGAAGGTACTTTTGTATGGAATGACGGCTGTAAATATGAAGGTGACTGGAAGAACGATGTGCGTGATGGAAAAGGAACTTTCGAATATGCCAACGGAGATAAATATGTAGGCGACTGGAAAGATGATATGCAACATGGCAAAGGTATTTACTTCTTCCACACCGGCGACCGCTATGAAGGTTCGTATGTGCAGGGTGAACGTACCGGAGCCGGTATTTATTATTACGCCAATGGTAACAAATATGTAGGAAACTTCAAGGACGGTATGCAACACGGTAAAGGTGTGTTTACTTGGGCAAGTGGTGCGGTCTATGACGGTGACTGGAAAGACAACCAGCGTGACGGCCGCGGAACCTATAAATGGAATGTAGGTGATTCTTACGAAGGCGAATGGAAAAACAACCAGTTCAATGGTCAGGGAACCCTGATTATGACAGACGGAACTAAATATAAAGGTGGTTTTGTGAATGGTATGGAAGAAGGTAACGGTATACAGGAGGATAAAAACGGTAATCGTTACGAAGGCTTCTTCAAGCAAGGCAAAAAGCACGGTCCTTTTGTTGAAACGGATAAAAACGGGAAAGTAATAAAAAAGGGCACGTACAAAATGGGAAGACTGGAGTAGAGATTAAGATTTGAAACTTTAAATAAAAAATGAAGGCTGCGCAATTCAATATATTGCGCAGCCTTTGTTTTTTATATCCAATTCTCTATTAGATAATATACTGCGAACTGATAGACTCATTATTCACCACTCTCTTAATGGTTTCTGCAAACATATCAGCAATACTGAGTTGTTTTACTTTCGCGCATTTCTTAGAGTAGGGGATACTATCGGTAAATACGATTTCAGTCAGACTGGATTCCTGTACACGGAAAGATGCCGGATCGGACATTACACAGTGGCTTGCAATAGCGCGTACTGATTTAGCACCGGCTTCCAACATAATGTTAGCTGCTTTAGTGATAGTACCGGCTGTATCTACGATGTCATCTACCAATACTACGTTCTTATCGGTTACATCACCGATAATCTGCATGGATGCAACTTCGTTTGCTTTCTCACGTGATTTGTTGCACAATACCAGGGGAACTCCCAAATACTTTGAGAATGTGCTGGCACGTTTGGAACCACCCACATCCGGCGTAGCAATTACAAGATCTTTCAGTTTCAAGGACTCGATATAGGGTAGGAACACTGCCGAAGCATACAAGTGATCTACCGGAATGTTGAAGAAACCTTGGATTTGATCAGCATGGAGATCCATCGTAATCAAACGATCGATACCTGCTACTGAAAGTAAATCAGCTACTAACTTTGCGCCGATAGAAACGCGAGGTTTGTCTTTTCTGTCCTGTCGTGCCCAACCGAAATATGGAATGACTGCAACAACGCTTTTAGCAGACGCTCTTTTAGCTGCGTCGATCATCAGCAGAAGTTCCATTAAATTGTCGGAATTAGGGAAGGTGGATTGAACCAGGAATACATGTGCGCCACGAATTGACTCTTCATAGGAAACAGCAAACTCACCATCAGCAAAGTGGGTGATGTTCATCTTTCCCAGAGGGCAATCAAGGCTTGCGCAGATTTTCTCTGCAAGGTATCTCGAGTTAGTTCCGGAGAATACCATTACGGGTGCTTTTTCGCTCATTTTGTAATAGATGTTACCTATTTGTTTAATACGGCTGCAAAGTTATGAATTTCCCGCTACATTCTACAAGACTTATTGTAGAAAAATCTTTTTTCTTTCCCGGATTTATTTGTAGCTTTGCTAAGTGAAACGGTTTCCTCATATACGATTGGTGGGCTTACTGTGTTTTTGCATAGTAATGATTTCTTGTGTGGGTACTGCTCCCACCAAGGAAGTACATCTTATCGATTCGCTCAACCAAGTGGCTTATTCTTATCGTTATAAAGACCTGGACTCTTCTTGTCATGCTGCCACACAAGCTTATGGAAAAGTGAATCTGTATAGTCAGGGGAAAGCGGAAGCATCCAATAATCTGGGCTTTTGTGCTTTTATGCGCATGGATTTTGAGAAAGCGGAGAAATTTCATAAAGATGTGTATAGTCTGACAAAAAATGAACTGGAACAGCTGGTTGCCGATATCGGACTGATGAAAATCTATCAGCGGACAGCCATGAATAAAGAATTTTATGACTATCGGAACAGTGCCCTCCGCCGCATGAAACGTATAGATGAAGATAACAAGCTCTTCGTAGATAAGCACGAACGGTTGAGATTGAACTATGCATACTCCGAATTTTATATTGTTTCCGCTGTCTATTACTACTATCTGCAACAACGTCCGGAAGCGGTGGCTTCCATCAATGAAATCTATCCGCAAGAAGAACTTGCGGCAGACATGAACCAGTTATTGTATTATCATTATATAAAAGGATCAGCGGCGCTTTGTGAGGGCGAAACTGCAGACGAACGTCGTTTACGTGAATTCGACGAGCTGTATACAACGTGGAAATTGGCATCCCGTGGAGGATACTTGTATTTTGAAGGTAATGGAGTGCAGGGGCTTGCTAACCTGATGGCGTCTCCCGATAATTATGATTTCTTCCAAGGCAGGCGGTCTCATGCATTGAAACAGTTTGGTGTACCTGTGGATTCCCTGTTGCCTATGCATTTAGGACAATTGGCTTTGAAGAAATTCAAGCAATATAATGATGTGTATCAGATAGCCGGTGCCTATGTCTCTATTGGGAAATATCTGAATGCGCATGATAACTATGCCGAAGCATTGGACACTCTGACGCTTGCCTTAGAATGTGTGAACAGCCATCATCGCCGTTTTTATGATTGCCATGATAGCCTGGATTGGTTGAAAACCTATGATATGCGGGATACCATTTCTTCAGAAAAAGCATGGATAGAGCGTAAGTTACGAACCGTTCCGGAATGGATTTCACGTATTCGCGAACAACTGAGTGTTACGTATGCCGGACTGGAAATGAAGCAACACTCCGATTATAATCGCAATATTTATCTGGATATTCTGGAAGATACCCGTCAGGATAAGGAGTTAGAAAGCCGCTATCAGGCTTTGGAAAGTGAAGCCCGGCAACTCAATATTTTACTCTTCTTCGTGATTGTCGGTTTTATACTGGTGGTTATATTCTTTTGGATATTCAATAAGCGGTCTAAAGAACGTAATCATGTCCATTTGCACCGTTTGAGGCAGATGTTGGACATTTGTCAGAAAATAACTGCTTCTATTCCCACGGACGCGCAGACGGAAGAAGAGATTGTAGATGCCATTCTTTCTGCTGTGCAGACAGATATAGAGGAACTTTTCAGTGTAAAAGACATCCGGATAGAAGATGGGCAGTTGGTATTACCCAAACGTCTTACAAAGGATGAGAAGGCAATACTACATGTGATTGCTCCTTATATTACATGGGCGCTTGACAACGGTATGACTTCCATCTCGCTGGGTGACGAACGTCGCCGGTTGGAGAAAGAACGGTACGTGTACGAACAGCATATAGCCGGAAATAAACGTCAGAATCTCATAAAGAAAGCGTGTATGGCCATTGTGAATGGTATTCATCCGTATATAGACCGTATTATTAATGAAGTACATAAACTGACGGAAAAGGGTTTTATCCATGACGAACACATCAAAGCTGAAAAGTATCAATATATGGACGAATTGGTGACAACCATCAATGAATACAATGATATCCTTGCTTTATGGATTAAAATGAAACAGGGTAGCCTGAGCTTGAATATAGAAACATTCGGATTGAACGAGCTTTTCGATCTGATACGGAAAGGAGGCCGTGCCTTCGAAATGAAGCAGCAACAACTGGAAGTGACGCCAACGGATACCTGTGTGAAAGCTGACAAGGCATTGACGTTGTTCATGATAAACACGCTTGCAGAAAATGCCCGTAAATATACTCCAAAGGGAGGCAAGGTAAAAGTCTATGCAAATCCGACAGAAGAATATGTGGAAATCTCAGTAGAAGATACCGGTTATGGCCTTTCAGAAGAAGATGTGACGCGTATTGTCGGTGAGAAATTGTATAATTCGCAGGAAATAGGCGTACAGGATGCTGCCGACCGGGAAGAACTACTGAAAAACAAAGGGAGCGGCTTCGGCCTGATGAATTGTAAAGGTATCATTGAGAAATACCGGAAGACGAACGAAGTATTCAGAGTCTGTTTGTTCAATGTAGAAAGTACTTTAGGGAAGGGCAGTCGTTTTTATTTCCGTTTGCCTACAGGAGTGCGTAAAACTTTGATGGTATTTCTGTGCATATTCTTTTCTATAGGCATGAGTTCATGCAATAAAGCAGTAGAGGAAGCGGTGATGCAACCGGATGAAATCTATGCGCAAACGGCTCAGGATTCTTTGTCATTAGCTGCGGAAAATGAGTTTGAAGCTCTGTTGAATGAGGCGTCCGACTATGCCAATGATGCCTATTATAGTAATGTGGAAGGAAATTTTGAACAGGCTTTGGAATATGTAGATTCTGCCATGTCTTGCCTGAATGCGCATTATAAGAGGTATGCCCAGGAGCCGCAGCGCTATATGTCATTGAGAGGAGAAGGGGAGCCGGGTGAGTTATCCTGGTGGAATGATCTTTTCAATTCGGACTTTCATGTCATTCTGGATATCCGGAATGAGGCGGCTGTCGCTTTTCTTGCGTTGAAACAATGGGATGCATACAGTTATAATAATGCCGCTTATACGACTTTGTACAAATTGCTGGGTGAAGATCAGTCTTTGGAGGAATATTGCCGTCAGTTGGAACGTTCCACCAATAATAAGATGGTGGGGGTTATCCTGTTTATCGGACTTATAGCTATGTTGCTCTTGGGATATTACATCCTGTATATTCGCAAACGTCTTGTAAACCGTTGGAATCTGGAACAGGTTTTGGAAATCAATAGACAGATCTTTGCTGCCTCCCTGATACAAGTTCCCGAAACAGAAGAGGCATTGCAACGGGAAGAAGATACCCTGAAAGCTATTCCTCAACGTATCGTTGACGAAGGCTTTGATGCCGTAAATGAGTTGCTAAGTATTGATCGGTTGGGAATCGCCGTTTATAATGAAACGACACATCAACTGGAATATGCGTCAAATTCTATAGAAAAAGAGTTGTCCTCTACGGGAGATAATGGATCATCTGCGGCAGAAGATGAACTTTGGAAGGAAGTAGTTCAACGCTGTTTTGAACAGCATACTCAACTGTCCGCACCGGGATTTGAAGCTTTGCCTTTGGTGGTGGATGCTGCGGGTGATTCGCGCTGTGTGGGTGTGTTATATCTAGAACGGCAAGAGAATGTTGATCAAGAGACAGCTCATCTATTGCTGGAATTGATTGCGCGGTATATAGCGATTGTGGTCTTCAATGCAGTTGTGAAACTGGCAACAAAATACCGCGACATCGAAGCTGCGCATGAAGAAGCACACCGGGCGTCATGGGAGGACGGTATGTTGCATGTGCAGAATATGGTGCTTGATAATTGTCTTTCCACCATCAAGCACGAGACAATTTATTATCCGAATAAGATCAAGCAACTCATTGGTAAACTCCGTTCAGGTATTCTCTCAGAAACGGAAGAAAAAGAGACGGTTTCAGCTATCAGCGAATTGATAGAATATTATAAAGGTATATTTACCATCTTGAGTTCGTGCGCATCGCGACAGTTGGAAGAAGTTACGTTCCGTCGCGGGATAATTTCCGTACCGGAGTTGTTTGCTCTGGCAGAAAAGTATTTCCGTAAAGCAAATAAGGGAAAAGGGGTTGCTGTATCTTTCTCTACAAGAGCTATTGATGAAAGAGTGGTCGGAGATTTTATCCAACTCCGCTTCTTATTGGAGAATCTGATAGACGAAGCCTTGTCTGTTCCTCTGGATGGAGAAATACATTTGGCGGCAGCAGTAGACGGAGAATATATTCGTTTCCTTTTCACTGATATGCGAAGGACGAAAACCCGTGAGGAATTAAATCAACTTTTCTATCCAAACCTGGAACGTATGACGGCAACAGGAGAAAAAGGAGAGTTGCAAGGTACGGAGTATCTCGTCTGCAAGCAGATTATTCGTGACCATGACGAGTTTGCTGGAAAACGTGGCTGTCGCATCAATGCTGAACCGGCTGAGAATGGCGGATTTACAGTTTATTTTACGATACCGAGAAGAAAATAAAATTAAATAATATGGAAGACAAGAAATTCAAAGTAATTATTGTAGAAGACGTCAAGCTTGAACTGAAAGGAACGGAAGAAATCTTCCGCCATGAAATACCCAACGCGGAAGTTATCGGTACGGCCATGACCGAAAGTGAATTCTGGACATTGATAGAGGCCGGAGTTCCTGATTTGGTATTGCTGGATTTAGGGTTGGGTGGTTCTACTACTATTGGTGTGGATATCTGCCGGAATATCTTTAAGCGCTATCCGGGAGTACACGTACTCATATTTACCGGAGAAATTCTGAATGAAAAGCTTTGGGTGGATGTTCTGAATGCGGGTGCTGACGGTATTATTTTGAAAACAGGTGAGCTGCTTACGAAAACAGATGTACAGGCAGTAATGGATGGAAAGAAGCTGGTTTTTAATTATCCTATTCTGGAAAAAATTGTAGACCGTTTCAAGCAATCTGTTGCGAATGATGCTAAACGTCAGGAAGCGGTTATCAGTTATGATATTGATGAGTATGACGAACGTTTCCTACGCCATCTGGCATTGGGGTATACCAAAGATATGATTGCTAACCTGAAAGGCATGCCTTTTGGAGTTAAATCTCTGGAAAAGCGTCAGAATGATTTGGTAAACCGTCTGTTTCCACAAGGAGAGCGGGTAGGAGTGAATGCAACCCGTCTGGTTGTGCGTGCTTTGGAACTCCGTATTCTTGATATAGATAATCTGGAAGCAGATGATGAATAACAAATGGCGTCTACCGCATCCGGCAACAATGTTTCTCTTGTTGACGCTGGCTGTCATTGTCCTATCATGGATATTTGACATTTACGGCCTGAGCGTGTTTCAACCGCAAACAGGGGAGGAGATACGGGTACAAAGTTTGCTTAGTCCGGAAGGTGTTCGTTGGCTGTTGCGGCATGTGGTTACTAATTTCACGGGGTTTGCTCCGCTGGGCTTGGTAATTGTGGCTATGTTTGGTATCGGGGTGGCACAACATTCAGGTTTTATAGATGCTTGTATCCGCGGTGGGGCACGTCGTAAGCATAATCTATGGCGCATGGTGATACTGGTTATTTTCTTGGGATTGCTTTCCAATATAGTAGGTGATGCCGGATATATAATTCTTTTACCGATTGCAGCAACTTTATTCCATTCGGTCGGGCTGCATCCGGTTGCAGGTATTATTACGGCATACGTTTCTGTTTCGTGTGGGTATAGCGCTAACCTGATGCTGAGTACTTTGGATCCTATGCTTGCTGCCACTACCCAGGAAGCTGCGGATATGGCAAATGTATCACCTGGAAATACAGGGCCTTTATGCAATTACTATTTCTTGTTTGCATCTACTTTTTTGCTGGCTTTTATTATTTATCAGGTAACCCGCCGTAATCTTCTTCCGGCTTTGGGAGAATATGCCGGTCATATTCGTTTCAATGGTTATAAGCAATTATCCCGTAAAGAACGTCGTGCTATGATAGGTGCAGTATCTATCGGGGTGATTTATACAACCGTGATTCTTTGGGCTACTTTCTCTTCATGGGGTATTTTGCGTAGTGTGAATGGTGGTCTGATCCGTTCTCCTTTTATAGAGGGCATTCTGTTTCTGCTTTCTTTTGGTATCGGGCTTATGGGGATGGTTTATGGCTTTGCTTCCGGTCGTTATCGTACAGATGGAGATGTGATTGAGGGGCTTACTCAACCTATGAAATTGTTGGGTGTTTACTTTGTTATCACTTTCTTTGCTGCTCAGATGTTTGCGTGTTTCGAGTATTCTCATTTGGATAAATGTATAGCCATTATGGGAGCGGACATGCTTTCGTCCATCCATCTTGGGAGTTTATGGATACTCATTCTATTTATTCTCTTTACAGCACTTGTGAACCTTATTATGGTTTCTGCCACTGCCAAGTGGACTTTCATGTCCTTCATCTTTGTTCCGTTCTTTGCCAATATGGGGATTTCTCCGGATATGGTGCAATGCGCCTTTCGTATTGGTGACAGTGCCACCAATGCCATCACTCCTTTCATGTTCTACATGCCTCTTATCCTTACTTACATGCAGCAATATGATAAGCAAGCGACCTATGGTTCATTACTGAAATATACTTGGAGATACTCTCTCTATATATTATTAGCCTGGACTTTGTTATTTATTTTATGGTATGTAACTGGTTTACCATTAGGATTATAACATCTAATCGGATATAAAAGTATCTATTTACAAAATATTTTCTGCGTAAAATCTTTGCAAATTTCACAGAAAAGCGTACCTTTGCACCGCAATTAAGGATGGTTCCGTAGCTCAGCTGGATAGAGCAACGCCCTTCTAAGGCGTGGGTCTTGCGTTCGAATCGCAACGGAATCACAGAAGAAAAGTCGCAAATCGCTAATAAATAAGCGTTTGCGACTTTTCTATTTCATTAATTAGGGTAATTCTGTAGAATACGGGGATTTTTCTGTATGATTTATTTTCATTCTGAATATAATCTATTTTGATTATGTGCACAATTTGTTTTTCTCATGCTGTTTGTCTCTAGATAGTTCCCCTTGAAATTTACGTAAAATAACATTTGTTACAGCTGTCCTAAAAACTACAAAAAAGTTAAAATGGTTTTGCTTCTATAGCTATGAACACTAATTTTGGAATATCAACTTTTAAAATTTAAAGCACATGAAAAAATTTTTGTTATCTATTGCGCTGTGTTGTGCAGCAACTAACTTTTTTGCGCAAACTACAGAACCTGGAAATCTAATTAACGAAGGAAAGGCAGCACTCGAAGCCAAAAATTACCAGGAAGCATTTACAAAATTCAGTACCTACTTGACACAGACAAACAATCAGGACTCTGTTATCGCTTACAACTGCGGCGTTTGCGCCGATAAAATCAAAAAACCGGAAGAAGCTCTCAAGTATTTTGATATTGCTATTCAAAAGAAATATAATCTGGGAAATGCATATGTAGGTAAAGCCGGTGCATTGAAGGATTTGAAAAAAGACAGTGAGTATCTTGCCACTCTGAAAGAGGGTATAGAAGCAGCTCCGGAAAACAAGACATTGAAAAGACTTCATGCTAATTATTATCTGAATGCCGGTATCAAAGCACAAAAGGCTAATAAACTGGATGATGCTGAGGAAGCTTTCAAACAAGTACTTGCTGACGATGAAAAGAATACCAATGCATTGTACAGCTTGGGTACACTTTCTTATAATAAGGCAGCTTTAGTTTTGAAGAATGCAGCACCATTGGCTAATTCAGATAAAGCTAAGTACGATGCACAGAAAGAAATCGCTGACAAGAACTTCCAGAATGCTAAAACGTATCTGGAACGTGCACTCCCCTTACTCTCGGCAGACAAACCTCGTGAAAAAAGTATGATAGATAATATTAAGAAACTATTACCGCAAATTGAAGCGCAATTGAAATAATCTATCGAAAAGAAGAATAAAAAAGCCGTGTTGGAATTTCCCGACACGGCTTTCTTATTTATAGTATGTTATTTATTTCGTTTTCTTCAATACTACTGCTGTACGGGCAGGAATATATAACTTCAACCATTCCTTCTTCTCTTTTTCATAAAGAGGATCAGCAATAGTGAAATGTTTTACAGTGTCATCAGTCAATCCATTACCGCCATAAGCAGGATTATCCGTATTCAATACTACTTCATATGTGCCCGGAGAAACCAGGAAGCCATAATCGGTAAATGACTGTTTGGGATTGAAATTGAACACAAAGACATAATCCTTACGCATATATGCCAATACCTGATCGCCGTCATTGTGCCAGATTTCCTGAACAGGTGTTGCCTGGAACGCTTTCACGCTCTTAATGATTTTGAGCATACCAGCATCAAAGTCAGCCATATAGTGGTAAGTAAGATTCTTGTTATCTACCAGATCCCACTGACGGCGGGCATACTTGCATGACCATCCATTACCTTCACGTGGAAAATCAATCCATTCGGGGTGACCGAATTCGTTGCCCATGAAGTTAAGATAACCACCATTGATAGTACTTGAAGTCAGTAAACGTATCATCTTGTGAAGAGCAATACCACGATTTACTGTGTAGTTTTCATCGCCTTTCTGCATATGCCAGTACATATCGGCATCTATCAGACGGAAGATAATCGTCTTATCACCCACTAATGCCTGGTCGTGACTTTCTGCATAAGATATGGTCTTTTCATCTTTACGACGATTGGTTACTTCCCAGAACATGCTGGACGGTTTCCAGTCTTCGTCTATTTTTTCTTTGATGGTCTTGATCCAATAATCGGGGATATTCATCGCCATACGGTAGTCGAAACCATAGCCGCCGTCTTCAACTTTAGCTGCAAGACCGGGCATTCCCGATACTTCTTCGGCGATCGTTATTGCTTTGGAATTTACTTCGTGGATAAGTTTGTTGGCAAGTGTCAGGTAGCAAATGGCATTGTCATCCTGATGGCCATTGAAATAGTCTCCATAATTACAGAAGGCTTCACCCAGTCCGTGACTATAATAGAGCATAGATGTTACACCATCGAACCGGAAGCCGTCGAATCCGTATTCCTCAAGCCAGTACTTACAGTTGGAGAGAAGAAAATGGATAACTTCATTCTTTCCATAGTCGAAACAAAGTGAGTCCCAAGCCGGATGTTCACGTCGTGCGCCGGGGTAGAAGTATTGATTCGGATCACCGGCAAAATTGCCCAAGCCTTCCACTTCATTCTTTACTGCATGAGAATGAACGATGTCCATAATCACTGCAATACCCAATCCGTGTGCGGTATCGATCAACTCCTTCAATTCTTCCGGAGTACCGAAACGGGAAGAAGCGGCAAAGAAACTGGATACATGGTAACCGAAACTACCGTAGTAGGGATGTTCCTGAATTGCCATGATTTGAATGCAATTGTATCCGGCTTTAGCTATGCGCGGAAGAGTTTTTTCACGGAACTCGTTGTAAGTTCCTACTTTATCTTCCTGTTGCGCCATACCGATGTGACATTCGTAAATCAGTAGCGGGGAGGTTTGGGGGCGAAACGGCTTTTTTGAAAAAACGAAAGGCTTTTCGGGATCCCAAATTTGTGCCGAGAAGATATATGTTTCGGGGTCTTGCACGACTCTCGTGGCCCATGCCGGAATGCGTTCGCCGCAACCGCCGTCCCAATGTACCATTAACTTATACAAGTCACCGTGCTTCATGGCATCAGCCGGGAGCTTTATTTCCCAATTACCGTTTGCTTTTCGTTTCAGACTGTATTTTTTCTCTTCTTTCCAATCGTTGAATGTACCAATCAGGAAAATCTGGGTGGCATTGGGAGCCCATTCGCGGAAAACCCAGCCGTTATCAGTACGGTGCAAACCAAAATAAAGGTAGCCGGATGCAAAATCCGACAATGTCTGTTTCCCTTTATTGGTTAACTCTGCCTCTTTTTCAGAGGCATGTTTATGGCGGCCGTTTATGGCATCTGCATATGGTTCCAGCCAAGGATCGTTCTTAATCAAATTCAGTGTTTCCATAGAGGATTGTTTTTGGGTATTTGTATTATGCTTTAACTTTCACAATAACTTTTTTCACGCCGTCCGGAGTGATTCCGGGAGCATGTCCGTCTTGTGGGAAGAAAATGGCAAACATACCCGGTTTTACTTCGATATAGCTTTCTGCCAGACCGGTAAAGAAAGTAATATCCTTTTCCGCGTTATAAGGAGCATCTTCCGGCACACAATCTTTTGCTGCGGTATAACCCATTATTTCAGTACCCGACAGAGGTATTTGGATATCAATAAAGTCTTTATGCGTTTCCAGTTTGGCTTCTTCCTTTGTTTTAGGTTTGGTTTGCGCTACGTTTACAAGCAAATCCTTACCTTTAAGTTTGGTTTTTCCCACTTCCAAAGCGTTTAAATCGTGTGATTTCAAAAACTCAATAGCCTGTGCGAATAAAGGATTCAGCGAAGCATATTTCTCTATGTTTTCAAGTCTGTCTACTACCATAATTCAATTGTTTTTAAATTAGTTTTTAAATTTATTCAAAGTCGTCTATCGTGTAATTTACAAAGTCGGAAAAACGTTTCAGTTGCCTGAAAATATCATCTGTACGTTCCAGAAAATCAGGAGCTAAAAAGAAACTGTCAGGCTGATGACAGGAAACTGTATATTCTTTACATTGCAGATATTTCAAATACGGATAGTCTTTAGAGAAACCTTTTGGAGCTGTTTTTAGGAAATTCTCGCCGACAACGGGAAAATATTGTTTAAAAGCCGGGTCTTCGACAATTCCTCGAAACTCATCCATGTTATCATAAACCGCTTGCCTCAAGGCTTTCAGCAGGGGAGAGGGCGGGCAATAACTGCCACCTGCCAAAAGGCAGTTGCCCGGTTGTAAATGAACATAGTATCCGCAATGGTCTGATTTCTTTCCTTTGGCATTGATATAGCCGCCAAAATGATTTTTATAAGGCGTTTTATCTTCGGAAAACCGTGTGTCTCGGTAGATACGGTATGTACAGTCTCTGGCTTCAATGCCGCGAATGCTTTCGTCAAACAATGAGATACGGGAGATAATTACTGTCAGCAAGTTCTCAAACTCGTTCCGGGCATTTTCATACTGCTCCCGATGGGCGTTGAACCATTCACGATTGTTGTTGGCGGATAGTTCTTTCAGAAATTGAAATATAACAGGGATGTTCATATCGTATATATCCTTATTTCTGCCAAATTTACGGATAATATTTCTAACATGCTACAAATAGGCATAAAAAAAGCATCGGCTTGGGTAAACCGATGCTCCTTACACATTTATCAATCAAACAGACGCTTCTGTTTTTTGATGTACTTACTTATCACAAGCAGGTACGTCTCCTTTAATTAATCTTATATCTAATACTATGAAAAACACATCTATATAACGTTACACTTTCAGATTTTGTTCATAAGGGTAAGGATAACTTTAGTATTTGTTATATCTTTGTCGGAAAAATAAATAAAAGATGGAAGAGTATAAATATGATGAAGAAAGTGTTAATGCACTGGTTAAGTGGGCTGAAACGGCAACATTTCCTGAACAGGTTATGTTAAGCGATGCTGAAAATATATTTGATGTAAAAAGGTATGTACGGGCTAATTTGAGCGATATAGCCGCCCATTACCCTGACGAATTCTATAATCCGGCTATTACCCGTTTATATAGATTAAAAGATAAAATGGAAGGTAAAGATAATGCAGAGTGATTGGGTCACCCTGCATTATCTTTTTCATAGCTTTATTTTGAGAATCTTGCCACTGTATCCTTCTACAGATATTTCTGTCGCCTTATAAGGCAATAAGCTTATATTTTCTTCTTTACCGGTCAATAAATCTACGGCGCGGTATTGTTCCATTTGCGGTATTTGCAGAAAATCGAAAGCGTGGGAAGGAATATTGATTGCAAGGTCTGCCGATATATGGTCGAAGTTCACGACAAACAGCAATAAATCCCGTCCGTACTTGCGCAAGAATGTATATTGTTTATGTTCGTTGAAGCGCCAACCATTGATGTTGGCATACATCAGGTCAAAGAAATCTCCTTGCGAAATCGCTTTTTCTTCATTGCACAATGTTAATATGCGTTG
>OHTD01000906.1_pt1 | contig 14764 bp, 10 predicted proteins | sample 1578871 | NCBI WGS metagenome assembly OHTD01 (sample SAMEA3879574, study PRJEB24766) | human gut metagenome | biome: human-associated habitat; feature: feces | place: USA | collected 1985/1987 | reverse complement strand
TGGGTCAAAAGAGATGCAGGAGAGGCGACGCCTGCCGGATGGTTTCTTGCTTATGTTATTGAGTCACCATTTTGTGGTGGTTTTTTAGTTTTAACCACATTCGTTGTAGAACCAGCTGTCTACAATTTCATGCAGACACAAAAAGAGCGGAAACCCTGTAAAATCAAGGCTTCCGCTGCAAATAAAAGAAGCGCGAGACGGCGCACGAGGTCCGGGGGACCTCGGACTGCGCGGACCGGAGCGGAGCGTAGACATCGAACTTTCGAGCCCTGGCAGGGCTCGAAAATAAAAGAACGATACCATTCGGTATCGTTCTTTTATTCATGAGAGCGCGAGACGGGGATCGAACCCGCGACCCCCTCCTTGGCAAGGAGGTGCTCCACCGCTGAGCCACTCGCGCATATCTTACGGACAAGTTATAATATACTATAGGGCTCCGGAAATGTCAATAAAAAAAGTGTGCATCTTTTTTGTAAATTGCATATACAATTAACGCAGCAGTATTCTACGCAGCCATCCGGTGAATTTCCGCTCTATCAGGATCCAGCACAGATAAGCCAGAACAATGCTTATTACAACGCTTACGATCAGTCCGACAACAGACAATACGGATAGGGTGGAAAAGTCAAATACCACACGGTCCAGAAACATAACCGGATAGTAGTGTACCAGATACAGGGAATAGCTGATATTTCCCAACTGCACAAAAAAGCGGGGCATGGAAAGCTGCAGGCCTGCGAGAAAAGCAAGGATTAACAATAGCAGAGCCGGGAGCCCCCACTGGGGAAGCCTGAGGAACCCAATCACATTGATCCGGGGCGTAAAGTAAGCAAGCAGACAAAAGATTACCGGGATACATACCGCGGATACGAGGCTTACTGTCCGCGAAACCGGATGAAGGGTATGCCTGCGATACAAATACCGCAGCAGATAGTAAGCCAGAATTCCGAAGAGAAATTCCAACATGACAGGATCTCCGTAAAAAATGAGGAAAGGAGAAAGTACATTACCTATCGGAGACTGCCAGGATGAGATCACCGGAGCAAATATCTGTACCATTCCCACCAGAATCACCAGAAATGCGCTGCAGATCAGACCGCGGTATTTCATGCTGATGTGAAAGGCAATGAAAAACAGCAGATAGAACAGCATTTCACAGTTGATGGTCCAGCCGATCCGTACCAAAGGCTGGATCGCTCCGCTGCCGATATCAAAAGGAATAAACAGCAGACTTTTGACAAGATAGGAAAAATCGTGTCTGGTCTGTTGGAACATGGAAGGAAACAACAACAGCGACAGATAGGTTCCCAGTGTCATCAGGTAGTAAAGCGGAAGAATCCGGACCAGGCGTTTGCGGAAGAAATATTTGGTACTTTTTTCCGTGGTAAACATGATCATGAATCCGCTGATACAAAAAAAGATGTCCACACCGAAAGCTCCAAAGTTCAGAAAACGGACATGCTGAAATACCACAAAAAGAGCAGCCAGACCGCGTAAAGCCTGGATGCTGTCAAAATGCAGTTCATGAAACTCTTTATTAACTGTTATATTTTCCATAGAAATAACCATGCCTTTTTGTACTAGTTTACGAAATATAACTCCATTTTAACATTTTTGCGGGAGATTGGGAAACATTTTATTCAGGAAAAAAACTTGCGTACTGCGATATAAAATAATACAATAATAAGTGAATATAGATTATGCCCAACGGGCTGGGCATAGGAACCGGCGAACCGCAATTTGCGGAACTGGCAGAGAATAACAGGACGGTATGGATATAGATATGAGCGCAACGAGACAGCAGATGTTAGAGACAGCAGAACACCTGAATCAGCAGATGACAGACGGAATTCCTTTTACCTGGGAGACTCTGGAACAGGCACTTACCTCTGTGACAGAACAGGATGATAAGGGAATTCCTTTTACCTGGGAGACTCTGGAACAGGCACTTACCTCTGTGGGAACGGATCAGGAGCATCATGTAGCCAGAGTGTACAATATGATCGGTATTGTGGCACATATGCAGAACAACCTGTCGCTGGCCATGGAACAGTACGATAAAGCATTGGATTATACGGAAAAATACGATGATAAGATGGTGCACAGCATTGTACTGAGCAATATGTCGGATGCGTATTATCTCATAGGAGCTTATGAAAGAGCTGTGCAGTGCCATGCGGAATGTATCCGCGAATTTGAACAGGCGGATGACAACAGTACATACAGCAGGATCAATTTCCGGAAAATGCTGGCAGAGTACGGATGCTGCCTGCTGCATCTGCATATGGATGACGAGGCGGAAAAGGTACTGTGTAAACTGGAAGAGACCGGGCAGAGCAAGGAGGTCATACGTGAGACAAGGCTGGGTGTCAATGTATTTCTGGCTTATCTGGCGGAGCGAAACGGAGACCGGAAGAAGGCAGAAGAGCATGTACGTACAGCGGTAATGGCATTAGAGGATATGACACAGGTCTCTTCCGAATACGACAGTATTCAGAATCTGCTGCAATATGTGGAAAAGATAGGCAAGACGGAACAGATAGAGGAAGTATTGAACTGTCTGGAACCCAAAGCTGCCATTGAACAGAATAAAAGTCTGCTGTTGCAGCTTTTGTCTCTGCGGATGCGTTATTGCAGTTCCAGAATGACTCCGGAAGAATTCAAACAGAGCGCAGACACCTTCTTCCACTTGAAAGACAGCTGGGAGCTGACAGAAAACAGTCAGGTCATGTATATGATGGAGCTTAGAAAGCGATTACAGGCGGCAGAAGAGGAGCAGAAGGAACAGGAACGTAAGAGAAACCGGCTGTTGTATCAGGCAGACCATGACGAGCTGACAGGACTCTATAATAAGAGAAGCCTGAATCGTTATCTGGAGGATGTGTTTGAAGACTGTCTTCTGAATGAGAAGGAACTGGGCATTCTGTTCCTGGATATTGACCATTTCAAACAGTTGAATGATCGCTATGGACATGGAAGGGGAGATGAAGGAATCTGCGCGGTAGCGGATACTCTGAAAAAATGTTTTCCGGAGGACTATGTGGCGCGTTACGGCGGAGATGAATTCCTGGTGGTCATGACGGGACGTGACAGGGAGTATGCAGAGGAACATGCAAGACAGCTATGTATGGGCATCCGGGAATGTGAGATTCCCAATGAAGACTCTTCTGTGGAACCCTGGCTTACGATTTCCGTGGGTGGTGTCTGTGCTATTCCGAAGGAACCAAACCGAGTGTGGGATTTCCTGTCGGCTGCGGACAAAACACTTTATGACCAGAAAAATGAGCAAAAAGGAAAAGTACGCTTCTATGTGGGAGAAGGACAATACCTATAGCTCTGAAACCAAAATAAAGGAACACAACAATGGATAACAAGCAATATTCCACCCGCGAATTGTTTCGCAGGTTTGCACCTTATTTTAAAAAATACCGTTTTACCTTGTGGATGGATCTGTTCTGTGCAGCACTGACCACGGTCTGTGAACTGGTGTTGCCGTTAATTATGCGCTACATTACCAATGAAGGGCTGCGGGATCTTGCGTCCCTGTCGGTGAAGACCATACTTTCACTGGGAGTTCTGTATTTCGGACTTCGTATCGTGGATTGCATCGCCAGTTACTATATGTCCGATATGGGACACGTCATGGGCGCGAAGATCGAGACGGACATGCGCAGAGATGCATACAACCATTTGCAGAAGCTGTCCAATACTTATTATAACAATACCAAAGTCGGTCAGATCATGGGGCGGATCACCAATGATCTGTTTGATGTGACGGAATTCGCCCATCATTGCCCAGAAGAATTTTTCATCGCCGGAATCAAGACCGTAATCTCTTTTATCATTCTGGCAAATATCAATCTGCCGCTGACATTGATGATCTTTCTGTGCGTGCCGCTGATGTGCGGTGTGTGCATGATCCTGAATTTCCGGATGCGAAGTGCCTTTCGCAAGCAGCGTAACCAGATCGGAGAGCTGAACGCCCGGATCGAGGACAGTCTGCTGGGCCATAAGGTGGTCAAGGCATTTACCAATGAAGAGGTGGAAAATGTCAAGTTTGAGAAAGATAACGGCACTTTTCTGGATATTAAGAAGCTGACCTACCGTTACATGGCGGCATTCAATACCACAGTGAAGCTGTTTGACGGATTGATGTATCTGGTGGTATTGGTGGCAGGCGGTATTTTTATGGTAAACGGACGGATCGCCGCTGGTGACCTGGTGGCATATATGCTGTATGTATCCACCCTGATCGCAACAATCCGGCGTATCATCGAATTTGCCGAACAGTTCCAGCGGGGCATGACCGGTATCGAGCGCTTTTTACAGATCGTGGATGCGGATATCGAGATCTTCGATGAGCCAGATGCCATAGAACTGAAGGACCCGAAGGGAGAAATCTCTTTTGAAAAAGTAAGCTTTGAATATCCGGATGACCATAACAAGGTATTCACTGATCTGAACCTGCAGATCCACGCGGGAGAAAAGGTGGCCATCGTCGGTCCTTCCGGTGGTGGTAAGACAACGCTGTGCAATCTGATCCCGAGATTTTATGATGTCTCAGAAGGCAGGATCCTGTTGGACGGCCAGGACATTAAGCATTTTACGTTAAAGAGTCTGCGGGGCAATATCGGTATCGTACAGCAGGATGTGTATCTTTTCTCCGGTACGATCTATGAAAATATCGCTTATGGACGTCCCGGGGCTTCGAAAGAAGATGTGATCAATGCGGCAAAGCGTGCCGGGGCTCATGAATTCATCATGGGACTGAAGGACGGTTATGATACTTATGTGGGAGAACGGGGTGTAAAGCTGTCCGGCGGACAGAAACAGCGGATCAGTATTGCCAGAGTATTTCTGAAAAATCCGCCCATCATCATTCTGGATGAGGCCACTTCCGCACTGGACAATGAGAGTGAGTTCGCCGTGGCAAAATCTCTGGGAGAATTGTCGGAGGGGCGTACTACTCTGACTATCGCCCACAGACTTTCCAGTATCCGCAATTCCGACAGGATCCTGGTGCTGACGGATGACGGCATTGTGGAGGAAGGCAATCACGACCAGCTCATGGAACAAAAAGGGATCTATTATCAGTTCTATGAAACAGCCAATGCTTTGAAATAACATTACAAAAACGGAGGTAGAGCTATGAAACTTGTGTTTGTGGGGGCAGACCATGAAGTAACCGGAAGCTGTCATTATCTGGAGGTTGCCGGGAAACATATTTTAGTGGACTACGGTATGGAGCAGGGTGTCAATGTATTTGAAAATGTGCCGCTGCCGGTGGCGGAATCCATGATTGATTATGTATTCCTGACTCATGCTCATGTGGATCATTCGGGTCTTCTGCCGCTTCTGTATGCCAGAGGCTTCAGAGGACAGATCTATTCCACGGATGCTACAGCGGATCTGTGTAGCATTATGCTGCGTGACTGTGCACATATCCAGAGTGCCGAAGCGGAATGGAAGAATCGTAAGGCAAAACGTTCTGCGAATAATGCAGTGGTGGAGCCGCTGTATACCATGGAGGATGCAGATGGTGTGATCCGCCGGTTCGTTCCCTGTCATTACAATACGATCGTGGAAGTATGCGAGGGAGTAAAAATCCGTTTTACGGATATCGGACATCTGCTGGGCTCTGCCAGCATCGAAGTCTGGCTGACGGAGGACGGCAATACGAAAAAAATCGTATTTTCCGGCGATATCGGCAACAAGCACCAGCCGTTACTTAAGGATCCGACACCTACGAAGGAAGCGGATTATGTCGTGATGGAGTCTACCTACGGTGACAGACTGCATCCGAAGGATAAGCTGGATTATGTGGCAGAACTGACCAAGGTGCTGCAGGAGACCTTAGACCGGGGTGGTAACGTGGTGATCCCGTCTTTTGCTGTGGGCCGTACCCAGGAGATCCTGTATTTCCTGCGGAAGATCAAGGTAGGGCGCCTGGTAAAGGGTCATGAAGATTTCCCGGTGTATGTGGACAGTCCCATGGCGGTAGAGGCTACCGGCGTATTCCAGGAGAACAGGTGGGAATGCTTCGATGATGAGGCCATGGAATTCGTAAAAGAAGGCATTAATCCCATTGCTTTTTCGGGATTAAAGCTGTCCATCACCAGTGAGGAATCCAAAGCCATCAACTTCGACGAGACACCCAAGGTCATTATCTCCGCATCCGGTATGTGTGACGCAGGACGTATCCGGCATCATCTGAAGCATAATCTGTGGAGACCGGAGTGTACGATCCTGTTCGTCGGCTATCAGTCGGTGGGAACACTGGGCCGGGCACTGGTAGAGGGTGCTGATGAGGTGAAGCTGTTCGGTGAGACGGTTTCAGTGCGCGCCGAGATCCGGAAAATGACGGGACTGAGCGGTCATGCGGATAAGGAAGGCCTGATCGACTGGATCCGGGCCTTTGAAGAAAAACCGAAGAAGGTGTTCGTGGTACATGGAGAGGACAGCGTATGTACCGGATTTGCTGAGTGCCTGAAGATCGAGTACGGGCAGAGAGCCTACGCTCCTTACAGCGGTACGGAGTTCGATCTGGCAGGCAATAAGTTCACCTATGAGGCAGCACCTGTTGCCGTGCAGAAAAAGACGAAGCCTGCTACCGGAGTCTTCGAGAGGCTGTTGGCTTCTGCAAGACGTCTGCTGGCGCTGGTTACCAAGAGCGAGGGTGTCATGACCAATAAGGACATGGCCAAGTTCGCCGACCAGATCAATTCCCTGTGTGACAAATGGGAAATATAAGTGCATCCATAGGAAGTATTTCTGACTGCTTGCAGGCAGGAAATACTTCCTATGAGAGGCATAAACAACCCTGAGTATGCAGGAAGAGAGTCCGGAATACGAAGGGGTGTACGATTTCGAGAGTGCGAAGCACGGAGAAATCGGTTATATAACATAATAAGATTCTCCATCAGCTTCTGCGTGACTGCTTGCAGTCAAGGCTTTTGGCTGATGAGAGAATCAAACTGATATGAGTAAGCAAGGCGGTAGCCTGGAATACGAATATCAGAGCGATTTCGAGAGTGCGAAGCACGGAGAAATCGGTTATATATTAGAAGATAGAATAAGGAGACACCATGAGTTTAGCGGATCATATTTTTATCGATATGTGTAATGACATTCTGACCAACGGTACCAGCACGGAGGGCGAGAAAGTGCGTCCCCATTGGCCGGACGGCACCCCTGCCTACACTATTAAGAAATTCGGAGTAGTGAACCGGTACGACCTGTCGAAGGAGTTCCCGATCCTGACCTTGCGCCGGACAGCAATAAAATCAGCCACGGATGAGATGCTGTGGATCTGGCAGCGCAAGTCCAACAACATTCATGACTTAAAAAGCCATGTCTGGGATGAATGGGCGGATGCGGATGGTTCCATCGGTAAGGCCTACGGTTACCAGATGGGTGTGAAACATCAGTATAAAGAGGGCATGATGGATCAGGTGGATCGTGTGATCTACGATCTGAAGAACAATCCCTTCAGCCGCCGCATCATGACCAATATTTACGTGCATCAGGACTTGCATGAGATGAATCTGTATCCCTGTGCCTACAGCATGACCTTTAATGTGACTCAGAAAAAGGGAGAGGACAGGCTGACCCTGAATGCCATTCTGAATCAGCGTTCCCAGGACGTGCTGGCAGCCAACAACTGGAATGTGGTACAGTATGCGGTGTTGGTGCATATGCTGGCACAGGTCTGCGATATGAACGTGGGTGAGCTGGTGCATGTCATTGCGGATGCCCATATCTATGACCGACATGTGGATGCCATTAAGGAACTGATAAGCAGAGAGCCTTTCCCGGCACCGAAGTTCTGGCTGAACCCGGAGATTAAGGATTTTTACCAGTTTACACCGGATGACGTGAAGCTGGAGGGTTACCAGACAGGGGAGCAGATCAGGGATATTCCGATTGCAATCTGACATGAGTAAGTAGGGCGGTAGCCCGGAATACGAATATCAGTACGGTTTCGTGAGTGCGAAGCACGGAGAAACCGGTTATTATCATAGAAACAAACAGAAACGAGGTACACCATGAATTTAATTGTAGCAGTAGACAACAACTGGGCCATCGGCAGCAAGAACGAACTGCTGATCCGCATCCCCAACGATCACAAGCATTTCCGCGAAGAGACGACAGGTAAGGTAGTGGTTCTGGGACGCAAGACTTTGGAGACTTTCCCACAGGGCATGCCTTTAAAGAACCGTATCAACATCATCTTATCCAAAGATCCGAACTATCAGGTGAAGGATGCCATCGTGGTACACTCCATCGAGGAGCTTCTGGAAGAACTGAAAAAATACGACGAGGAAAGCATCTACATCATCGGCGGCGAGAGCATTTACCGTCAGATGCTGCCCTACTGCGATGTGGCACATGTGACAAAGATCGATCATGCCTACGAGGCAGATGCCTATTTCCCGGATCTGGACAGTGATCCCGAGTGGGAGATCACCGCAGACAGCGATGAGCAGGTCTATTTTGACATCACTTACCAGTTCTTGAAATATGAGCGGAAAAAGTCTTAAATGCAATGACAGATATGTAGTGATTTTAATCTGAAAAAACTGTGAAAAGAAGAAAAACGACACATTTTCACTGAAAAAGTCACTGGAAAGCATAAATGTGTATATTGACTTTTATTACAAATGGTATAATAATGAAAATCAATAAATTCTGTTAAGAGAAATCAACAGGCAGAGTGGTAAACCGAGGAAAGAAGGAATACAAAATGGAAAAGAAGAACATTGACTGGGGTAACATCGGTTTCGGTTATATCCCTACGGATTACAGATATGTGTCCAATTACAAGGACGGCAAATGGGATGACGGTCAGCTGACCCAGGATCCCAACATCGTATTAAATGAGTGTGCAGGTGTATTGCAGTATGCACAGACCGTATTCGAGGGCCTGAAGGCCTACACCACAGAAGACGGACATATCGTAACCTTCCGTCCTGACTTAAACGGTGAACGTCTGGAGTCTTCCGCAGCAAGACTGGAGATGCCCATTTTCCCCAAGGAGCGTTTCGTGGAAGCTGTTACCGAGACGGTTAAGGCGAACGATGCTTTCGTACCTCCTTACGGCAGCGGTGCAACTCTGTACATCCGTCCTTATATGTTCGGCAGCAACCCTGTCATCGGTGTAAAGCCTGCGGATGAGTATCAGTTCCGTATTCTGTGCACCCCTGTAGGACCTTATTTCAAGGGCGGCGTTAAGCCTCTGACCATCCGTGTCACCGACTTTGACCGTGCGGCACCTCACGGAACCGGTCACATCAAGGCTGGCCTGAACTATGCTATGAGCTTACATGCAATCGTATCCGCTCACAAGGAAGGCTACGATGAGAATATGTATCTGGATGCTGCTACCCGTACCAAGGTAGAGGAGACCGGCGGTGCGAACTTCCTGTTCGTTACCAAGGATAACAAGGTTGTAACTCCCAAGTCCGACAGTATCCTTCCTTCCATCACCCGTCGTTCTCTGGTATATGTTGCCAAGGAATACCTGGGACTGGAAGTAGAAGAGAGAGAAGTATACCTGGATGAAGTAAAAGACTTCGCAGAGGCTGGTCTGTGCGGTACCGCAGCAGTGATCTCCCCTGTAGGCAAGATCGTTGACCACGGCAAAGAAATCTGCCTGCCCAGCGGCATGACCGAGATGGGACCTGTCACCAAGAAACTGTATGAGACTCTGACCGGTATCCAGATGGGCAGGATCGAAGCTCCTAAGGGCTGGATCCATGTAATCGAGTAATCTGGTATCAAAATTGAATAATATTAAAAATGCGTGTGGAGAATATCCGCACGCATTTTTTTGCCTGTAGAATTCTTAGATTTTTCTGAACTTCCAAGAAACCGTGGCACAGAAGAAAAAAATAGGGTATAATCAGAATTTAGAGACTTTGAGAAAGTAGGAAATGTTATGTTTTTTAAAAATAGATGTCATATCACCGCGGTATTGGTGGCGGGAGTGCTGGGAATAAGTATGGTGACGGGACTGACCGCCTGCGGCAGCAGTGACGGCACAAAAGTGGTATTTACCACAGGATTTGGGAAAAATGAGGTATTTCGGATCGGGGACGAGTCCTGCTCTAAGGCGGAGATCATGATCTACCTGACCACGACCCAGAATCAATATGAGAATGTCTACGGGACGGAGATCTGGAATACTTCCCTGAACGGAGTGACTCTGGAGGATAATGTCAAGGAGACAGTGCTGGCAAGGATTGCTCAGATCAAGACCATGTACCTGCTGGCAAAAGAGAAAGAGGTCACGTTGGATGAAGCCGAGGAGGCAAAGGTCGTTCAGGCGGCACAGGAGTATTATTCTTCCTTAAATGATACGGAGATCGAGGCTATGGGTGCCACGGAGGAGATTGTGGAGAATCTGTATCGGGAATATGCCATGGCAGACAAGGTCTATCAGTTGATTATACAGGACATCAATCCGGAGATCAGTGATGACGAGGCCCGCAAAATTACGGTGCAGCAGATCTTTTTTGCAACAGCATCCACGGATATGGACGGAAACCTGAAGCCTTATTCGGAAAGCTCCATTCAGAGTGCCTATGAGAAAGCCTGCGAGGTAAGAGACCTGGCGGTGGACGGAGAACACGATTTCACGGAACTGGCATCCAAATACAGCGACGATTCCGAGATCACCTATTCCTTTGGCAAAGGAGAAGCGGAGAGCGCTTATGAGGAAGCGGCTTTCAATTTGGCAACAGACGAGGTGAGCCAGGTTGTGAAATGTGAACGAGGCTATTACATTATCAAATGCATCAATACGCTGGATCGGGAAGAGACGGACGCTAATAAATTAAAGATTGTAGAAGAGCGGAAACGGGAAGTCTTCGGGCAGGAGTATGACAGCTTTGTGAATACACTGGTGCGTCAGCTCAATGACAAGCTGTGGGATGAGATCACGCTGATCATGGACGAACAGGTGACTACGGACAACTTTTTTGATGTGTATGCAAAGTACTTTCCGGAGGAGTAATTTCTGGTTTTTTACACGCTTTATTAAAATTTTAGAATTACGGAAATATTGATAAATACTGGATTTTTGACTGATTGTTAGCACTCATTTATAATGAGTGCTAAATTTGCCTTGACTTTTTAATTTTACAGTCCTACACTTAGAATCAGTTAGGAAACAGTCAGCCATGGCTGTGCAATTTTAGAAAAGGATGTGGTAATAATGGCAGCAAAAAACGGCAGTTTGTCAATTAACAGTGAAAACATATTTCCGATCATTAAAAAGTGGTTGTATTCCGATCACGATATTTTCTACAGAGAGTTGATCTCTAACGGCTGCGATGCCGTGACCAAGCTGAAAAAGCTGGACATGATGGGAGAATATGCCCTGCCTGAAGGCTATAAGGGACGTGTGGATGTCATCGTGGATCCTGAAAAGAAGACACTGACCTTCAAGGATAACGGTCTGGGCATGACTGACGACGAAGTGGAAGAGTACATCAACCAGATCGCATTTTCCGGCGCAACGGATTTCATTGAGAAATATAAGGACAAGAGCAATTCCGACCAGATCATCGGTCATTTTGGACTGGGCTTCTATTCTGCATTCATGGTAGCGGATGAAGTACACATTGATACCTTGTCCTACAAGGACGGCGCCAAGGCAGTGCACTGGGAGTGCGACGGCGGCACCGAGTTCTCCATGGAAGACGGAGACAAGACGGATGTCGGTACGACCATTACCCTGTTTTTAAATGAAGATTGTCTGGAGTTCTGTAATGAGTACAAGGCTCGTGAGGTCGTGAAGAAGTATTGTTCCTTCATGCCTACCGAGATCTATCTGTCCAAGGCGAACACCAAGGAGACCCAGATCATCAAGGAAGAGGAAAAGCTTCCCGATGATGAAGTCCTGGAAGAGATCGAGCCGGAGAAGAGGGAAGCGGCAGAAGGTGAAAACGCTGAAGCTGCTGAGGGAACAGAAGAGCCTAAGAAGCTGAAGATCAGAAAGCGTCCTGAATTGATCAACGAGACACAGCCTCTGTGGACCAAGCATCCCAATGAGTGCACGAAGGAAGAGTATCTGGACTTCTACCGCAAGGTATTTCAGGATTACAAGGAGCCTCTGTTCTGGATCCACCTGAATATGGATTATCCTTTTAATCTGAAAGGTATCCTGTACTTCCCGAAGATCAACATGGAGTATGAGTCCATCGAAGGTACCATCAAGCTGTACAACAATCAGGTATTTATCGCAGATAACATCAAGGAAGTCATTCCTGAGTTCCTGCTGCTGTTAAAGGGTGTCATCGACTGCCCGGATCTGCCTCTGAACGTATCCAGAAGTGCATTGCAGAATGATGGATTTGTCAAGAAGATCGCCGAGTACATTACCAAGAAGGTAGCGGACAAGCTGGCCGGTATGTGCAAGACGGATAAGGAAGAGTACGACAAATACTGGGATGACATCAGTCCCTTCATCAAGTTCGGCTGCCTGAAGGATGACAAGTTCTGTGAGAAGATGAATGATTATATCCTCTTCAAGAATCTGGACGGCAAATATCTGACTCTGCCCGAGTGTCTGGAGATCAAGCCTCAGGACGAGGAAGAGAATAAGGAAAATGCTGTAGATGAGAACGGCAACAAGGTAGAAGCTGAGGTCGTAGAGGATAAATCTGAAGATGAGGCTTCCGGGGAGAATACCGAGGAAGAGAAGAAGGAGAAGATCATCTACTATGTAACGGATGAACAGCAGCAGAGCCAGTATATTAATATGTTCAAGGCTGCCAAGATGGATGCTGTGATCCTGACCCACAATATCGATCAGCCCTTCATCTCCCAGTTGGAGCAGAAGAATGAGGGAATCAAGTTCCAGCGTATCGATGCGGATGTGACCGATGCCCTGAAGTCCAAGACTTCCAAGAAGGCCGAGAAAGAGATGGAAGAGCAGGCGGAGAGCATCAGCAAGCTGTATTCCATGCCCGGTATGGACATGAGTGCCTTCGGCGGTGAGGGAGAGACCCTGATCCTGAATGCCAGCCATCCTCTGGTACAGTACATTACTGAGCACCAGGATGGTGAGAATGCAGAAATGATCTGCGAGCAGCTGTACGATCTGGCAAAGCTTCAGCACGCACCTCTGTCTGCCGATGCCATGACCAAGTTCGTGGCAAGAAGCAATGACATTATGATGCTGCTGACTAAATAATAAGATAGCTTGTGAAGTAGACAGGTAAAAGCAAAAGGAACTGCAATGTGTGTTTATAAACAGGCTGCAGTTCCTTTTTTGGAATGTGGAGACGGAGAATGCGACAGAGGCATAGTGTTATCTTTACGATATTGACTGGGAGAGATCCCGGTCATTTTTTTGAAAAATTTAAAGAAATAGGCATAGCTGGAGAAGCCGAGAAGTTCCTGTACCTCGGTGACGGTCCGGCCCTCTGCCAGCATCGTCTGGGCGAGGTTAGCCCGCTGCACGGAGATATAATGCCCGATGGTGGCATGGGTATGTTCCTTGAACAGGCGCCCGAGATAGTCCTTGTTCAGGTAGAATTCTGCAGCAATGCTTTCCAGGGTCAGTGGCTCTGTCAGATGCCGGTTGATAAAGGCCATGACCTCATTGATGTTTTTCTGGGACTGGGAAATAGAACGCTGTCCGGTAGAAGATGCCTGTAGGCCGTGCTGGATCCGGCTATCCAGTATACTTAGCAGAGAGAAAAAATCCGCATAGGCAGAAAGGGAGGGCTGAGGATGCAACTGCAAATAATGATCCAGCTGACTGCAGAGCCCGGTAAGCCCGGTGGGAGAAAGCCGAAGGATCGCAGGAGAGAAAGCCGGATCTGCATAAGGCATGAGTCCGGAACCGGCTCCAAGGACAGTATACAGCCAGTCGCTGTTAATATTCAGGACGTAGCGCTCATAGATGGTCAGCTTCTGATTGAACAGCTGATGCACATGGTGAGGCGGAATGATGATCAGAGATCCTTTCGAAACACTGGAGACAGTGTCGTCTAAGAGGACATCCGGGAGGTCGGACATTGTAAGATATATTTCCAGAGCGTTGTGCGTATGCGGTCTGGCAGGAGAAGAGGTTCCGTTGTTGCGGTAAGCCAGTTCATAGGGTGCATCAATTGTAAAATAGGGAATAGTCATTTGGGTTTTCATAGGCACTTCAAAGATCGTTATTTTGCATAAAATTAGTATTTTATATACATATTATTACAATCGTAGAGAAGTTACAATAAGAACATCAAAGAAATACATCAGAGAATGAAAGGAAAGGTGTCTAAATGGAAAAGGTAAGACTGGGCATTATTGGTATTGGGAGTATGGGAACCGGTCATGCAGGCAATGTGTTGAAAGGGATGGTGCCGGATATGGAACTGACCGCCGTAGCGGATATCCGGCAGAGCCGCCTGGACTGGGCAAGGAACAATCTTCCGGAGACGGTCAAGGTATTTGATGATGGCAGGAAAATGATTGATTCGGGAAGCTGTGATGCCGTTCTGGTGGCAACACCACATTATCTGCATCCGGAATTCGTCATCTATGCATTGGAGCATGGACTGCATGCGATCAGCGAAAAACCGGCAGGAGTCTACACGAAACAGGTACGGGAGATGAATGAGGCAGCGGAAAGGTCTGACAGGTCCTTTGCCATCATGTTAAATCAGAGAACCAACTGTGTATACAGAAAACTTCACGAAATGATCCAGAGCGGCGAACTTGGGCAGCTGCGACGTGTCAACTGGATCATCACCGACTGGTATCGTAA
>OHTD01000876.1_pt1 | contig 15113 bp, 14 predicted proteins | sample 1578871 | NCBI WGS metagenome assembly OHTD01 (sample SAMEA3879574, study PRJEB24766) | human gut metagenome | biome: human-associated habitat; feature: feces | place: USA | collected 1985/1987 | reverse complement strand
ATCTCTAAGGTCTTGTGCAAAATCAGGTAGTGATTTCAGGTGAATAAAATAATGCGACTGCTTGCCTCGCTTGATAATTTTAAACACAAAAGAGCCTTTACGGCACTGCTTTTTAACAGTTTGAACACTCAGCCCCAAAACTTCTGCTGCTTTTCCTATATCTAGCCATATATTTGTTGTATCTTTTGCTTTCATAAATATTCTAATTTTAGTTTGATTAAAACTGCATTTAAAGCCCGCTTAACATTACGATATAAAATTTGTGACAATTTTCTAAGCTAAAAAGCACTGATAATACGAAATTTAAAAATAAATATTTTAACAAAATCGGCTGTAATCTCCTTATTATCTGTGTTTCAAAAAAGACAAATATTTGTCCTGTTTTTTACGAAGAAATATGAAGCGGTCTTGACGAAACTGGTTTTTGTTATATTTCCGTCATTAAGATCATTATAGCTGCTGTTAAATAAGAATAAATAAGCTCAAAATTTTGCTCGGGGAAATTTCCCAGTAAGTCTGAAATATTTAAGACGGTTAAATTAGGAGTATATTTTTGTTGATTTTATATGGGTTAAAACATTGATTTTTCGTTTAAAATCGGGGAAAAGTTTATGACGTTATGTTTCTAATGCTGTACCAAACTTTTTAAATCAAAATAAAGGTCTTTAAAGCCTCTTTTTCTTCGCCACAGAGTTTCTGCTATTTTGTAACTCAGGTTATTGGCATTTGTGTTATGAGTCAGATTTCTTGACAGGTAACAATATATTGTTGTGAACTCAGCTTTTTCCTTAGATGAGAACATCTTGTCATCCTCTGATTTTAAAATATTTTCGGATACAAAAATTTGATTAAAATAGAAATACAAATAAACTTTACAAGGAGGAAGAAATGAAAAAAATAAGAGGTTTTGAAATAGCAAAAGGATTTGAAAAAGAGGGAATAAACCTACCAGAAAGAAAAACAAAAAATTCTGCAGGATATGATATAGAATCAGCAGAAGATTGTATAATACCATCTTTTAAATTAGGACAAGCTCCAACCTTAATAAAAACAGGATTAAAAGCATATATGCCAGATGATGAATATTTAATGCTTTGTAACAGAAGTTCAAACCCAAAGAAAAAAGGATTAATCCTAGCAAACAGTATAGGAATAGTAGACAGAGATTATTATGGAAATCCAGACAATGACGGACATATAATGTTTGCGTTTTTTAATATAAAAGACGAAGATATAGAAATAAAAAAAGGAGATTGCATAGGACAAGCAATTTTTCAAAAGTTTTTTACAGTAGATAATGATAATGCTGAAGGCGCTAGAATGGGCGGTTTTGGGTCTACAAGTAAATAAAAATCTAATATAAAATACTAAAAATAAATGGTAAAAGTTTTGACTTTTACCATTTTTTGTTGTATAATAGTATTGTAGTTCAATAAGAGACTCTAAATCCTTTATTAACTTCAGAAAGGAGAGAATTATACATGTTTAATGTAGGCGATAAAATAGTATATCCTATGCACGGAGCAGGAAGAATTGATGCAATAGAGGAAAAGAACATATTAGGAGAGAATCAATCATATTACATACTAAAAATGCCTGGAGAGGTAAAGGTTATGGTACCAATAGATAAAGCAGAGCAAATTGGAGTTAGAAATATTATAGATAAAGAAGAAGCAGGAAAAGTTATGGCAGTTCTAGAAGAAAACGAAACTGCAATGTCAGACAAATGGAACAAAAGATATAGAGACAATATGGATAAAATGAAAAGTGGAGACATATATGAAGTAGCAGATGTTGTTAGAAATTTGAGTTTTAAACAAAAAGAAAAAGGCCTATCAACAGGAGAAAAGAAAATGCTAAGTAATGCTAAACAAATATTAGTTAGTGAATTAGTTTTAGCAGAACAAGCTTCACAAGATGAAATTGAAAATTTAGTAAACAATAAAATAGAATTATCATTTGAGGAAAATAAATTACCACAAGAAGAAGTTGACTTAAATAAAAATGTAGTAAGCAAATTTATACCATTTGATGATAGTTCAACAAATGTTTAATTAATTGAATATTAGAATAAAACATAAGAAAGAAGACGTAAAATCGTCTTCTTTTGCGTGATAGCAATATAGTATTATGGCTAAAAAAAATAAATATATAAAAGGGTATAAGAACAATAATATATAAATAAAGGAAGGATTAACCTATTTTATGTCGAATAATATATAAAGGAAAGGTAAGAAAAAATTGGTACGTTATAGTGAAGAATTGATAGAAGAAATTAAAAACAGCAATGATATAGTAGATGTAATATCACAATATGTTAATTTAAAAAGAAGCGGTAGAAATTTCTTTGGGTTATGTCCTTTTCATAAAGAAAGATCACCTTCTTTTTCTGTATCGCCAGATAAACAGATATTTCACTGCTTTGGTTGTGGAGCAGGTGGAAATGTGATACACTTTATTAGTAAAATAGAAAACGCTGATTTTAAGGAAGCAATAGGAATATTAGCTAATAGAGCTGGAATAGAATTACCAACATTAAATAATTATGAAGACAATAAAACAGCATTATTAAAAAGCAAAGTGTATGAAATAAATCAAATAGCTGCTGAGTTTTATCATCAAAACCTATATAAGCCAACGTCCAAGATTGGACAAGAGTACATAAAAAAAAGAAAATTAGATAATAGAACATTAAAATCCTTTTTGATAGGGTATTCTGGTAATTTTGATGAATTATATAGAATTTTAAAACAAAAGGGATTTACAGAGGAAGAAATACTGGCATCAAGTTTAGTAAATAAAACAGATGACGGAAAATATATAGATAGATTTAGAAAAAGGGTAATGTTTCCTATACAAGACACAAGAAATAAAGTAATTGCTTTTGGCGGTAGGGTAACAGATGACAGTAAGCCTAAATATATAAATTCACCAGAAAACATAGTGTACAGTAAAGGTAGACATCTTTTTGGACTTAATGTAGCTAAAAGAGGAGAATTAAAAAATATTATAATAGTAGAAGGCTATATGGACGCAATTTCTTTATATCAAAGAGGAATTACAAATGTAGTTGCCTCACTTGGGACAGCTTTAACAGAGGCGCAAGGACGTTTATTAAGAAGATATAGTGAAAGAGTTACAATAGGATATGATTCTGATGGGGCAGGTCAAGCAGCTACATTAAGAGGATTAGAAATATTGCAAAACATTGGTTGTGACGTTAGGATATTGCAAATATCAGGTGCAAAAGACCCAGACGAATATGTAATAAAATACGGACCAGAAAGATTTTTAAAATGCGTAGAACAGGCAATTTCGCTTGTGGAATTTAAGGTAAAAATGTTAAAACAATCACTAAATCTGGACAATATAAATGATAAGATTAAGTTTTTAAATCAGGTTGCCAAAATTCTTTCAAATGTTACAAATAGTATAGAAAGAGAGCTATATGTTGAAAAGATAGCAAATGAATATAATGTGTCAAAAGAAGCAATATATGGAGAAGTAAACAAATTAATTTATGCTAAAAATACAGGCGAAAAAACACTGGAAAAATCAATAGTTAAAAAGGAAATAAAAAAAGAAAAACAAGAAATAGATAGTTCGACAACAAAAAGGGAAAACCTTATAATTTACCTATTAATAAATTATCCACAGGAAAGCTATAAAAAAATAAAAAGTGTAATATCTGAAAATGATATGAAATTAGAAGAAAACCAGAAGATATTAAAAAAAATGTATGAAGAAATAGAAAAAGGAAATATTAATATAGATATATTAAATTATTTTGAAGAACAAAACATAATAGATCATATCTCTGGAATAATGTCATATGATTTTGAAATATCAGATTTAAACAAATGTATAGAAGATGTGGTAAATACATATGAAAAAGATAAACTTATAAACAGAAGACAGGAAATATTAGACATTATTAAAAATGGGCAAGGTTTTTCAGAAGAAGAATTAAATAATTTAGAAGATGAATTAAGCAATATAGTTATAAAGTTAAAAAAATAGTAAAGGCAAATGCCTTGAGAAAGGAAAGAAATAGAAATGGATGAAAAAGATACAGAAATAACTAAAAAAACAGTAGATGAAGCAGCAAAAAAGAAAGCATTAGATATTGTAGAAAAGGCAAAGCAAAAAGGAAAAATTACCTATGCAGAACTTGCAAATGAACTAGATGACACAAATCCAGAAAATATAGATAAAGTATTTGATGCATTTGAAGATTTGGGAGTAGACATTTTAAAAGAAGATTCAGAAGAACCAGATTTTGAGGATTTACAAGAGGTTGAGGAAGTCAAAGTAGAAGATATAGATATAGGCAACATGGACGGAATAAGTGTAGATGACCCAGTAAGAATGTATCTAAGAGAAATAGGAAAAATACCTTTACTATCATATGAAGAAGAAATAGAATTGGCAAAAAAAGTATTAGATGGAGATGAAGACGCTAAAAAAAGATTAGCAGAATGTAACCTTAGATTAGTTGTTAGTATAGCAAAAAAATACGTTGGAAGAGGTATGCTATTTTTAGATTTAATACAAGAAGGAAATATGGGACTAATAAAAGCAGTAGAAAAATTTGATTATACAAAAGGTTACAAATTTAGTACTTATGCAACATGGTGGATAAGACAAGCAATAACAAGAGCAATAGCAGACCAAGCAAGAACTATAAGAATTCCAGTTCACATGGTAGAAACAATTAACAAATTAATAAGAACATCAAGACATTTATTACAACAAATGGGCAGGGAACCAACGCCAGAAGAAATTGCAGCAGAAATGGAATTACCTGTAGAAAGAGTAATGGAGATACAAAAAATAGCACAAGATCCAGTATCTTTGGAAACTCCAATAGGAGAAGAAGATGATAGCCATTTAGGAGATTTTATACAGGACGAAGATAGTCCGGCTCCACAAGATTCAGCTGCATATACATTATTAAAAGAGCAATTGGCAGAAGTTATGGGAACTTTAACACCAAGGGAAGAAAAAGTATTAAGACTAAGATTTGGATTAGAAGATGGAAAAGCGAGAACATTAGAAGAAGTTGGAAAAGAATTTATGGTTACTCGTGAGAGAATAAGACAAATAGAAGCAAAGGCATTAAGAAAATTAAGACATCCAAGTAGAAGCAAAAAGCTTAAAGATTACATGAATTAAGCCATAGGTCTTGACATTATTCACATAATATGGTAAACTTATAATAATAATGTGTAAAAACCTAGTGGAGGTGAAAATTCTTAAAGAGATTTAAGAAGATAATATGGAAAATAAAAAAGAAGGAATATTAAAACAATTTTGGAGTAAATTAAAAAATTTTTGGAGCAAATTAAAAAATTTTTGGAACAACTTGGGAATTGATGTTGTGGATTATAAATTTACAGACGATGGATTTCAAAAAGAAACAGACAAGAGAGGTGTGGACGAGGAATTACGAACTAACTCAGCAGAAAACTGTGCAAAAAAAGTTCTACAACCTGAAATAGATAGCAGATTTAGAGCTGCATTAATTGGTGAAGCATTGAATCCTTATATAATTAAGCATAGAGAAGAGAGATTAAGGGAAAGAGCAAATGCAAGGAGAGAGGCTAATGAAGAAAAAAGAGATGGCAACGAAAAAGAATAATTATTTTTATGGAAAATTGAATATGATATAAAAAATGTGGGGCGATTTAATCGGGCGATTAAAATCGCCCCTACACAAATTCTGCAATAAAAAATTAGTATTGATATTTTTTACAATTGGAACCGTAAAAAATAGTTGCATTTTTGGATTAACTATGGTAAAATTATACTGTTATTTAAAAAAGACTAAAAAATTAGGAGAGTGTAACAAATGGAAGTAGTAAAATATATAGTTTTGGCAATTTATGCTATAGTTTGTATAGGATTAATAATTTTAACAACAATACAAACAAGTGATGATAAAGGCGTTTCTGGAACAATAACAGGTTCTTCTACAAATAATTTCTTTGACCAAAATAAGGGAAGAACAAGAGAAGGCAAATTAAAAAAATGGACTATAATTTTGGGAATATTATTTGGAGTATTATCAATAGTATTAGGAATTTTATTTGTTGTATAATATAATTTTGAGGTTTAAGCGGTAGATAACATCTACCGCTTAAAAAATGGAAGGAATAAATTAAACAATGTTAAAAAAGAAAAAAGAAAATTTAGAAAATTGTATAAAAGGTATATTTAGAGGTAATGAAAAGGGGTTTGGATTTGTAAAAATAGATGGTCAGGATGAGGAAATATATATATCAAGAGGTAATACCAAAGATGCAGTAAATGGAGATGAAGTATTAATAAAAATAATAGATGATACTGTAGAGGAAAACAGAAAAGAAGGCAAGATTGTAAAAACTATAAACCACAAGAGGAATGAAATAGTTGGAACATTTACCAAGAGAAAAAATTTTGGATTTGTAGTGCCAGATGATAGAGAATTTAATACAGATATATTTATATCAAAAAAAAGTTTTAATAAGGCTAAAAATAATCAAAAAGTTGTAGTTAAAATTACAAAATTCCCACAAGGCAATAAAAGTGCAGAGGGAGAGATAACAGAGATTATAGGTGGAATTAACGAAGCAGGAGTAGATATGTTGTCCTTAATAAAGGAATACAATTTACCATATGAATTTCCAGATGATGTTATTTTAGAAGCCAAAAAAGTGGAAAACAAAATTACAAAAAAAGATTTACAAAATAGACTAGATTTAAGAAGTAAAAATATTTTTACCATAGATGGAGAAGATGCAAAAGACTTAGATGATGCAATCTATGTAACAAAATTGGAAAATGAAAATTATGAGTTAGGTGTAAGCATTGCAGATGTAAGCCACTATGTTGCAGAAAACTCTAAATTAGACCAAGAAGCAATTATAAGAGGTACAAGTATATATATGTTGGACAGAGTAATACCAATGTTGCCAAAGGAGTTATCTAATGGAATATGCAGTTTAAATGTAAATGAAGATAGACTGTGTTTATCGGTAATTAGCGAGATTACGCCAGATGGAGAAATTGTCTCTTCGGATATACGAAAAGCAGTTATAAATGTAAAAGAAAGAATGTCATATGCAGATGTACAAAAAATATTAGATGGGAAAAATAAAAAAGTTTTAAAAAGGTATGAAAAATATATTGAAGACTTTAAATTGATGGAAGAACTAGCAAAAATATTGAAACAAAAAAGAGAAGGTGCTGGAAGTTTAGATTTAGACATCCCAGAGAGTAAAGTGATTTTAGACAAAAACGGGTTTGCAATTGATATAGAAAAATATAAAATTTATTTTGCAAATGAAATAATAGAACAATTTATGCTTACTGCTAATGAAATTGTAGCAGAAAAATTTTATTGGCTTGAAGCACCGTTTATCTATAGAGTACATGAAGAACCTGACACGGAAAAAGTAAATGCTCTTAATAAATTCTTATTTAATTTTGGGTATAAAATTAAAAGCAACAAGGAAAAGGTTTACCCAAAAGCTTTTGCCGAAGTACTTGAAAAGGTAAAAGGAAGAGAGGAGGAAATGGTAGTTTCTAATTTAATATTAAGAACCTTAAAAGTAGCAAGATATGAAAGCGAAAATAAAGGGCATTTTGGAATTGCAAGTAAATATTATTGCCATTTTACTTCACCAATTAGAAGATATCCAGATTTATTTATACACAGAATTATTTCAAAATATATAGATAATAGTTATATACTAAATGAAAAAAATCTGGAAAAATACAAAGAACAGGCAACTAAATATTCACAAACATCATCAGAAAGAGAAAAGATTGCTCAAAAAGTAGAAAGAGAAGCCATAGCTATAAAGAAAGCAGAATATATGCAAAATAAAATTGGCAAAGAGTATGAGGGAATTGTCTCTGGTATTACAGCATTTGGAATGTTTGTGGAACTAGAAAATACTGTAGAGGGATTAATAAAATTTGAGGATTTAGGAAATGAGTATTTTATATATAATGATGAAAATAAAACCTTAATAGGAGAAAATTCTAAAAAGATTTATAAAATAGGAGATAAAATAAAAATTAAGGTAATATATGCAAATAAACAGTTGAGAAGAATTAATTTTAAAGCTATCTAAAACGTATAATAATATTAGGGAGGATAAGTGCTAATACACCAATTAGTATAGTAGCGCTTCCTCCATAAATATTATGTTCTTGTTTTATTTCGATAATACCATAAATTAAAGTCTTAATAAAGACGTAAATTGTAATTAACAAAATAACTATTTCCATGAAATTTCTCCTTTTAAAATTTAGCTTTCCATTAATAAATAAGAAGACTTGAAATTTGAGTTAACATTAACATTAAAAGTTGCACTCTCAAATTTGTGTAGCCAATTGTAATTTAACCAATCATCCCAAACCAGAAAATTTTTACAAGCAAACCTTCCAAAACCATTTATGTCAGTTTTAAAATCTTTAGAAACTCTATATAAGTAGGATAAAATGTGTTCTTTTAAATATTTATTAGTATATTCTTCTACTTTTTTTACTCTTTCTTCATTCAAGGTGTCAGTTCCAGTATCCATAGTCATTAATCTGGTAAGAATGTCAATATTAATTTTTATATATGGAGTACCATTAACTAAGTCTACAGAACATTTTGTATTAGAGTTAGGCTTTATTTTTATATCCATAGTTTCAGCTGGATAATAGGGGTTGGGAATACTAATTTGAGCAGATTTTAACTTATTATCCATAAGCAAGTAAATCATTGTTTCTAACCCATTTAATTCTCCAACTATTTTTCCATTATTAAAAACCGCAAGTCCAATATTTTCGGTTGTATCTTGTGAATTTAAAGGCATTTGACCAGCTAAATAAGAGGAATCTTTTGCAGGACTACTAAAAATGGAAAAGTTTTTTTCTGTAGATTCGCCAGATACATTTAAATTAGAATTACTATTAACATCTGTAAGAACATTTTGCGAGGATTTAGAATTAATAGCAGCCAAAATAGCAACAGGATCTGTAAAACTGTCTGTATATGCCGAGAAAAAATCGCCAAATGTAATATTAGCTGTATAACCAGTATATTCACTGGAAGTAGGAATACTTTCATAATATCTGGCAGATAGTTGCTCAAGGCTAGGTTTAGAGGATTTTAAAAACATCTCTGTCGAATTTTTGCAAACAACAATATTGGCATCTGACCTAAATTCAATATTGTTCATTAAAGTATATAAATATTCCGAAATATCTGTATTAGCCAAATTTTCTGATATTACAAGAACTTTGCAATGTGACAAGTTTAGTTCTTTGCTTAAAAAGGAGTTAAATAAATTAAATCCGGAATTTAAAGAAGAACATTCAATAGATTCTATAATTGAATCAGAAGATTGCGAGGAATTGCTACCAGGTTCGCTTTTTTCAGATGCCGAAGGATTAGAAATTTGCAAGCTTAATTTCAATTTATTTGCTTCTCCAACATCAAGACCAATGGCTATAACATATGCTATCTCATTTAAATCTTTGCCAGAATGTATGGTAAAAGAAAAGCATAAAAATATGATTAAAAGAATTATATATACATATTTAATGTAAGAATTATTCATTTCTTAAATTTACCTCCATTTTAGTGTTTTTATGTTTTATAAAATATTTGATATTGGCTAAAACTAAAACAATCACCAAAATAACAAAAGCTATAATTATAGTATCATATTTGTAAATGACATCTTCTAGCCACCTAATTTGTGCCATGTCTTTAGGCAATAAAGCAACAAAAAGTATTAAACAAGTGAACGGAAGAGATAGATTTTTTATATTTTTAACATTTGTTAAATCTTTAAATATTTTTAGAACTACAAAAAGTATACAATTTAAATATGACATAACTCCAAAAATCCATGTGAGCATAAATAGTGCTTCTGGTCTTTGAAAGAACTTGCCAAATTCTATATTTCTTATTATAAAATAAATTGGAGATATTTCTTGTATTGAAAATATAAAAGGAAATGCTAATGATAATGCTCCAACGGCACATAAAATAAATATAGAAGTTATTACTATAGAAGTAACTACTATATTCTTGAATTTGCCAGTTTGATATAATAAAGGTCTTAAAAAGAAAACAAGAAATAAACCATTAAAAGCAAAAGTATTAGTAATACCAGTTAAAAATGTTTCTTTAACTCCATATCCTAAAACCGGAAAAACTCTTTCTATTTTCATATTGGGAATAGTAAAAATAAAAACAATAACAATACTTATTAAAACAATAGGAACAATGAATAAATTTGTTCTTATAATTGCTTTAGGGCCAAAATAATTAGCAATTGCACAAACAAACAAGAAGAACATTAATATATATGTTATTGGTGCATCAAAAAAATAAATTAACTTTAATCCTTCCGCAAAATTTCTTAAAAATACACTTGATAAGGTAAGCATATATATTTCACAAAGAATTCCAATAATGTTTTTTAAAACCTTACCTCCTAAATAATTAGAAACGTCTAAAATATCGCAAGAAGGGAATTTTTTAAATAGTAAAAAGAGTATTAAATATGCTATTATAAAGGCTAAAATTGTTGTATAAACCGTATTCAACAATGAGGCAGAGCCACAAGTGTCTATAATGGTTTGAGGCATATTTAATAATAAATGATTAATGGATACAATTAATAATAAAGCAATTGCTTCAAAACTTCCTATCTTTGTTACATTCATATTTAAAAAATTCCTTTCCTACTTTGTATATTTCCATTTCATACTAATATTTGGTTGTTTTTTTCCTTTTTTAGTATCTAAAAAATCTGGACGTTTTTCTCGCTTCCAAATAGGAGTAACAAATAGTCCTTTTTTATATTTTTCCTCGAATGGAATATATGGAGATAGATAAGCAACTCCAAATGATTCAATAGATGATAGAATGAATAGATGAATAAAAAATCCCATTGCTATACCTAAAAATCCACATAGATATCCTAAAAACGTGTAAACAAATCTAACAATTCTACAATGAAAACTTAAAGAGAAATCTGGAATTGCAAAAGAAGCAAGACCTGTAATAGAAACAATAATTATTAAAATAGGGCTTACTATACTTGCTTCAACAGCTGCTTGACCAAGTATTAGAGCACCAACAATACCAATTGTTGGACCTATGGCAGAAGGAATACGCAATCCGCCTTCTCTAATAAGTTCAAAAGATATTTCCATTATCAAAAGCTCTATAATAATAGGAAATGGAACAGACTCTCTTGAGGACACTATTGCAAATAATAATTCAGTTGGGATTAACTCCTGATGAAAACTTGTAATTGCAATGTAAAGGGCAGGTAAAAACAATGTTAAAAATAGTGCTAATATACGTATAAATTTTAATAAATTCGAATATTGATATTTTAGGTTTGCATCTTCTGGCGAAGACAAAAAGTCTAACATAATAGCAGGAGCAATAAGAACATATGGATTTCCATTAACAATAATTGCAACTCGACCTTCTAAAAGATATCCAGCAACTCTATCAGGCCTTTCAGTAGCAATTAACTCGGGAACACTATAATTTCCATTATCTTCAATTAATTGTTCTAACTGCCCAGAAGACAAAACATAATCAACGTTAATATTGTTTAATCTGTATTTGACCTCTGCAACTAAGTTGTCATTTACTATATTATTAATATAACAAACAGCACATTTGGTTTTACTTATATTACCTACAGGTATATTTTCTATAATTAAATTTTCGTTATTTACTAATCTTCTTACAAGAGAAGTATTAACTCTAATGGACTCATTAAATGCTTGTTGAGCACCTCTAATTACAATTTCGTTATTTGGAGATTCAACTCCTCTTTGTTTAAAGCCTTTAACATCTATGTCAAAGGCAGAAGCCAAGCCATCCACAAATAATACGCAATTGCCAGAATTTACGCCATCAAAAACTTCAGAAAAATCTGAAATGATTTGTACAGAGTTTTGTGGTAATAGGCAAGTATTTATATAATCTTTAATATCAAATTTTTTTATTTTTCTTACAATGGCATTATTAGTTTTTTGGTCATAATCAATAAAATTTTGAGTACCTTCAAAAGTATTTGCTCTATTTCTAAGCATTAGGGGAGTTAAAATATTATCATTTATAAGAGCAGAATTAACCATTCCATCAATAAAAAGAATAAATGCTTTAAATTTTTTATTTCTTGCATTAAGCAAAAATTCTCTAACAACAATATCACTGTTTAGAAGAGTCTTATATTGAACATTTACATATTCTAAATTAGAGGCAATATTTGAAAAAATTTTTTCAATATTACCAACGTTTTCAACATTTTCAATATTTGAGTCGGATTCACTTTTTATAGGTAAAGTAAATTCATATTGTGAATTAATAGAAGGCATAAATATTTTTCTTATTAAATTTTTTAAGTTTCCCATAAAATTCCCTCCATTAAAATATAATGCATATTTTCTCCAAAACTAAAAAAAATATACATTATAAATTATTGCTAAATAAAAGTTGTTTTGACCTTTACTTGACAAAAAACAGCCATATTGATAATATATAGAAAACAAAGAAAAGGTAATATAAATTATGAATAAAAATATATTATATCCAAATGCGTATTTTAAAAACGTATTAGAAATTACTATAGATTTTTTAAATGAAAATAAGATAAAAGGTTTAATTTTAGACGTTGACAATACATTAATAGATTATAATAGAAATATGTTAAATGGTTTGGAAAAATGGGCAGAACATATGAAACAAAACAATATAAAATTATATATTTTATCTAACAGTAATAAAAAAGATAAAGTTTCATATATAGCTAATAAGCTAAATATAGAATATAGTTATTTTGCGAAAAAACCATTTAAATCTGGATTTAATAGAGTAAAGGAAATATTAAAACTAAGTTCAGAAAACATTGCAGTAGTAGGAGACCAAATTTTTACAGATGTAATAGGTGCAAATAGATGCAAGATGTTTGCAATACTAGTAAAACCAATTGATGAAAAAGATATATGGGTTACAAAAATAAAAAGACCTATAGAAGATAAAATTATAAAAAAATATTTGAAAAAAGAGGAGAATAATAAAAATGTACATAAATGATATTCATATATTATTTTACCTATCAATAGGAGTAATAGGACTAATAGTGGGTCAGTTAATAGATTGGTGTAATAATAGATTGGCTAAATATGAAAAAGTATTATCAAAAGATTTTTTTACACAATATTTATCAAATGCAACTCCCCAATACTTGCTTATGAGTATAACAGCTATTTCATATGTATTGGTATTATACTTTAATGGACTTACAGTAGATACTTTAAAATATGTAATATTAATTCCAATGCTAATAAATGTTTTTGTAATAGATTGCAAAAAACAAATTATACCCAATAGACTTACACTAACAATCTTCGAAATAGGATTAATATTTATATCTATGCAGGTTATAATAAATACAAATACTGGAATAAATACTTTTTTAAATAGTTTGTTAGGTATGCTTATTGGTGGAGGTATTTTTTTAATAATAAATCTTGTTGGAAAACTATTTTCTCAAAAGGAAGCTATGGGTTTTGGTGATGCAAAATTAATGGCTGTACTTGGATTATTTTTTGGAAAAAATAATATAATTATTATATTTGTAATTGCTTTTATAATAGCAGCATTAGTTAGTATAGCAATGCTTATAAAATCAAAAATAAAAAAACAAAATATGACGGAATATATTGCATTTGGACCATTTATAGTTTTGGCGACTGCTGTAATTATATATATGCCAAATGATGTGTTTATAACAATGCTTTCAAAAATTTTGAGAATAAGTTAAAATATCAGTAAGGTAGGGGATACTATGAATACAAAAATTAAATGGCTAAGAGAAAAAATCAAAATGCAAAATATGCAAGCTATAATAATATCAAACCCATATAACATTAAATATTTAACAGGGATAGAAGCAGAAGGAACATTAATTATAGCAAGAAAAGAGAATTTTTTTCTAACAGATGGTAGATATTTAGAGACGGCTAAATCTGTATTAACAATAGATGATGAGATTGTGGTTACTGATATATCAAAAATGAGTAGAGAAGACTATGAAACATTTTTTATATTTTGCGAAAATGTGGGGTTTGAAGAAAATTATATTACTTATGCACAATATAAAGATTATATGCAGAAATATAAAGTGCACAATTTTGAAGAAACAGATTATATAATAGAAAAACAACGTATGATTAAAGATGAAGAAGAAATTGCAAAAATAACAAAAGCATGTGAAATTACAGATAGGTGCTTTGAGCATATAATTGAATATATAAAAATAGGAAAAACAGAAAAGGAAATAGCGGGTGAAATAGAAAGATTTTTTATAGAAAGTGGAGCAGATGAGCTTGCATTTGAAACAATAGTTGCTTCTGGTAGGAATTCATCAAAACCACATGCAAAGACCACAGACAAAAAAATTGAAATGGGAGATCCTATAACAATAGATATGGGATGCAAATATAAAGGGTATTGCTCAGATATGACAAGAACAGTGTTTGCAGGATGTGTTCCGGGAAGCATAAGAACCATATATGATTTAGTTTTGAAAAATCAATTACAAACACAAAAAGACTTAAAAGAAGGTGCTAATATTAGAATTATTAGCAGAAATGTAGAAAATGACTTTAAAATAAACGGATATGATTTAATACATGCATTAGGCCATGGTGTAGGGCTTGAGATACATGAGCTTCCATACATTAGTGCTAAAAATGATAATCAACTAAAAGCAAATATGGTAATAACAAATGAACCAGGAATATATTTACCAAATAGCTATGGCGTAAGAATTGAAGATACAGTTTTAATTACAAAGTCTGGTTGTATAAATTTAACAAAATCAAACAAAAATTATGTAATCGTGGATGAAAAGTGAAAAAGTATTGATTTTTAAGCAAAAAAGGTATATAATAGATTAGATTTTAGTTAGAGAAAATAGAAAGGGGAAATAAAAATGGCAGAAGTATATATGGCAGGAGATTTTAGAAATGGAACTACATTTGAAATGGATGGAAACGTATTCAAAGTAGTAGAATTTCAACATGTAAAACCA
>OHTD01000866.1_pt1 | contig 15224 bp, 14 predicted proteins | sample 1578871 | NCBI WGS metagenome assembly OHTD01 (sample SAMEA3879574, study PRJEB24766) | human gut metagenome | biome: human-associated habitat; feature: feces | place: USA | collected 1985/1987 | reverse complement strand
CTTCACTAACCATGACAAAATCATGATTAAGAAGTCACTTAGAGCATATATCACCATATGAAAACTTATATTTATATTTCATAACATTTTCCTCAGTATTTAAAAACAAGGCCTTTGAATCTTAAGGATATAACATCTATAGAAATATCTGCTATAGAAGGTAACACCATCCCCCAAAAAGGTTCCAAAAACGCAGCCTTTTTACAACCCTTGTTGTGTTCTATGTGTTTCTACAGATAATATTTTCGAAAAATCAAAAAAGGATGAGATTATTGTTTATCAATCATTTCTCTTCTTTTCAACAATTCATCTAAAAACTCGGTTTGATCATATACCGAAAAACAGAATTGTTTACCACCTTTTAAAGTCAACTCGATATAATCGGAAAGATCACCTGCAATAAAAGTTTTTCGAGCCTTTTTGCGGTTATATCTTAAATTGTAAGTGTTGTTAAACACACTTGCAATATCCGAGTACATTATTTTTATTTTCGGCCTTTCCTTTCCAAATCCTAAATTTTGTGTTGTTATTTCCATATATGAGTCGTAGAGAGTAACGCCCTTAAAGCATACACAATATCTTATTGCGCAAATTACTCCTATAACAATCGACAAAGAAAAAAGCACAAAAGAGAATTCAAGTGGCATACGTTTTAACAGACCAAGCAGACCCAAAATAAATATAATTGCATAGAACGAAACAATAGGAATCGCCAAATTGGAAAGAAATGACATAAAACCACTGGCAAGCTTTTCGCTAAAATTTTTGTATCTGAAATAATATATTTTCATATTTCTATCCCCAAAAATGACCATTTTCAAAGTCTATCTCAAAATCTAATACAGCTTTTGCCACTGTACTAACTATTAAAAACCTTATAGATGCTGACGTAGGAATCTCTTATATTGTCAACACCATATATATATCCTGCAAAAATTAGTAAAAAGAGAGCCTATCCAAGGTAATCCCAAAACATCCGAGTCTGAAACCTTATAATCATAATCAACAATGGTTTTCCAACTAATATCTATTTTATCACATTGCCCGTTATTTTCATAGTAATAATTGTAAATATCAATGGATTTTTTGCATAATGTATCAACATCGGAATACACATAAGTTGTTTCGATATCGGAATCATTGATTTCCTTAACCGAATTTCCGACATTGTCATAAACATATTTGTGTCCGCAACAGGATTATCATTTGAGCAAAAATAACGAACCACGCCATATAATGCCTCTTTCAAAAAAGATTATGCCCTGCAATAATTATATAATGGGGCTTGCTAAAAACGGCGAAGTAGTATAAAATGTTTAATAAAGACACTGCGGCCGTTGTGCCGCAACGAAAGGAAAAAAAGTATGAAAATAGCAGTTGCAGGAACGGGATATGTAGGCTTATCCATAGCCACATTATTATCACAGCATCACACGGTTACGGCCGTTGACATAATTCCTGAAAAGGTTGAGCTTATAAACTCCCGCAAATCTCCCATTCAGGATGAATATATCGAAAAATATCTTGCGGAAAAGGATCTTGATTTAACCGCCACATTAGACGGCGCTTCGGCTTATAAGGATGCGGATTATGTTGTTATTGCAGCTCCGACGAATTATGACAGTAAAAAGAATTTCTTTGATACTTCTGCCGTTGAAGCGGTAATAGAGCTTGTTTTGCAAAGCAATCCAAATGCAATTATGGTTATTAAATCCACAATTCCGGTTGGTTACACAGCTTATGTGCGCAAGAAATATAATTGCAGCAACATAATCTTCAGCCCTGAATTTCTTCGTGAATCAAAGGCACTTTATGATAATCTTTATCCGTCAAGAATAATTGTCGGCACAGATATGGAAGATGAGCGGCTTGTTAAGGCGGCAAATTCCTTTGCCGAGTTGCTTAAAGAAGGTGCAATTAAGGAAGATATAGACACTCTGATTATGGGCTTCACGGAGGCCGAGGCTGTTAAACTTTTTGCAAACACATATCTTGCACTCAGGGTTTCTTATTTCAACGAGCTTGACACATATGCGGAAATGAAGGGCTTAAATACAAAGCAAATTATTGACGGCGTTTGCCTTGATCCGCGAATCGGCACTCACTATAATAACCCGTCATTCGGCTACGGCGGCTATTGCCTGCCGAAGGACACAAAGCAATTGCTTGCAAACTATGAGGATGTGCCTCAAAATATGATGTCTGCCATTGTTGAAAGCAACAAAACAAGAAAAGATTTCATTGCAGACAGAGTTTTGCAAATGGCAGGATATTACAGCTATGATGATGATAATACATATGATTCGTCAATGGAAAAGAATGTAACCATCGGCGTTTTTCGCCTTACAATGAAGTCTAATTCCGATAATTTCAGGCAGTCTTCAATTCAGGGAGTTATGAAGCGTATTAAGGCAAAAGGCGCAAAAGTAATTATTTTTGAGCCAACTCTTGAAAACGGCGCCACATTCTTTGGCAGCGAAGTTGTAAACGACCTTGATAAATTTAAATGCGAAAGTGATGCGATAATTGCAAACCGCTATGATTCGTGCCTTGATGATGTTCAAAGCAAGGTTTACACTCGTGATTTGTTTGGCAGAGACTGATTTTTAAATCAAATCATTTTTAAAAATATAATCTTAAAGCAAAAACCGCCCTGCATATGCAAGGCGGTTTTCTTATCGCATTTTATAACATTCAGAGTAATGTTCCTTTTGAACGGAGTTTTTTTTCAATTTTTAATGCCGTTGGCGTTATGGCAAGCCCGGCCTGTGAGGTCTCTCTGAGGCATGCCGGCAGGGAACAGCCTATTTGGAACATTGCATCTATAACCTCATCTGTCGGAATAACGCTTTTGATTCCGGCAAGTGCCATTTGAGCGGCAGTAACGGCATTGGATGCGCCGAGTGCGTTTCTCTTAATGCATGGCACTTCAACAAGCCCGGCAACAGGATCGCAAACCAAGCCCAGCATATTTTTAAGCGCAATGGCGGCAGCGTTTGAAATGCATTCCGCATTTCCGCCTTCAAGATAAGCAATTCCTGCTGCTGCCATCGCTGCCGCAGTGCCGATTTCAGCCTGGCAGCCGCCCTGCGCACCGCTTATTGAGGCATTTTCCGCCACTATTTCGCCAATTCCCGAGGCGGTGAAAAGCGCTTTAACAATGGCATCTTCACTTGCATTGAAGCATTGCTCGTATGCAATGAAAACGGCGGGAATTATTCCGCAGCTTCCGGCAGTCGGTGCCGCAACAATTCGTTTCATGCAAGCGTTGCTTTCAGCTGTTTTAACAGCATATTCTATCACCAGCGAAAGAAAATCACCAAGCAATTTGTTGCCGTTTTTGTTGTATTTATGCAGAAGTTCTCCGCCTCCGCCGGCCATTTTTCCTGCGGAAACGGCAGATTTATCATATTCATTTACGGTGGCTTTCATTATGTGATACATTTGGCGCATTTCCTCAAAAACAGCGTTTGGCGTGGAAAGTGCTTCTTGTGTTTGTTCGTCCGAAACAACCTGCCAAAATTCGCAGCCGGTGCTTTTGCAAATGTTTAAAATATCTTTAATTGAATGATATGGCATATTCTGCTCCTTAGATAAGAATTTTTTGTTACTTTTAGAAACGGCAAATTCGTGCCGTTAATTTTCAAGGCTCAGGTAAGAAACCTTGACTATGCCGTTGATATCTGCTATTTCTTTAATTGTTTTTTCGGGAATTTCTTGGTCACATTCCGCAATAAGCACGGAGTTTTTTCCTCGTGACGCTCTGTAAAGATGCATTTGTGCAATATTTAAGTTTGCACTGTAAAGCACGGCGGAAACCTTTGCCACCATTCCGGGCACATCCATATTGCTTGCAATCAGCGTTGGGTAATCGCCGGAAATGTTCGCAGGCAGCCCGTCTATCTGAGCAATGTTTATAATGGAACCGCCTATTGATTCGCCGATTATTTCAAGCTTTTTTCCGCTTTTTCCCTCAAGCTTAAGTAAAACGGAATTCGGGTGGGCTTCTTTAAGCTTGGCCTCACCCACGGTAAATTTAAGTCCGTTTTCGTTTGCAATTTCAAAGGAATCCGGAATGCGGGCATCATCCGGCTTCATTCCAAGCAAGCCTGCAATCAGTGCCTGCGGAGTGCCGTGGCCTTTTCCAGTCAGTAAAAATGAACCGTAAAGTCCAATGTCTGCATTTATGATTTTTTCGCCCATCAGTTTTCCGCAAATATATCCGATTCTTACGGCACCTGCCGTGTGTGAACTTGAAGGCCCAACCATTGCGGGACCCAATATTTCAAAAACATTCATATAATTCCTCCAAACAAAAAACAACGGAGCTGAAAGCACCGTTGCCCTTTACTATAATAATATATCTTTTGCTGATTTTCAATAGCGAATGCAAAGCTTCATCTATTCATTTGATAAAGAGTATTTGCCGTTAAAACAATGCGGAAAAATTCGCTTGCTTTAAATCTGCAGCTGTTTGCCGAGTATTTTGATTTCATTGCCGCAAACGCAAACGGCTTGCCTGTTTGTTATCGGCAAAAGCTTTAAATCATTTGAATGCTTTTCGGCTATCATGCGTGAAGCTCTTATGAAAGGAAAACTGTTCATATGCGGCAGTGTGTAAAAATCAACCAAACCAAGTGCCGAACAATCTATTAAATTCGGAGCTGCATCTCTTTTGTCCATATCTTCAATATAATCAATGCATGGCGCTGCAACAACCGCCCCTGCAGATTCGCCGATATATGCCTTGCCAAGCAGCACTTGTTTTTTTATAAGCTTGTCTGCACCGCTTCTTTTCAGCTCTTGTAAAAGATAAAAAGTGTTTCCGCCGCCGATATAAATAATATCCGAATTTTGCAGCTTCGCAGAAATTTCATTGCTGCCGGCTGCCGAAATATCAAGCAAGCAAATGTTAAGCCCAAGCTTTTCAAGAACACGGCGTTGTTTTCTTATATAGATTGAGTTGCCTCCTTCGGCTTTTGCGGCCGTTGGTATTAAAACTGCGCTTTTGCCTTTTGTGCTGCCGTAAAAGCGGGTGAAATCTTTTGCCGTTTTTGCAAAAACAGAGGTTAAAAACAGTTTTTTCATTTTTTCACCTTTTTATTCTTTTAAAAATTAAAATTATTTGCGGGTTCCGTCGTCATTAAATGTTTTTTTTAATGCATTTTCCGTTGGAAAAATTGTTGCAATCAAAGCAACACATTGAACTGCTAAAGTAATTGTTCCGGCAATTGCTGTTACTTTTTCGCTTGAATTATAAATTAAAATAAATGCGATAACAGACGGAATAAGCATAATCCATCCAACCTTTTGCCAAAGCTTGCCGCAATAGTTATGTGCAAATTTCCAAGTGTCTGCATTTTTCATTGAGCGAGCCGTTCTGTATCCGATAAAAGTGTTGATGTCTTTTGGGCAATGCTTTTGCATCATATTTCCGCCGATAATCATAATGGCGGGCGTTATCAAACCGCATATCATCATTGTTAGCCAAAACTGCATGAATTTCTCCTTAAAATTGATTACCATTTTGATTTTATCGTTTTGAAATTGCCAAGCGGGCACGGCGTTGAAGCTTCCGGGGAATTTAGGCTCGCTTTGTGCCGAATTATTTTTTTGCAATAAAAAATAAATGCGGTATTTTTAAAATGACGGAAGAATCCGCCTGTATGGGAAAAACTGATTTTACCAAATCAAGAAGGTCATCAGTGAATTCCTGTTTTTCTAATTTATTAAGTGCTTCAAGATAAGGTCTTAATCCGCTGCCTTTATACCATTCGATAATTGAATCGTGTGAGGGAACTATATGATAATATGTTGTTTCCCACATTGTAACTTTCACAGATACTGCAGATAAAATATCGTATGTTTCGCTTGGTGAAAGATTGTGAAAATTGTTTATTGTGCTCAGTTTGCTCCATTTTGCAGTGGCAACAAGTCTGTTGAGTGCTTTGTAAAAAGCAGCTTCTTGAACAAGCGGCATCTGAACGGCCAGAGTTCCGCCGTCATTAAGCTTTTTTATAAGTTTGGGAAGCAATGTTTCATGATGCGGAATCCAATGCAGGCAGGCATTTGAAAAAATAAGATCAAAGTTGTTTAATTGGTCTAATTCGTCCGGAATAGTGCATCTCTTAAATTTGATATCGGGATATTCAAGAGCTGCTTTGGAAAGCATATTATTCGAATTGTCAATTCCGAGTATATCGGCACTTGGAAAAAACAACGAAAGCTTTTTTGTGCTGTTTCCCGGGCCGCAGCCAATGTCAAGAATTGATTTAGGATTTTCGTTTATTCTGTTGAGCAGATCAACAGACGGTTGCGTGCGCTCGTTTTCAAATTTTATATACTGATTTGAATTCCAATCACTCATGTTTCAAAGCCTCTTGTGTTTTATTTTTTAATTTTATTATATCACCGCATAAGCTCTAAAACAACAAAAAGCCTGTTGCAATTTAATAATAATTGCAACAGGCTTATGTCTGTGGAATACGAAAAAGATGTTTTTGCATTTTTTGTGGAGAGAGTTGAACTCCCGCATCTTACATGCAATTCAAAAACAATTTTACAAGAAAAAATATCTCTAATATTTAACATTAGACAATTCGTTTTCTCTAAAAAATTTGTTGAATAAGACGTTTTATTTTTTTATCGGGAATTCCGAGGTGTTTAAATAAACATGCATATACTAAAGCAAGGAGAGCTGGGTATATTTCCGCATTTTCTCCCCATTCAATTGTGCCAGAGTGTGTTTTGCCATTACGAAGCTTTACAAAAGACGAAATATTTGTATCTGTTATTTGTGGTAATGACCATTTTGAAATTACTGCATCAATTGCATCTGTATTTTCATTATATAGTGTAAGGATTTTCTGCTTTAATGTGTAATCCAAATACTGAAAAGCACTACTTATCGTGGTTTGCTTAGAAGGATCAAGTTCTGAATGTAACTCTGTAAATTCTTTTATAGTACCTTTTATTTTTTCTTTTAATTCTGCTATCAAACTGTCTTTCTTTCGCTTTTGCTTATTCCACTCATATGAAATTTCTAACGCTGTACATATGTCTTGAATGTTTGTAATTGATATTTGATTATTTTTTCTGTTATCCTCCGGCAAAAGAGTAAGCAATGGTTCGCATTTACCACTCACAATACTATCCACTAATTTTGGAATATAATCAAATATATGAAGTACGGAAATTACATTTCCGTATTTTTTGGAAGAATAATTATCGTAAGGATCAGCGAATTTACAATATGCTGTTGTAAAGAATTGATTATCGGAATTTCTTTGGCTTAGATATGTATCAAAGAAAATGTTTTTTTGTTTTGACAAAATAGCAATCAAAGATTTAACAATGAGATAGTACTTCTCTATTTTATCAAATTCTTGTGCATTTTCAAAAGAAAAACGTACAAAGGAGTTAAGTTCCCCTAAACTGTATGATTTAAGATAATCATCATTATTTTTTCCACCAACCTGTTCTACAGAAATCGTTAGATTTACTTTTTCTCTATCTATTATCAAATCAATTGAATGAGTATAATCTTTCCAAGGGCGTGTTTTTATTTCCCATACGCCGTTAAAGCTTAAATCATTTTGTGTGTCAGCTGGATCAATAGCCATTTGTGGCATGAATATAGAATTTATATTGCCACCGTAAAATGTAATTGCATGAAATTCATCCCATCGGTTTGCTATTCGATTAAAAAATCCTCCAACATTTCCTGCAGACTGTACAATTATAGGCGTTGCAAATCGGACACACTTATCCAACCCAAAAAGGCTGTGATAAAACTTATCATTGCGCAACAATGCAATTGAATAACCGCCACTGCTACCGAATAGATATTCCGGCAACTCAATATTGCGCGAACAAATGCGATCAAAAATTTCCTCTATTTTTGTTGGATTGCTTTCGGCTGGAAGTAAAGAAACAATATAGTTCGACACGCTAAATGTAAATGTATCTTTATCAACATTGATATATCCATTAAAATCATTTGATACTTTCGCCATGTCTAATCTGTGACCTCCTTATAAAGCATTTGGATAAAACTGTTAAGATAGTTTCGGTATCATGATTGATTCGATTACGCTCTGCATAAACATTTCTAGGCTACGACAACAAATCAAAAATGGTAACATTGTGTTTCATAGAAACTTTCACTTTTAACATTTCATATAAAATTAAATGTTTTTTTGTTTTGTTGTAATTATACCACACTTTTATAAAAAGTCCTTATAAATTTTCATGTTATAATTCTCCTAGAGGAGTTGATAACATGAACAAAAAATATACTGAAGAACAAAAGCAAGTAGTAATTAATCAATTTACTGATGGAATGTCTGTAGTAGCTATTGTTTCTAATACTGGAATTCCTCGTAGCACGGTGTATGCGTGGGTTAAAATCTATCAAACCAAGCAAAACAAAAAAGAAGTTTCACTCAAAAACTTTCGCGTTCTCGAAGCAAAAGTAAAACGCTTAGAAGGAATCATTGAGATTTTACAAAATGTCGGTTGCCGGGTAGATGATCCCTTAGATATTAAGCTCTACACATTGGAACAACTTTATGGACAGTACAGCGTTCATATGTTGTGCGATGCGCTTAAAGTTTCAAGAGGAACATTTTACAACCACGTCCTTCGCAACAAAAAAGACAACACATGGTACGCTAAACGCCGAGAGGAGTATCGTCTGAAAATACAACAAATATATGATGACAGCAATCAAATCTTTGGCGCAGCTAAAATTGCCACTGTCATGAAAGATAATGGCTATCGTATCTCGGTTGAAATGGTTAGAAAACTGATGCGAGATATGGGGCTTATCAGCATTCGGCAAGATGCAAAGGATTTGTACGATAAAGAACAACGCCGATATAAAAATTACTTAAATCAACAATTTACTACCACAAGACCGAATGAGGTGTGGGTAAGCGATATTACCTATTTTCGGTTCAACAATAAGAATTTCTATATCTGTGTTATCCTTGATTTATTTTCACGCATGGTTATTGCCTATAAAGTGGGAAAAGTAAACAGTACACAACTTGTCAGAAGTACATTTCAAATGGCTTATATGGAGCAAAAACCCGTACTGCCGCTGACTTTTCATACGGATCGCGGCTCCAACTATCAGTCTAAAACTTTTCGCCTACTTTTACGTTCGTTCGGGGTGACTCAGTCTTTTTCCAGAGCACACATCCCATATGACAATTCCGTCATGGAATCTTTCTTTTCCAATCTTAAGCGAGAAGAACTATACAGAACAAAATACCGTTCTGAAGGCGAATTCAGAACGGCGGTAGATCGATATATAGTCTTTTATAATGAACAGCGGCCACACGCAAAAAACGGATACAAGACACCAATGAAGAAAGAACTGGACTATCTCAACAAACAGGCCATTTTATAACCAGAATCAAATTAGACAGACGGGTTCGGATTGTAAATTTTTTTGTTTTCAATCTTTGTTTTACACTTTTTTTGATTTTTCTGTCCAATTTGAATTTGGAAATAGATAGCCTACGAACCCGCATAAATACTGAGATTATAACAAAAACACCACTGCTGTCAAAACCTTAGGGGTTCAGATTTCAATGGTGTTTTCATATGGCGGAGACGGTGGGATTCGAACCCACGTCCCTCAGGGGGCATCATGATTTCGAGTCATGTCCGTTATGACCACTTCGATACGTCTCCGTGCGGTATAAAGATTGTATATCAAAAGTGGGCATTTGTCAATGATTTTATGTTGAAATGCTTTGTGCGATATGATAAAATTTATCTTATAACAACAAACTACGGCAAACTATAATTAACGGAGGCAAAAATATGATTGCTATTGTGGATTACGGCGCCGGAAATCTTATGAGCGTAAAAAAAGCGCTTGATTTCATAGGCGAGCAGTCCGTTATAACTTCGGATTGCAAGGTGATCGAGTCGGCAGAACGAGTGATTTTGCCGGGAGTAGGCTCATTTGGCGATGCCATGGATTCAATGGGGAAAAAGGGGCTTAATAAAACGGTTGAGCATGCGGCGCTTTCCGGTAAGCCTTTTTTGGGTATATGCCTTGGCTTGCAGCTGCTTTTTAAAAGCAGCCAAGAAAGCCCCGGCGCAAACGGCTTGGGAATTCTTTCCGGAAACATTTCTTTAATTCCGGGCAATGCGCAGCTGAAGGTGCCCCATGTTGGCTGGAATTCTGTTGAAACAAAGCCTCAAAGCAGGCTTTTTGCAGGCATTCCGAGCGGCAGCTATTTCTATTTTGTTCATTCTTATTATTTAAACGGAGCAGACAGTGCGGTTGTGGCAGGTAAAACAAATTACGGAGTTGAAATAGAGTGTGCCATTGAAAAAGGAAATCTTTTTGCAACGCAGTTTCACCCTGAAAAAAGCGGAGAAATCGGCTTGCAGTTGCTTAAAAATTTTGCAAAGGCGGAGGTTTAAATTATGTATGCTAAAAGAATTATACCTTGCCTTGATGTGAAAAACGGCAGGGTTGTTAAGGGTGTTTCTTTTGTTAATCTGCGTGATGCGGGCGATCCTGTTGAGTGTGCGGCCGCTTATGACAAAGCCGGTGCCGACGAACTTGTGCTGCTTGATATAACTGCCACACACGAAGGCAGAAGCACAATGATAGACATTGTTGAACGTGTTGCAAACAGCGTTTTTATTCCGTTTACGGTTGGCGGCGGAATTAAAACCGTTGATGATTTTAAAGAACTTTTAAGAGCCGGTGCAGATAAGATTTCCGTTAATTCGGCGGCGGTGCGAAATCCTGATCTTATAAATGAAGCTGCATATAAATTCGGAAGCCAATGCGTTGTTTGCGCTATTGATGCTAAAAGGAACGGCGCAGGCTGGGAGGTTTATCTGAACGGCGGCAGAATTCCAACGGGCATTGATGCCGTTGAATGGGCAAAGGATGCTTATAAACGAGGTGCGGGTGAAATTTTGCTTACATCTATGGATTGTGACGGGCAAAAAAAAGGCTACGACAATGAATTAAACCGTGCTGTTTCAGAAAGTGTGGGAATTCCTGTTATTGCATCGGGCGGTGCCGGCGCAAAAAAACATTTTTATGATGCATTTACATACGGCAAAGCAGATGCCGTGCTTGCGGCAAGTCTTTTCCATTTTAACGAATTGCCTGTTCCAGAGTTGAAAAAATACCTTAAAGAAATGAATATTCCCGTAAGGCTTTAATTATTTGCCAACCGAATTATATTTAATTCGGTTGGCTTTTTTTGATTGAAACTCATTTGGGATAATGTTATAATAAGCTATATTTAAAATTATTAAAAGCGTTAATTATCGGCTGTGTTCGGGCATTTGAAAATGATTGAAATAAAGCCGGCAAACAGCTCTGATTGCTTGTGCGGAGCGAAAAACGATAAATTATAATTTCGGCGAAAGGTTATAAAAAATGGCAAAGGAAAATAAAAACCCAAAATTTATTGAGAATGATAATATAGTTATCGGCAGAAATGCTGTGGCAGAGCTGCTTAAAAGCGGCAGAGAAATTGAAAATATCATAATTGCAAAGGGCAGCAGAGAGGGCTCTGTAAACAAAATCGTTGCAATGGCTCGTGAAAAAGGCATTGTAATTAAGGAAGCTGATTCACGCAAGCTGGATTTCATGTGCGGCGGTGCAAATCATCAGGGCGTTGTGGCAAACGTGCCGGCCCATGAATACAGCAGCGTTGATGAAATACTTGCACTTGCCGAAGAAAAAGGCGAGGCTCCTTTTATTATCATATGCGATGAGATTGAGGACAGCCGCAATCTCGGTGCGATTATCAGAACGGCAGAGGCTTGCGGAGTGCACGGTGTAATAATTCCAAAGCGCAGAAATGCCGGGCTCAATTTCATTGTTGCAAAAACTGCCTGCGGTGCGCTTGAATATGTTAAGGTGGCAAGGGTTTCAAATCTTGCTTCAACCATTGATGATTTAAAAAAGAAAAATATTTGGGTTTATGCTGCAGATATGGATGGTCAACCGTGGTGCAAAACAGATTTTTCCGGCGGTGCGGCTCTTGTTATCGGCAGTGAGGGCAAGGGTGTCGGCAGGCTTGTTAAAGAAAAATGCGATGTAACCGTTTCGCTTCCTATGAGAGGCAATGTAAACAGCCTTAATGCATCTGTTGCGGCATCTGTTATTATGTATGAAATCGCCAAGCAAAGACTTGGCTTGTGATGAGTGGTTTAAATGAGTGAAAACAGAGATCTTTCTATTGAAGAAATATTAAAAGAAGCAGAGGCGGTGCTTAAAAGCATTGATAAAAAATCTGCTTTGGCAAAGGAGGAAATCAAAAATGTTGATGAACCTCTTGAGCCGGAGACTGTAAAAACCTTTGTTCCGAAATCTGAAAACAACACCGGGCGCGGCAATTCCGATGCGGCTGTTAAGCCATATGTGCCGGGCAAAGCAAAGCCAAGGCAGCAGGAACCGGCAGAAGGGAAAACCGCCGTTGTGCCAAGCCTTGACAAACAGAAAACGGCAAAGGTGCCCGCAACGGATAAAACGGCGGTTGTGCCGATTAAAAAAGCTGAGGCAAAAAAGTTTTTCAAAAGCTATTCTTCCGATGCGGAATACGGCTCTGCTCCTCCGAAAATCATTGAAAAGGCAGCCACCATAAAAAGCCGTTCAAGATTTGATAAAACTCTTGATTTACAGGAAATACCAACAATTCTTGCGGTTGAAGAACTTGATAAAACACGAGTTATGCTTTCGAAAGACAGGGATAACAAATCGGATTTTATTGCCGAAAATGAAGAATATGACAACTCGGATCAAATCAGAATGACGGGTTTTGATGACGAAGTTGACGAAGTGCCGGTTATAGATGAAGAGCTTGCAGAGGAACAGCTTCGCCGCAGGCGAGAGGAAAAGGTAAACAAGTTTAGATTGTTTACTCCGGAAGAATTTGAGGGCGACGATAAAAGCCGAGCAAAAAAAATAAAATTTGATGATTACAGAAAAAGCAGTGAGCGCACGGAAACGCTTGAAAGCCTTTTCAAGCTTAAAACAAAAATTCAACTGCGAATTTCATTTACGATTGTTTTCGGATTACTTTTGCTTTTTCTAACCGTTCTTAAAAACACGGCATATTTGCCGCCGTTTTTAAATAATGATTTTAACTATTATTTAACGGCAATCATAATTTATGCAGCCGTAATGATAACAAATATAGGCTCGCTATTGCGCGGCTTTAATTTCAAAAAGGGAATAAATTTTTATTTTCCGATAACACTTGCCTCTGTGATTGCAATGGCAAACACGGCAGCACTTTTGGCAAATCCCGATTTGGTTTATGACGGAGGCACGCTTTTTTCGCCGGCGGCGGCTTTTGCTTTGATTATAGCCGAGTTGGGCAGGCGTGAAACCGTTGTGAGGGTTATTGATAATTTTGAATTTTTAACCGGCAGAGGGGATAAATCAACCGTTGAGGATATTGTAAACGAAGTGGATGCAAGAATAATCTCAAAAAACATGCTTGACGGAGAGCCTTATTTAAAATACAGTGTTAAAACCGATTTTCCCACAAGCTTTTTGGAAATTTCATTTGCATATGAGCCTGCGGATAAAATCGCAAAGGTGCTTTCACCTGTTTTTATATGCATAAATTTGATTATGTTTGCAGTCATGGGAATCATTAAGCATAATTGGAACGAAGCATTTAATCTGCTAACGGCGGGTGTTATTATTTCGTGCCCTGCAATAACGTTGTTTGCCTCTAATTATGCGCTTTCGCAGATTTCCAAATCGCTTTCAAAAAAAGGAGCAATGGTATGCGGCTTTGAGGGCGCACATTATGTTCATAATTCAAATGCGCTTGTTATGGAAGCAGCAGATCTATTCAGCTCTCGCTCTTGCAATTTGCACGGCATTAAAACCTTTAATGGGGCAAAAATTGATGATGCCATATTGCAAACGGCCGCTGTTGTTATGCAAATAAAGAGCCCGCTTGCAAATGTTTTTGATGATGTAATTATAGGCAAGCAATCTATATTGCCGCAGGCAGAGGATATTGTGTATGAAGACAAAATGGGAACCTCCGCATGGATATATCAAAAGAAAGTTCTTGTAGGTAATCGTGATTTGCTTATTCGCCACGGTGTAACAGTGCCGAAAGAGGATTATGAAAGAAAATATACCCGCAAGGGCAGAAAGGCACTTTATCTTGCCGTTGCAGGCAAGGTTATGGCAATGTTTATAGTCAGCTATGAGGCAGATCCGTCACTCAAAAAGTTGCTTAAAAAGCTTGAGCGCAGCGGCATAACCATCATTTTGCGCAGCTGCGATCCTTATATCAACGAAGAAAGCCTTAAAAATATTTTTGATGTTCCTGAGGGCTTTATAAGAGTTATGACGGCATCAAACGGCCGCAGCTTTGAAAAATACAGCGGTGCGGTTGCTGAAAAAAGCCCGGCGTATTCCGTTCACAACGGCACGGCAGAGGCCTTTATAGCATCTGTTTTGGGCGCCGATAATCTTGTGGGCACGGAAAAAACAATTTCTGCGCTTTGTACCTTTGGATGTGCAATCGGCTTTGGTGTTGCGGGGCTTCTTGGCTTTTCCGGCGGCATGAGCCAGCTAACGGCTGTTAATGTTATTATTTTCCAAGCGGTTTGGAGTATATTTGTGCTTTTAGTTACAAAAATTAGAAAAAACGGCGTTTAATTTGCTTCGCCGCAATATTTTAAGGAGTGCTTTATATGAAAAAGTTAGAGGGAACAAAAACTCAGGCCAATCTTATGGCAGCATTTGCAGGTGAAAGCCAGGCGCACACCAAATATCAATATTATGCATCAAAGGCTAAAAAAGACGGTTATAATCAAATAGCGGCTATTTTCACAGAAACTGCAATGAATGAAAAAGAGCACGCAAAAATTTGGTTTAAGCTGTTGGAGTTTGATGGAGAGCGTTTCAAGGGACAGCTTATACAAGAACCTTACGACGTCAGCCACATGCACGAGGGTGATGAAGGGTGGTTTACGGTAGAGGATGTGACCGACTGGATAATCTATTTAGAGGAATTTTCGGTTGCTCCGGATACCGCCTATCTGCTTGTCTGATACAAAAGGAAGCGGGGAGAAGATTGTAAGGGCTTTTATTCGCCATTCCCGGATATTTTATCTAAATTTGCCTTCGCTAAACACGAATATGTTATGGAAAGTTTCAGTGAATTGATAAAAGCACGCCGCAGCATGCGGAAGTTTAC
>OHTD01000859.1_pt1 | contig 15272 bp, 13 predicted proteins | sample 1578871 | NCBI WGS metagenome assembly OHTD01 (sample SAMEA3879574, study PRJEB24766) | human gut metagenome | biome: human-associated habitat; feature: feces | place: USA | collected 1985/1987 | reverse complement strand
TTTGTAATATTTTTGCTACGTCTATTATTCTTGCAACAGGCGGCATCGGAGCAGTATATAAAGATTCTACTAATGCTCATGGAGCAACTGGAGATGGAATTGCTGCAGCATATAGAGCAGGAGCAAAACTTCGTGGTATGGAATTCGTTCAATTTCATCCTACTGTTTTTTATGATGTTACGGGAAATATTAAAGGACAAAAGTTTCTCATTAGTGAGGCAGTACGTGGTGAAGGTGCCTATTTAGTAAATATTAATGGCGAACGGTTTATGAAAAAGTATGATCAACGTTTAGAATTAGCACCAAGAGATATTGTTTCCCAATCAATTATGAAGGAAATGTATGATACTTGGAGTCAATATGTGTATATTGATGCTAGACATTTAGGAAAGGATTTTTTAATACAACGTTTTCCTACTATCTACCAAAAATGTTTAGAATCTGGATATCATATGGAAAATGACTTGATTCCGGTTGCTCCAGTTGAACACTATGGTATTGGCGGTGTTCAAATCGATTTAAATGGCGAGACATCAATTTCTAATCTTTACGCAAATGGTGAGTGTTGTTCATCAGGAGTTCATGGTGCCAATCGACTTGCTAGTAATTCACTTTTAGAATGCATTGTTTTTGGTAAAAGAATTGCCAAAATAGTTAATCAGAAAACTATATTGCATATAGAAAGTTGGAATATAGATATTGAATATTCAGTAAACAAATACAATTATCACCCCATTCGTGAAGAAATTCGTGATACAATGAGTAAATATGTTTTTATTGTTAGGGATAGTGATGGGTTACATCTTGCCCAAAGCATAATTAATCGACATTATCGAAATTTGTGCAAATATCCGTTTACTACTGTAGATTATTATAGAGCATTAAATATTGTTACAGTTGCTAAATTGATAACTGATGCAGCTGAGGCTAGAAAGGAAAGTATAGGTTGTCACCTAAGGATAAATTAATATGGATAAAAAGATAATTGAATTAATAAAACAAGCCTTAATTGAAGATGGATATGACAATGATGTAACAACTTTTAATTTAATAAATAAAGATATGATGTTATCGGGAAGTTTTATTGTTAAAGCAACTGGAGTTGTATCTGGTATTGATGTTGCCAAAGAGGTTTTTAGGCAGATTAACCCTAAAATAAAAATGGAAATTCTCAAAGATAATGGAACTTTTGTCAATAGAGGTGATGTAATTGCTAGTATTGAAGGTCCAATGAGGGATATTTTACGTGGTGAAAGGGTTGCATTGAATTTTTTACAAAGAATGAGTGGGATTGCTGCAACCACTGCTAAATTTGTTCAAGAATTGGCTGGAACAGAATGCAAAATTTTAGATACTAGAAAAACTACTCCACTTTTAAGAGTGTTAGAAAGACAAGCTGTAAGAGATGGTGGTGGAATGAATCACCGATATAATTTATCTGATCAAGTATTGATAAAAGATAATCATATAGCTGCTATTGGTAGTATTGAAAAAGCAGTAGAAATGGTTAGAAAATCTGTTGGAAAAACAATGAAAATTGAAGTGGAAGTTGAGACTAAAGAAGAATTCCTAGAAGCATTAGGAACTTCTGCGGATATTATTATGCTTGATAATATGAACTGTGAGGATATGAAGAAAGCAGTAGAGATAACCGCAGGCAGAGCAAAGCTGGAAGCCAGCGGCAACGTAACGCTCGACAATATCCGTGACGTTGCACTGACGGGCGTTGATATAATCAGCCTCGGTGCGCTCACTCACAGCGTGACAGCTTTTGATATTTCGATGAAGTGGAAGAAGAAAGCATGACCAACTGTGATTGCTGCGTAAACTATGTTTATGATGATGAGTACGACTGCTACACCTGCCTTGTAAATCTTGACGAGGATGAAATGCGCCGTTTTATAACGGGCGACAACTACAACTGTCCGTATTTCAGAAACGATGATGAATACGAACTTGCAAGAAAGCAGTAACACTGAAAGGAAAAGCTATGACAAAGATACCGAGAGGTGACAAATCATATATCGGAAAGGCTGTCACTGTGACGGTTGACCGACCGATAGGCACACATCACCCAAAGCACCCTGAAATAGTATATCCGATAAACTACGGCTATGTCGAGGGGCTTCTCGGCGGTGACGGCGAGGAACAGGACGTATATATTCTCGGTGTTGATAAGCCCGCCAACAAGGCAGAGTGCGTTATCATCGCAACTGTTATGCGTACAGACGATAACGAGGACAAGTGGGTAGGAGTGCCGTCTGAGCTTGTCGGCTCTGAGCTTTGCTGTGAGTGCAATATAGTAAATGCCGTTCATTTTCAGGAGCAGTTCCACACCTCTGAGATATTCGCCTTATATGAAAAGACCTGCGGTGCGGTAATGTACACAGGGGACGGCGATGACCGCAGATATTTTCTTATCAAGAACAACAGCGGTCATATCGGCTTTCCGAAGGGTCACATCGAGTACGGCGAAAATGAGCGTGAGACCGCTCTGCGTGAGGTTTTCGAAGAGTGCGGACTTGAAGCGGAATTAGATGAAGATTTCCGTGCGGAGTACACATTCCATACGCTTGACAACACCGAAAAGACAAGCGTATTCTTTGCAGGAAGGTTTGACAGGGATGCCGCCGTGAAGATTCAGCAGGAAGAGGTAATAGGCGACTGGCTGTTAAGCTACGGGGAGGCTATGAACAAGCTGAACTGGGAGCAGGACAAGGCGATTTTAAAAGCCTGCGAGGAATATCTCAATTCAAAGCAGAATTAATTATATATCTGTAAAAATACCCTTGCGAAACGTTTTGGAGTTTGCAAGGGTATTTCTTTATATTTTTGCATATAGAAAAGGACGGGCAGAACCCGTCCTTTGAAAAAGCGTATTCAGCGCAGAACTTACTTGAGTTCGATCTTTGCGCCAGCCTCTTCGAGCTTAGCCTTGATTTCCTCAGCTTCAGCCTTAGAAGCGCCTTCCTTGATAGCCTTAGGAGCAGCTTCAACGAGCTCCTTAGCTTCCTTAAGACCAAGACCGCAAACGTCCTTAACTGCCTTGATAACAGCCATCTTAGCATCACCGAATGATGCGAGAACTACGTCAAATTCTGTCTTTTCTTCAGCTGCTGCTGCACCGCCTGCTGCGGGGCCTGCTACTGAAACTGCTGCTGCAGATACACCGAATTCTTCTTCGAGAGCCTTAACGAGCTCGTTGAGCTCTAATACTGATAAGCCCTTTACTTCTTCAATCATAGCTAAAATTTTCTCTGAAGCCATTTTAATTATCCTCCGTTAATATGTTTTCATTGTTTGTGTTACGGCAGGTTTATGCCGCCGATTTTGTCCGTACAGAAATTATTCTGCTGATTCGGACTGCTTCTTCTCGATTTCGCTTACTGCGATAGCGAGCTTCTGGATAGGGGACTGAAGCATAAATACCAGCTGTGCAAGCAGTGTTTCCTTTGTAGGAAGCTTTGCGTATGCAACAACTTCGTCCTTGCTGATGCCCTTACCGTCAACGAATCCCTTCTTGATTGAGAATGATCCGTTGCTTGCTTCTTCCTGCTTGTACAGGATCTTAGGAGCAGTTACGATGTCTTCCTCTGCGAGTGCGAGAGCTGTTGTTCCTTCGAGAACATCCTCAATACCCTCAACGCCTGCCATCTCAGCTGCACGCTTTAAAAGAGTGTTCTTAACTACGAAGTAGTCGATACCTGCCTCACGAAGTTCCTTTCTCAGAACTGTGTCATCGGCAACTGTGATACCGCTGTAATCAACGAGCACACCGCAAGCGGACTTCTTGAGCTTTTCAGCGAGTTCAGCAACGTAATTCTGCTTTACCTGTAAAACTTTCTCACTAGGCATATTGTTTTCTCCTTTCGTGATTTACTGTTCGTAAAAAGGAAAAACATTTAATAAAAATGCCCTCCTCTGTAAGACAGAAAAGGGCAGAAAATTCAGTATTCTTCCCATTCCTCGGCAGGTGAGCATATGCTCGTTAGCGGTAAACCGACCTGCTGTCTTTAGAACAGCGTGATTATTATATCATATTAAAATGCGGTTGTCAAGTAGTTTGACGTAATTTTTTATTTGTCTATATGTGAAAAACACGGCGGGAGGGTTTACGGCTGTCAAAACGCCGATTGACCGCACACCGAAGAAATACCGGAATGCTTATGAAAACGATTATCGTAGCAGGTATGAATAAAGCCGTTCACAGAGCCGTTTTTCAGCTCTGCGAACGGCTTTTAGCTTATTGCGGGGATAATGACACTTATCGGAGTAATCTTATTTAATCAATCCGTATTTGCAAGTGCCGATATACTTGAAGCCGTCCGATGATACCCGGTACAGCAGAATTGTGTTGTTATCGTCATTGGGATCTACATCTGTGTCATCATTCCAGACGTATGCTCCGACATAACCGTAATATATATTTGTCGTGCCGGTTTCCTTCTGTATCATAGACGTATATACTGCTCCGTTTCCGGTCGTACTGATAATATCAAACATTCTGTCGTATTTGTTTGTTTTTGATGCCGCATTTCCGCTCTTTACATCGGCAATATCAAGCTCATCGAGATATGTAAGGGATAAGGTCTTATTTTTCAGCGGCTTGTTGTTATTGTCGGTAATAAAGCAGCTTTCTTTATGCGGGTCTATTGAAATATAACCGAATTTGTCGTAATTATCCCTTGTCACAGGCTGAGTGACCGTTATTACGGAATCCTCAGCATATTCGCCGGTCGCCTTTCTGAATTCTTCTGCGTTGACATACGGTTTTGTGCATTTTATGGTTTTATCGCCATTGCTGAACGACACTTCACGGTAAACAACATCGGATATGTTGTAATAATCCTTGTTATTTATTCTGAAATGCAGGGTGTTGCCGCTACCGTTTGCATAGATTTTTCTTACACAACCGTCCTCGCCCTTGCCGTAGTCCTCTATCACAGCTCCCGTAAACCATCCGTCTGTGGTATCTGTGTCGCAAAGCTCATATTTCTTACCGTTGACTTCCATGCTTTCATAATACATATCCGCAAGGTCTGACAGGGTGAAATCGTTTGTTTCGCCTACAACCTCAAATTTTCCGGCAGAGAGTGTGCCGTTAGTCAGGTCTACATTTATAACGCTGTTACTGCTCTTTTCGGTTACGGTGAATACCGTAAAGCCGTTGTCGCCGGTAGGCTTCATCATAGGACCGCCTATAACGTATGTGCCGTAATCAAGGCTCTTGAAGGTGTAATCGCTGCCGTTTGTATTGATATACGGCACTTCCGAAATTTTGAGTTCTTCTATTTTTATAATTTCGTTGTTTGTAAGGAACGCTTTATCAACCTTGTAGTAGAACAGCATACTCTTATCAAGATAGGCGGCACTGCCTTTCATTCTGAGAGTAACATTTATTGCCGTGTCCGACGGTGCGGGGGCGGGCTTTACAGTTGCCGATGTTGTCGGTGCTTTTGATGCTGCGGTGGTTGTCGTGGTTGCGATGGTTGTTGTGGCTGTGGTGGTCGTTGTGGTTGTTGTGGTTGTGGTGGTTGTTATTGCGGTAGTCTGAGGTGCGGTGGAAGTTGCGGAAATTGTTGTTCCTGCTTTGGTTTCTTCGGGCTGAGATAAGTTGTCGCTGTCACCCGCCACAGAGGTTATATCAATGGTTTTCGCGTCTGATTCTATTTCGCTTGCCATTCCGCAATTATACATAAAATTATCGGAGTATGCGTTTACGTCCATAAAAATCGTGTTATATATCTCAACAACTATACGAAGTTTTCCGTCAACATATTTCATAGGTATATATTTAAGCTCAAACGTTTTGCTGTCGTTATTGCCCTCTTTTGCGGTAAGCGATAACAGTATCAAAGAATTATGGCTTTCATCGGTATAAACAGCCGCACAATACTGTGCATGCGCTGAGTAGGGTTCTGTTATCGGAAGCTCTTTGCCGATATTTATACCGAAATTCGATTTTATGTTATTTTTATCCGCCGGCTGAATGTAATCGGGGCAGTAATCATAAAAATCTTCCGTGAAATTATCTGAGTAATTTCCCGTATATACCTGTGATACGGTGTTTATAAATTCCTCTGAGGTGTCAAAACCGAAATACGCTTTGTCGGCATAATAAAAACGTTCATTTTCATAATAGCCCGTGCCGACAAAGCAGTTGGCACTGTTGTTTTTGAAGCTTTCAATTTCCTGTACACTCATATCCGAGGATATGCCTACCGCCGCATTGCTGTCGGGAAGAACGATATATTTGTTTGTGATGTCAATTGCATTATCAAACAGCTTAAGCATTTCACTCTGAACCTGCTTATCCGTGCAGAAAAGACTGTCAAAATCATCAGCCGCATTGATTTCTGTAGTATCTATGGTCGGTGTATTATCTATCCTGCGATAAGTTATTTTTCCGAGCTGTGCCCAGAATGTCTTGTCATCAACGAAAGTCATTCCGCTCTTTTCGGAATGTACCTTTGTGTTTTCCGAAGGCGTAATAATACTGTCGGCGGCACTGTTGTCGCCTATTGATACGTTTATAGGTCCGCCCTGATTGTTTGTTACCGCAAAATGTATACCGACACCTGCCGTGCCTGCGGCGACAACTACTGCGGCGGCCGCTGCGGCATAACGTTTTATCTGCGGTATGAAGCTGCGTTTCTTGTCGCTTTGCAACAGCCTGTCAAGGCCGTTTTTCTTCTGCTCGTCTGTAGCGTTTACTTCATCGAATGCCTGTTTAATTGTCATTTTATTCAACGCTCCTTTCGTCACCGAGGACATTTCTCAGCTGTTCCCTCGCTTTCTGCAATCTTGTGCGGACCGCAGAAGAGCTTATATGCAGCATCTGTCCTATTTCTTCGCTTGAGTATCCGTCATAATAGAACAGATACACAGGTATTTTCAGCTTGTCGGGCAGTTTTGAAAGCTCGCTGAGAAGCTCTTTTGCTTCATTGCTTATATTGCTGTCGGGAATATTGTCGTTGAGCGGCTCGTTTTTTCTGCACGCCGCCTTGAGCATATTCTTGCAGATATTTGAAGCAACACGGATAAGCCATGCTTTTTCGTGATTTTCGCTTTCAAACTGTTTTCTTGTTTCGATTGCTTTCAGAAAAGCGTTATGTACAGCGTCTTCTGTATCCTGTATATTTTTCATATACATATAGCACACCCTGTAGAGAGTGTCGAAATTGCGTTCATAAAGCTCTCTTATGCTCTCGGAAGAATAATCTGACGTCATAAATCGTTCCCCCTGAGTTTTTCTCTTTGAATGTAATACAACTGACAGATGTGTTTTGTCTGTCGGAGAATAAAAAAATGCGGTTGAAAGTTCAACCGCAAAACAAGGACGGAGAAACCCGTCCTTTATATCATCTTTCTTCCCTGAAGTACGCTTCACCGAGCGCCTTAGGCGGCTGATTCTCTTTCTTCTTTCTCATTGCTATGAAAATCAGCACTATAATAGTGGCGATGTAAGGGAGCATTGTTAAAAACTGCGAGGGTATCTGTATCTCCCAGCCCTGCATCTTGTAGTTTAAACCTCTCAGCATACCGAAAAGGTAGGCGGCGAATATCGCCTTGAGCGGATTCCATGTACTGAATATGATGAGAGCAACGGCTATCCAGCCTGCGCCTGCCGTAACGTTATCCTGCCAGGTTGTCAGGAATGCGGTTGACAGATAAGCGCCGCCGAGTCCGCAAAGGAAACCGCCGAGCAGAATATTTATATACTTATGGAGCGTAACATTTATGCCCGAAGCATCAGCCGCACCGGGATTTTCGCCAATCGCCCTTACATAAAGTCCGAGCTTTGTCTTGTTGAGGTAGAAATACGCAAGCACGGCTATGACAAGTCCGAGCCATACATATATATCCTGCGAGAAAACAGCCTCGCCGAGTATTGGGATATTGCTGAGAACAGGTATTTCTACAGGGCGGAATGCCGAGCTTACCGACTGGGGTATCTGTTCGCTTGATACCCAGCCGCCTATAAGACCGGAAACGCCCGTGCCGAATATGGTCAGCACAAGACCGGTAACGACCTGGTTTCCTCTGAGCGTGACGGTTATAAAGGCATATATAAGCGCACCTGCCGCACCTGCCGCACCTGCTGCCAGCATAGCGAGCAGAGGATTTCCCGTAGCACACGCAACTGCGAAGCCGAGCGATGCACCCATAAGCATCATACCCTCGACACCGAGGTTCATATGACCTACCTTTTCACAAAGTATACCGCCGACAATGGCAAACAGTATCGGAGTACCTGTCTGAATGGCAGTCTGTAAAAACAGACCTATCTGATGAAGAATCTCCATTATTCAGCCTCCTTTACTGCGGTATGCTTGCGAAACGATATTTTATAGTTTATAAAGAACTCACACGCAAGAACGAAGAATATTATGACGCCCTGCATTATTTCCGTAATGGACGAGGGTATTTTCATTACCTGAAGCGAGCTTCCGCTCTGGAGAAGTATCGAGAACATAAACGACGCAACCACGATAACGGGCGGCTTCAGCTTTGCAAGCCAGGCGGTGATTACCGCAGTAAAGCCAAGACCTGCCGACATCGAATCGGTTATCGACTTCTCAACGGCGCTCGACTGCATAAAGCCTGCCATTCCGCAAAGACCGCCGGAGATAAGAACTGCAATCACCAGAATTTTAACCGTATTCATACCGGCATATTTTGCGGTGGTTTCGCTTTCGCCGATAACATCTATCTGATAGCCGAGCTTTGTGTAGCGGAGCAATATCGTCATAATAATTACGAGTACCAGCATAATTATCCAGCCTGCGTGAATGCCGAATACATCGGGCAGTACCGCATTTTCCGAGAAGTTAGGCACCTTTGCCGCACCGAGTGCCGCAGGGTCTTTCCACGGGCCGTATTGCAGATAGCTTATAAAGGCTATTGCTATATAGTTCATCATCAGCGTTACAAGCGTTTCGCTCGCACCGAATCTTGCTTTGATGACCGCAGGGATAAGCGCCCATATGCCGCCGCAGACAAAGCCTGCAACGCACATAAGCGGTAAAAGGAGTATCGGCGGCAGATCGGGACACATAAAAGCCATTGATGCCGCACCGAATGCACCCATATAGAACTGACCCTCAGCACCGATATTCCAGAACTTCATTCTGAACGCTATCGCTATACCGAGCGAAAGAGTGGTAAGCATTATCGTTTTGTTCATAACGTCCTTGAAACGCTTGAACGGGGTCTGTATTATTTTGCCGAAAACCTTGAAAGGATCATAGCCCATTATGGCAAGAACAATGCCGATAAATATCAGCGACAGCACGATGGCGCCTATTCTTATAAGAACGTCAACGAGCTTTGATGTGCCTTTCTGCCGCTTTGAAATCTGTATCATGCTCATACGGCCTTCTCCTCTCCCTTATTGATATGGTCGCCCACCATCATAAGACCTATGTCTTCCTTAGTGACGGTCGTGGGGTCTACTATGTCGATTATCTCACCGTCGTGTATTACCATAAGTCTGTCGGAAATGCTTTTCAGCACGTCAAGATCCTCGCCTATGAACAGCACGGCAACGCCTTTTTTCTTCTGCTCGTTTAACATATGATATATATTGTATGACGCACCTATATCAAGACCTCTTACGGGATAAGCGGTTATAAGCACCTTGGGCGAGAGCCATATTTCTCTGCCGAGAAGCACCTTCTGTATATTGCCGCCGGACAGCTTCTTTACCGTGTAGTTTACAGACGGAGTGTAAATATCAAAATCGTGTACGATCTGCTCTGCGAGCTTCTTTGCAAACTTGCTGTCTATGAACGGACCGGGATTATGGTTATAGGACTTTAGGATAACGTTGTTCGTTATGCTCATTCCTGCTACAAGACCCATACCGAGTCTGTCCTCGGGGACAAAGCTCATACTTATGCCCTTGCGGATTATCGCTCTGGGATCAAGTCCCTTTATGCTGTCGCCGTCAAACTCAATATCACCGTCAGTCATTTTGTCAAGACCTGCGATTATCTCGCAAAGCTCCTTCTGACCGCTTCCTGCTATACCTGCGACACCGAGTATCTCACCGCCGTATACGTCAAAGTTCACGTTATCAAGCACGTTTACGCCGTCTGTGTTTTTCTTCGTGAGATTTTTCACGGAAAGCATCGGCTTTGCGTTATAGTCACAGCACTGCGGACGCTCTATTTCAAGGGTTACCGCCTTGCCGACCATCATCTCGGTAAGCTGTTGGGGAGTGGTTTCGCTCGTTTTTACCGTACCGATACATTCACCCTTACGCAAAACGGTAACACGGTCGGAAATATCCATAACCTCCGCCATCTTATGAGTGATAATTATTATCGTACAGCCCTGCTCCTTCATCTTTCTGAGAATAGCAAACAGTGCGGTTATCTCCTGCGGAGTAAGCACTGCTGTAGGCTCGTCAAGTATAAGAACGTTTGCGCCTCTGTAGAACACCTTCATTATCTCTACAGCCTGCTTTTCGCTGACAGACATATTGTATATCTTCTTGTCGGGGGTAACGTTAAGGCCGTATTTCTCGTTCAGCTTGTTCACGTGGTGAGCCATACGCTTTTTCGATGTGACAAAATGCTTTATGTGACCCATTACCACGTTTTCTGCGGCGGTCATTACATCGACTAACTTGAAGTGCTGATGTACCATACCGATGCCTGCCTTTATAGCGTCACCGGGAGAGCCGAAGTGCATCTTTTTACCGTCGATCGAGATAGTACCGCTGTCGGGCGTATATATGCCGCTGAGCATATTTACAAGGGTACTCTTGCCCGAACCGTTTTCGCCGAGCAGGGCAAGTATCTCGCCCTTGTATACGTCAACGGAAATATCCTTGTTTGCGTATACCGAGTCAAACGATTTGGTTATGTGTTCAAGTTTTATATAAGGGTCTGCCATATAACCTCCTTGAAAATAGCGATTTGTCTTTTTAAAACATCGCAGATATTCCGGTGCTTTAAAAAGACAAATCGGGCAGTCGCAAAGGACTGCTCGTATTGTCTTTAATAGTCTTAAGATTCTGTGACCTGTAGATTATGCGGGGATAGTACCTGTTACACCCTTTACAAACCAGTTCATGTTCCAGATCTCGTCGTCTGTCATCTTAACGCCGTCTTCAACCTTCTTGTTGCCTTCCTGATCGTAGAGAGGGCCTGTGAAGGGTTCGAGTGTGCCGTCAATGATAGCCTTCTGAGCTGCATCTACCTTTTCCTGTGTGCCTTCTGCGCAGAGGTCTGTCAGCTTGTCAAGGTATGTCATGTTAGCGGCAAGACCTTCCCAGTATGCACGGCTTGTCCATGTACCGTCCATAGCCTTCTTTACATCGTCTGTGTAGAATGTCTTCCAGTCGAAGCAAGCGGCTGTGAGGTAAGCCTTGGGAGCAGCGTCTGATGTGGGGAAGTTGTAGCCGATGCAGTATGCGCCCTTTTCTTCAGCGGCAACCTGAGGAGCTGTTGTATCCTGGTGCTGAGCGATTATGTCAACACCCTTGTTGAGAAGCTCAAGTGCTGCCTGCTTTTCAACAGTGGGGTCATACCATGTATCTGTGAATACTACTTCTACCTTAGCGTCGGGGTTTACAGACTGTACACCGAGTGTGAATGCGTTGATACCACGGATAACCTCGGGGATACCCTTAGCGGCAACATAACCGATGTAGTTCTTCTGTGTCTTCATACCTGCAACGATACCTGCAAGGTAACGAGCCTGGTATACCTTACCGAAGTAGGTTGACATATTGTCTTCTCTCATATAGCCTGAGCAGTGAGCAAACTTTACATCGGGATGCTCCTTTGCCATCTGGTCTGTACCTTCCATAAAGCCGAATGAGTTTGTGTAGATAAGGTTGCAGCCTTCATCGATAAGTGTCTGGATAGCTTCCTTAGTGTCGGCAACGGTTTCGGGTACGTCCTCAACGTAGAAGGTCTTTACGCCCATAGCCTCAACTGCAAGTCTGCCTGCATCGTGAGCCTGTGTGTAACCGCCGTCGTTGATCTTGCCGATGTAAACAAAGCCTGCTACAACATTGCTCTTGGCTGTGCTGTCGCCTGTGCTCTGTGCGTCGGAAGTCTTGCTTTCATCCGTACCGCTTGTTGCGGCATTGCCGGAGCAGCCTGTGAGTCCTGCTGTAAGTGCGCAGGTTGCCGCCAGTAAAATGGCGATAAGTTTCTTTTTCATGTTTTTCCTCCCTATTAAAACAGTAAAAGATATATTAACGGCATTTTGCCGCTAAATACGGTTATTTACAAGTCAATACCGCATAATTATTGTCGTGCGATTGCTTAGTCAGATTTTTCGTCAGATTGTATAAATTGAACGCAGGCAGGCTGGCGCCTGTCAAGCGAAATTTGTGCAAGATGGCGGAAAATATGCAAGCTTAGCGTACGGCAAAGGCGATAGCCGTTAATTGTGCGGTGTTGCCTTAATAGGCTCAGTGTCTGAAAATACAGCCGCCGTCAACGCTCATCGAGTCAACTATTGCGAGCGATTCTACTCTGATGCCTTTCGAGCGGACAAGGTCTCCGCCCTTCTGGAAGCCCTTTTCTATAACGATACCTGCGCCTGCTATACTTGCGCCTGCGCCCTTTACTATGTCGATAAGGCCGAGTAAAGCACAGCCGTTTGCAAGGAAGTCGTCGATTATAAGCACGTTGTCATCGGGCGACAGGAACTTCTTGCTGACTATTACGTTATATGTACGCTTGTGCGTAAAGCTCTCAATAGAGGTCGAATAAACCTCGCCGTCTATGTTTACGCTCTGCGCCTTCTTCGCAAATACGACAGGACATCCGAAATACTGCGCCGTAACGCACGCAATGCCGATGCCCGACGCTTCTATAGTCAGTATCTTGTTTATGCTCTTGTCGGGGAACAGTCTGCAGAACTCCTTGCCGATTTCGTTGTAAAGCTCAATATCCATCTGATGATTGAGAAAGCTGTCAACCTTGAGTACGTTTCCCTCTTTTACTATACCGTCCTTGTTTATGCGTTCTTCCAGTAACTGCATTTTACATTTCCTCCGTTTATTTCAGTAATTCACGTCCCATAAGTACGCCCATTACAGACGCCATCATAAGTCCTCTTGTCCAGCCGCTTGAGTCGCCTAAGCAATGCAGTCCCTTTACGTTCGTGTTGAAATGCTCGTCCATCTTTATACGGTTGCTGTAGAATTTAAGTTCGGGTGAATATAAAAGTGTTTCACGGCTTGCAAAACCGGGAACGACCATATCCACAGCCTTTATGAAATTGATAATGTTGGTCATTGTACGGTAAGGCATAGCCGCCGTGATGTCGCCTGCAACCGCATCAGGCAGGGTGGGTCTTACGTTGGAGAAATTAAGCTCCTTGGGCCATGTACGCTTTCCGTCAAGAATATCGCCGTAACGCTGTACAAGAATGTGACCGTTACCGAGCATATTGGTAAGCTCGCCGACCTTCTTCGCATATTCGATAGGCTGGTTAAACGGTACGCTGAAATTGTGTGAGCAAAGTATAGCAAGGTTTGTGTTGTTGCTCTTAAGCTCTTTATATGAGTGACCGTTTACAACGGCTAAATCGTTGTCGTAGTTCTCCTGACTCACAAATCCGCCGGGGTTCTGGCAGAATGTACGCACCTTGTTCTTAAACGGCAGAGGATAGCCGATGAGTTTTGACTCGTAAAGGACGGCGTTTATCTCCTCCATGACCTCGTTTCTGACTTCCACTCTTACGCCGATGTCAACAGTACCCGGTGTATGCTCAACATTATGCGCCTCGCAGGTCTTTTCGAGCCAGTCTGCACCCTTACGGCCTGTTGCGACTACTATCTCGTCGCCGTATATGGTTTCCTGTTCGCCGCCGTCACGGGCATTTGAAATGATAACACCCTTACATACGCCGTCTTCTATTATAATATCCTCGCAGTTCTTGCCGAACAGCACCTCAACGCCGCTTTCGATAAGATACTTTTCTATCTTGAAATAAAGTTCGTGCGCCATTTCCGTTCCTAAGTGGCGGATAGGACAGTCAACCAGCTTCAGGTTTGCGTTTATGGCTTTCTTCCTTATATCTCTTATCTTGTCGGGGTCGCTTACGCCCTCAACGTGCTTATCCGCACCGAATTCAAGATATATCTTGTCTGTGTAGTCGATGGTTTCCTGTGCAAGCTCCTCACCGATAAGTTCAGGGAGCGTTCCGCCGACCTCGCACGACAGCGACAGCTTGCCGTCCGAGAATGCGCCTGCGCCCGAAAAGCCCGTTGTGATATGGCAGTAGGGCTTACAGTTCATACAGTGCTTTGTTTTTGCCTTAGGACAGCTCCTTTTCTCTACCGAAGCGCCCTTTTCGATTATCAGAATTTTTTTGTCTGAGCCGTTTCTGACCATTTCAATTGCGGTGAAGATACCCGCAGGTCCCGCTCCTACAATTACTACATCGTATTTCAATTACTTTTCTCGCCTTTCCGCTTTGCAACAATAAGGCGTTTTACCGCTCCTTTGCAGAAAAACGCCGAATTTACACTAATATAATTATTTTGACACAATTCGAGCCTAAAGTCAATATCAAACCGACACAAAAATGAACTTTTGTGAATAATTTTTATACCACTTCCGGTAAAGCGAAGAATATAGTAAAATTTACAGCTAATTTAGCACAATACAGTAAAATAATACAAGATGGGCTTGACAAAAAAACATAATATGCTATTATAAAGGTAATAGCAAATGCAATGCTTCAGCAATGCCTGAAAATTGAAAGGAGTACACTTTATGACCAAGATCGGAAAACGTATTATTATCATCGCAATACCTGTGGCAGTATCAGCCGTTTTGCTGTTATCATCTGTCTTTTCTGCGACAAAATTCAACACCTTCAACTGTTTTTCTTCGTTCCCTGCATTTTTCGGGATTATAAGCGGCTCGGAGAATGCGACAGAGATAGACGGCGGAAAAATTATAATGTGTCCGCCTGCGGATTCTGTTGAAAAGCTGGCAGATTATCTGAAAGATAAAGGCATTGAGCGTGACCCTGAAAATGATATGGGCGGCAGGATCGGCTTTATCGAAAACGGTAAAAAAATTCAGTTTGCATCCCGTATAAACGGTTATTACGGGTTGTTTACAAGGGTGTAAGGCGATAAACCGATTATTAAAACCACACAGAAATATATCACCAACACCGCCGAAAACATTTTCCGTACTGACAAGGCATTAATATTTCCGTGAGTATATCTGTACAACTGCACTGACATTGACCCTTCAAAAAAACGCCACTAACCTGAGATATATGTA
>OHTD01000830.1_pt1 | contig 15571 bp, 6 predicted proteins | sample 1578871 | NCBI WGS metagenome assembly OHTD01 (sample SAMEA3879574, study PRJEB24766) | human gut metagenome | biome: human-associated habitat; feature: feces | place: USA | collected 1985/1987 | reverse complement strand
CAGTCGCTCCCGTAATAGTGGCATTGACCCCAGCAGGTCCAGTTGCACCTTGTGGACCAGTCGCACCGGTAGCTCCTTTAGCTCCGGCAGGACCGGTAGCCCCTTGAGGACCGGTTGCACCAGTGGCACCTTTCAAGTTTTTGAAGGCAAAGGCAAAGGTTCTTGCAGAAGCACTGCCACCAAGAGAAACTGTTACTGCAGGAGTACCGACATTGGCATCTACAGTTGCGGACGCACCGGTAATGGTTGCGTTTGTTCCAGCAGGACCAGTGGCACCGGTTGCACCCTTAGGACCAGTAGCCCCAGTAGCTCCTGTTGCACCTCTTGAAGGTTTACCTGTATCGGTAGTCCCAAGATACCAATTACCATTCGAACCAATCGTAGGTGTCGTTCCGGCAGGACCAGTCGCACCGGTAGCTCCTTTAGCTCCGGCAGGACCGGTAGCCCCTTGCGGACCAGTATCCCCTTTGGGACCTTGAAGACCGGTTGCTCCTGTATCCCCCTTAGGGCCAGTAGCACCAGTATCGCCCTTTACTCCTTGCGGTCCTGTTGCACCAGTATCACCTTTTATCCCCTGTGGACCTTGTACACCTTGAGGACCTCGTGCTCCTGTATCCCCTTTCTCTCCCTTATCGCCTTTCTCTCCTTGTAATCGCCCCTGACTTTGCCAGTCACCGTTATACCATGCGTAATATGTGTAGGGTAAAGCTGCACCCACAGCATAGAAACCGCTACTACCGGAACCATCAGGAACAGCAGCTTTCAAGGCGGCAAGTGTATCATATTGTCCAAGAGGAGTGAACGTATCTCCCGGCTTACCTTTAACATAAATATCCGTCTTTACGTACTTTTTAGTGGACTTCTCCCATTGGTATACATAGTGGTCCGTCCCGATATAGGTAGGATGTTCTGCCGTGTCAGTAGCGTTTGCAGTGGCCGTTTCCGAATTCTTCTTGAGGGTAGCAAATTCAGTAACACGGTTACCTTCTGCAGTTACACGGCCGCTTTCAGCATTGACGCGTACACTCTCGGCTATCTGACGGCTTGTTTCTGCACTCTTACGCACATCCTCAGCTGTAACGCGGGCATTCTCTACAGTAACACGCCCGTTTTCAGCCGTCACACGGGAACCTTCTGCAGTAACGCGGTTCTTTTCAGCATTGACACGGCCTGTTTCATTTGTCTGCCGGATAGACTCAGCACCAGCCCGCGTAGTCTCAGCATTTTTACGTTCATCTTCGGCACTGATACGTTTGGATTCAGCATCAGCACGTCCGAACTCAGCAGTAGCTCGGGCAGTCTCGGAAGCCTGTCTGGTAGTTTCAGCCTTGCCCCGTTCTGTCTCGGCTGTTTTCCGGGTACCTTCGGCCGTCACACGATCTTTCTCCGAATTGATACGCGTAGCTTCAGCAGATGCGCGGGTACCTTCAGCAGAAACACGCTTTGTTTCCGCATCCTTACGCAGGTTCTCCGCTGAGACACGTCCTTCTTCGGCTTTACGCAGTTCTTCGGCAGCTTCCTTGGCAGGAGCAGACAACAGTTCCAAAGGAGCTTCAACAACCGACTCGTCCATACCAGAAAGACGAAGTGCGGGCAAGCTCACTATGTCATCCAGTGAATCGACTACCTCGACATCACCAACACCTTGGGAACCCGTAAGGAGAGCTTTCTTTACCTCTTCTACAAGCTGGTTAAACTGATTTGAATCTAATACCATATGGTTTGAATTGATTTTAAACGGTTAATTACCACTCAGCTGGTTAATTATACTGCGCTTCACCGCAGCTATTAGCCGGGAGTTTTTGACTACAAGTTCTAAAGCCCTGCAATACTGGTCCGGAATCTCCACCGCATCAGTCGAATAGTAGATTTTCTTTGCCAAATCTTCAAAGCCGATATCCAGAAGAATACTTCCGTTATACATCATCTCGTTACCGACTGTCTCGGCTGCATCGAAGGTTTGTTTTCCACCTTCAAAAGAGGTCTGTGCCTCGATCTGTCTAAAATTGATTTTCATATTCTATAAATTATAATTAAACTATCCACAATAAAAGAAGAACCAGCTACTACCATCAGAAACCAACATCATGGAGTACGTTCCTGTAAGTTTGTAGGTATTATTCATCTCCCAACCGTTAGGAGCTACGAACGGTCCATTTGTAAAAGTGACACTACCGGCAGTCTGCTTGACATAATAAACCTTTCCGGGACAAGACGAAGGAGAAGGCATTGTCATGGTAACATTCACATTGCTGGTAAAGCGCAGGAAGTCATCATGCACATTGACACTACCGGATGCTGTGATAAAGCGTGTATTGACACCACGTGTCGACACAGGCGCATCTATCTCTAAAATACGGGAAGAAGGAGTAGTCAACTTTCCATAGATCATCATATCACCGGCAAAACTACATTTGTCACCAAAGTAGCACTCACCGGCAGATACATGTATGGCTTTGTTGCGGCCTTCAATTGCAGCAGAGATACTGAGGACGGCAGGAGATGTGGAATACCCGGGTTCACCTTCCTTAAAGCAATAAGGCCTGATGGTGAGCATGTTCAAGTATTTATTCTCCATGACGCCATGCATATAATAAGGCTTGCTTAATGAGAACTGGCTGGTCTCATCGGTAAAATCAACTAACTGGCTGTTCGGATTGGTAGATATACCGCTACTGTGCAAATACAAATCACTGCCTATCCGACCGCTGGAAGCGTTGATAGTGCCGTTAAAGGTTCCATTATTAGCAGTCATGTTATTCACAACAACATCACCGGAAGCATCCCAGGTGATATTACTGTTGGCAAGGTATCCAGAGTTATTGTTGCCTAAATACCAGGAACCGTTTTGGTTATATATTGAACCGTCAGCACCGAGCACAACATTATTTTTATGAATAGAATCAACGTCTATGATCCAACCTGCAAGATTGCCGTCAGTGGCGGTTATACTTCCACTGAATGTACCTCCTTTACCATGGAAAACACCATTACTATCGATGTAGAAAGGGTCAGTAGGCTTATTGACATTCTTGACTGAAATGGTATTCAGGGTAAGGTTGCCATCTGTATCGACTATGAACTTCCCGTTGATGATGGTCTTTCCGGTAAAGTTTATCTTATCAGCCTGAATCGTAGCATTGGAAATCAGGTTACCAGCTTCATCCTCTGTGATGAACGCACTTATTTCAGCCCGTCTGACTATTTCTCCATACGGATCTACCTTCTGGGCAAACAGAGTAGCAATATTGCTTTCTGTCACTAAACCGGCTCTGTCGATGTTGGTGATATTACCTTTGGAATCGAAAGTAATCTTCTGTACAAACTGGTCAATCCGGTTACTTGTCTGGCTGATGGCAGATGAATGTTCTTCCACCGTACCTTTCAGACTGTTGGTTGCAGTAACCAGGCTTTCAATCTTTTCGGCCGTCACATGGAAGCTGCCTTCATGCTTGTCCAAGCCACCCTCTACGCTTGTCACCCTCTGTGTTATCTCCCTGATGGACTGCTGGAACTCACTGAAAGTTCCACCGGAACCATCTCCGACAATACCCCTGATGGAATCAACCTCTATCTTCAAAGTAGAATACTTTCCGGCCACATCTGACACATTAGCAGAAATACCACTGACTGTCTGGGTGAGCTTTGAGTAGTTTGTCCCCTGTTCGGTTATGTCCGCGACTATACCCTCTATCTTCTGGGCAGTCACATGGAAAGAAGCTTCATGAGAAGTTAACCGGCCGTCAATAGCATTCACCGTAGAGATGGTAGCCCATAACTTGTTACCGTCAGCAGTAGTGATCCAACCTGCCGACTTGATGGTATTATTGATAGCATCGGTAGCAGATACCATTGCATCTATCTTTTCAGCAGTCACATGGAAACTGGAAAGATGCTTTGTCAGCTTACCGTCAAGATCAGCCATGGATGAAGAGAATTCCGCACGTAATCCGCGGGCGGATAAATCAATGGCTGAAGTATAAGCTTCCGTTATACGCCCCTCGGTATTCGTCAGGTCTTCTGTGAACTTCGCTTCAAGGTTACGGGCGGTCAGCAGGAATTCGCTGTGATACTCTTCAAGTTTACCAGCAGTGCTTCTGATTTCGTCAAGGTTCGCCTGAATCTTTTTGTCAGTGAGTTCAAAACGCATGTTGAACTCCTCACGTAAGTCGGCAAGAGAGTCATCGGTTAGAGTCAGTGAATAAACATAGATGTCACCGGTGAAAGACATGTAGAAATCACCGGTTCCATTCCATTTGCCCGTTATTCCCATCTGCTTGAACTCAGTACTGGGATACAGGTCCTTTGAGAAGGCAATCGGGGTATATTCTTCGAAACCTTCTTTTTTCTCGTCTTTGAAATGAACGGTAAGAGTGCCGGGACGCTTCACCAGATACTTGAAAGAGACGGTGAACTGCCGGGGGCGCTTGAGTTCGTCGAAGGTCTCAAAATCCGGATGGCGGTAAAAGTCTGAATTAACTTGCTCGATATAGCTGTTCTTTAAGCGCAAGACACTTTTTGCACCCTCGCTTACAATATCGGCGAAAGACTCCTTGTTCGCATAGAAGTTGTTATTGAAGTATAACAGCCTGCCGTCCACACGGAAGATGCGTATGTTGCTGCTACCGGTCCAGTATTGCATGTCAGCGGCAAAAGACGCATTGTTAAGATAGTTGTCAAGGGCATTGATCTCATCACGTACGGATGAGATTTCGGACTTAATCAGCCCTTCAATGACAGTGAACATTGTTAAGATGTCCTCACCGGCCATAGTAAGGAAGCGCCCCTTGATCTCGACGCCACCTTCCGGGGTATATTTGATGTATGTACTTTCATCACGGGCACCGGTATAGGAAGTACCGTACACTTTCATGTAGGCGTACCCGGTGGACTTGTCAAGCCCGAAAGAGATGATATCTTTCTCTGTCAGGTTGAAATCATTGATACCAGCATAGAAGGTGATGGATGGGGATGTCTCATTGGTGGATGATAAAACGATTGCACTTTGAAGGTCCACATCTGTACGGTGGCCGATAATGTCATCACCTGCTTGGGGGATATCGCTACCTTCATCACAGATAGTCTTGGAAAGGTCAATATAATCACGACCCACCTCCATGACCTCACGCCAATAGTAGCGGTTGGAGGCATTAAGGGTAGTACCGTCAACGATGTTACATTCCTTGGCCTGCGCCAGTGAACCAACACTGAATTCGTTCGCGATTGCTTCACCTTCCTGTTCGGCAAGGAAATAGCATCTGTAAACGTCTTCCAGTTCCTCTACGCGGATGCACTTCATACCGGCATGGGTGATAATCTGTTCACCGCCTACATGCGTGGCTTTCTTCACCTGCAGTTCTTCAAAGACGGCCTTTATCTTCACATACAGACGGTCAACAACAGCCTGGGAAGTGCCGTCTTCGCGTACTGTGATACCACTGCCGTTCTTACCAATCAATAGTCCCTTGAGGAACGTGATAATCTCTTCCGCCACATCGGGGAAGTCCTTTCTTAGGAACATTCTGAGTGTACGCAAGGCAGAGAATACATTGAAGTTACTTGCGGCCGTAGCGTCGTTGGTTTTGATAACGTAGATATTACTCCCTCCAGAACCGGTGAAAGTCTGCCCTTTGAAAGTCAACTCTTCGACTTGCGTTTCAATATCGGAAATGCGGGAATAGGCGGTGCTTTCGCCAATCGTATACTGCGGGGAATCGTAAGGCTTGTCGAGGTTGATTTCAAAGCCGATGACACGGGACAAGCGCCCGTCCTTGAAGTAGGCAGGATTGACAAGGTTGATGCGCTGTCCTATGTCAAAGCTGTGATTTATTTGGTCTTTGTGTACCCAGATGGAGTTGAGCGTAGCCGTATAGGTGCCGTCGTCGATGCAGGTCTTTGCCACGTACTTCTTTGCAGTGGCAAGCAGTTCCTCTTCGGCAGCAGCCACCAGCCCAAGTTCGGTTATCTTCTCGGCATTCCAACCAGACAGTACATACTTGTCACCTTTTGAAGGGAACAACACTTCATCCGGCAAGGAACGGCCGTAGTCTTCATTCTGTACAATCTCCCAAAGCTGGGCATCAGGATTCCATGTGCCGTCGTCGTTCTTTTCGGTCAAACCAAGAGGATTAAAAGCTACGCCGAACTCCATGCCGTTGAGCTTACCGGACTCGAACTTGATTTTGAGTTCTTGACCCTCAAGAATGTATTCCTTCGAGAAGCTTATTCCGGTATCAGTAAAACGGTAGAAGGTAGCTTTAGTATTCGTGCCATCCTCGTTGTTCACCTCACTTTCATAAGAGCTTACATCGGTAATCTCCCCTACCCGCTTCGGATATATGTCGTCGAATACAACAACTGCTTCGATAGCTTCCAAATCGCTCAACCCCTCGCGGGCGTCTACGTATGGAGTACCTGCCGGAAGCATAAGGCGCTTCTGAACGATGCCATTAACGACGGCACTCTGGTCTATCGGGCGATAGTTGGTAGGGATGTTGCGCGTTGAACCGAACGCATAGATTCTTGTGGCGTAAGTTCCCTTGCTGTCACTCCGGCTCATGTCCTTGGCTTCCTTATCCAGTTCAATCTTAACAGCATCGGAGAACTCACAGCGTCCGAAGTTGATTACATGGTCCGTTACCCAACAGTCACAGCCCCATTTCTCTGCCATGCTAAACATGGCGTCAATGAGGTTCATGTTCTCATAAGTCATCAGCTTTGATGAGTTCTCTACACTGCTGTCAATGGAAAACGTGAAATCCTTTCCTCCATAAGTATAACCAAGAGCTTTCAAATTGCGAAGGAATACACCCATCTGGACATCCAGTGAAGCGGTAAGGGACCAGGACGCTTCCAGTCCTCCGTACTCCGGGGTGTACTTGAATATCTTTGTTTTCCACTTGAAATAGTAAGCGTCAAAACGAAGTTCATAGGAGTAGCCTCCGTTCTTGTAGGTCGGATAGGGAATATCTACAATCTGATAGATTTTTGCCAATTTACCGCCCATGGAGGCATCGAGTACCCCACGCAGGTCAACGTAATCACCTACTTGGAAATCGACTGGGGACAGAGTATTAAAAGGTAGTACGACATAGTCCTCTTTCATTAAAGAGAACTTGCCTTTTGCACCGGGATTGATACCAGTTGAAAAGCGGGTATTGCCTTGTATGTCCTTAATATCTATCATGTAAACAAAGGTCGGACATAAAAAAAAGAAGCCCTAAAAATTAGAGCTTCCATACACGACAATGAATTTAATGTCGTAAATTAGCCTCTAATGCTCGGATTCGGCTCGCAGAACTTACTTGTTATCTTACCGAACGTCCGGTCAAGACTTTGGGCATAAGATACGCTTTTCCCAAGATAGACCAGGTGATAGATATCACTGCTATTGTCCGGTACTTGGATATCAACCGCCCCTTTGTAGAGTTCCTCGGAAAAGGCCTTCTTCTTCCTTTGGTAATCCTCTGGAGAGCTACCTTGTATTGTAAACGTCAGAGCCAATTCGCGTTCATCCAGCTTGGGCGACTTTACCACCACTTCTTTTCCATGTTCCAGTCGGGATTTATTTTCAATGAATTCCTTCAGAGAAACCGGTGCACCCAGTACATCAAAGAAACTATTACCCATTCTCACACCCCACTCTTTAAGAGCATCTTTGTTGTTAATTATCAACTCAGCCATATCTATAAGTTTTTAAAGGTTCTTTAAGTTCCGTTTAATCTCATCGGTGCCAGCAAGTATCTTGGGGCTGTTCTTCGCAAGTATAGCTGAGTTTTCCACTATATCCCTACGAGCAATATTACCCTCCACTTGGAATGTCCTCATCTCGTCTACAATCCTTTCCATACTGGAAACCTTATCAGTCAATACTTTTATATCTTCTGTCGGAAATACAACATTTATCTGGGACTGATAGCTATTAGTGATGATTCCTCTTGTCTTATCAACGAAATTGGGCGTACCAGACATTAAGGCAGGAATATCATCGTTTGTAATGTCTATCAATGACAGTCTTTTGTCGATGGATGATAATAAGCCAGTTTGTTGAACAGCTTGATTCTTGATTTCTTCTCCGGCAACCTGCAAAGCCGTAAAACGCCCGTTAAGCTCTTCGCCGGTGTCTTGTGACATGGCTTCAAAGCCTTTGGAAGATGCCTGCTGTGAAAACATGGTTCCAAAGAACTGGTTGATAGCATCCACTTCCTTCTTCATGTCATCAACCATAGTCTGTTTCATGGAGTCAAGGAGCTGCTTTTCTTCGGAAGTCAGGTTGTCATCTCCCATGGCACGTTGCCATTCGTTGTACCACTTCTGCATCTGGGGTTTGAAGTTCTCCACATACATGGCTTTAATGAGAGCCTTACGCATGTACTCGCTCATGTCGTCGGAGATATCCTCGGCGGTGGCTTCAATATCATAGAGGGAGTTTAGTATGCCATCAGAGAATGACTCCCATTCCTGCTCTGCCTCATTCCTTGCATTCTCAGCCTCTTGTGCTGCTTCTTCGGCACGCTTTATTGCACCCGTATCAAGAGATGGGAACAAAGCATTAGCAGCATCCACGATATCAACACCGGCTTTCTGAATCTCGGCTATCATTTCGTCCAAGGTCTTACGCTCGGCGGTATCTATGGCACCGTCCTTCATAAACTCGGTGTATTTGTCATACCAAGCCTGAATCTGAGGTTGGAGCTGAGCGGTAAACATAGAATCAACCAAGGCGTTACGCATGTACTGATAAATATTGTTGGCTACATCCTCGGCAGTGGCTTCCGCATCATACAATACGTTCTTGATACTGTCAGAGAAAGATTCAAAGGCTTTCTTGACTTCTTCGCCAGAATCCGTCCAAGCATCGCTGATTTCTTTTGCTGCATCTGATACTTCCTTGCTCAGCTCGTCAATGTCAGTCTTGATATTGGCACGCTCTTCATCAGTTACAAGTCCATCGGCGGAATACTCTTTCCATTTCTCCCAGATAGCTTTGATACGAGGTTCGTACTGTTCGATATACATTGCCTCGATAAGCTCTTTGCGCATGGATTCAGCAATGTCCTTGGCGACGGACTCGGCTGTCACTTCTGCATTGTACAAGGAGTTTAATATACCATCAGAGAAAGACTTGAATTCCTCTTCAAGCTCCTTCTTTAGGCTGCTCTCAGTGATACCGAGAGTATCGGATAGAATGTCTTTGGCGGTCGTAATGTCGTTAGCCAGTTTCTCAGCTTCACTTCTCAGTGCGTTACGTTCAGCATCGGTTATATCACCGTCAAACATGGCTTCCTGAACCTTCTTATAGAATTCCTCAATCTGCGGTTGGAAGGTATCGGCAAACATCTTATCAACCATTTGCTGACGGATGTATTCAAAGATATTATCTGTCACATCTTCGGCGGTAGCTTCGATACTGGACATGGCAGACTTGATATTATCAACGAATGACTGTAGGTCTTCATTGTCCTTTAGTTTATCAGCAAACAAACTATTAACGTCCTCTACACCCTTCATCATCTGCTCAATGTACTGGTCTACTTGGGAACCAAGTTGCGCCATATCACTTTCAGATAATCCGTCTTTGGAAAGCTCATCAAAGGTCTTGTACAACTCTTCCATCTTGCTCTTGTACTCTTTCTCGTACAAGGCGTTTATCATAGCCTGACGGAAGTAGTCATAGATATTATTAGAAACATCTTTGGCGGTAACATCCAGGGAGGTGAAGGCGCTCTGCATGTTGCTGATGAAATTCTCATAATTGGCCGTATCTTCATTTGTCCATTCAAAGATTTCGGCCAGCTTGTCACGCTCGGAAAGAGCAGAATTGACGATTGTATCATACTGGGACTTTAAGGCGTCCATTTCCTCCTTAGTGATACCGTCCTTGTCATCATTGGCTTTAGCGAAAGCATCATACCACTTCTGTAGGTCGTCAGAGAATTTATCGCCGACCATAGTGGTAAGCATGGCTCGTTGCATGTACTCACTGAAACTATTGGAGAAGTCCTTAGCCGAGCTGTCCATATCCATAAGAGTATCTACAAAGCTGGAGAACACAGTGTCGAAGGTCGTCTGCGTAAGTTGCTCCTTTACCTGATTCTTGATATCTTCAATCCTTTCAGTGCCTTCGATAATCTTATTCAGGTAATCTGAGACATCCCCGTCCAGTTTTGCCCAGAAAGTGGGTGCTTCGTATCTCAGTTTTTCAAGCTGTTCAACACTCAGGTCGAAAAGCCCGGTCATACGCCCGTCGCCGATACTTTTCTCATTGAAGGTGCTACCAAGTACCGACTTGGCCTCATTCCAACCTTCTTGGGACATCCCTTTGCGAATGCGCACACCGATAGAATGAGAACCGGTACTTGCACCAGCATTGAGACGTTCCTTTCCGAGAATTCGGTAACTTTCGATGCTCTTCTCTACAAGCTCCAAGGCTTCCCTGCCAACCTTATTGGCTTCGGCACCATAAGAGATATCTATATACTCCTTCTTCTTGTCTATCAGTTCATCCCATATCTTGTTCAGATTCGTGTATTCCTCCACCATATCATTGTAGTGGGTATAATCGGCGCCCTTGAAGAAACTCATATCCAGCAGCCCGAGCGATGTCTTCTCGATGTCCTTTATTGCTGCATCCCTGAGACTGCTCATCACGTTACTAACGAGGTCGGTAACGAAGTCTGTAATACCCTTATCTCCTATCACGTCCAGAATTGAAAGGATGGCGGCGATGATTCCGCCAATCTTGCTTTCGGATTTACCCAGAACGCTGACAAGGTTCTCTACAGCACTGCCGATGCTACTCAGGCTTACATCCGTACCGCTGAGCTGCTGCATGGCACCGGCTACAGCGTTAAGGTTGCTAACGGTCTTGTCAGTGGACTTCTGGACGTTGATTCCGGCATTCTGAAGGTTGATTTCAGCGGCATTCTTCTTTTTGGTGGCGGCTTCCTTCTCCACGTCCGTACCGTGCTCCATTGCTTCGTTGTATTCCTGCTGTGCCTTATTCAGTTCCTCTTGAGCTATACGCAGCTCAGTCAACTGCGCAGGCAGGTCACCGAGCAGACCGCCCTTGTCAATGATGGCCGTCTGGATATTATTCAGAGCTTCATCTACTATTTTTTTGTTTTCAAGGTCCATAGACTGGTACTCTGACGAGTTTCGGAACTCCTTGAGTTGCTTCTTCACTTTTTTAAGGCTCTCCTTGGAGGCATTGCTCAAGTCTCCGAAGACAAGTTCCCAGTTGATTTCCTGCTTCAGTTTGTCAACGTTAAGAGCAGACAAGGCTTCATCCCATTTCTTTCTGAGGGTATTCTTGGCTCCCAAGTCAGTTTCCTTGTCGATGGCAGCCTGATACTTCTTGTCGATGGCTTCCTTCTTCTGGGCGAACGTACCATACTCGACAAGATATTCGTTCATGGCATCCTCGCGGCGCTGCCATTCATCTACGCCCTGCTGGGTTTCGGTATTCTGGATAATCTTGTCCCATGCAGCGATTATATCGTCTACATTGATTGTAGAGGAATCAAAAGTCTGTTTGGTATACCCCTTTGTCTTCTTGGCTTTCAATTCTTCTTCGGCATCAAAGATTTCTTTTTGTGCTTGTACGTAAGCACGGATATAATCTTCTTTCTGTCGCTTGAGGGCTTGTATCTCCTTCTTGTTATTCAAATCACGCTGAGCCTTTTCTTTTTCATAACCGTCGGACAAGGCATCTATTGAAGATTGGGCAAGCTGGTTTTCCAAATCTTGCTGCTGGCGCTCACGCTCGAGGGCTTGCTTGGATTCCAGTGTCATCAACTTGTCGTTCTGGGCACGAATGGCTTCTTGCTGCTGGCGGAGCTTTTCCGCAGCAGATTCTTGTTGTTTATCCAATTTATTATCAGACGAAACAGAGCCACCTTTACTCTCGTAAGTGGTTTTAGCAGCATCACGTAATTCCTTTAATCTTGCTAGCTCTTTGTCTCTTTCAGTCTCTGACATAACCTGCTTAGAGTTCAAGAAGTCATTGTACGCTTTTTCAGCAGCATCATACACTTTTTTGTAACTTGCCAGCCATTCTGCAGAAGATTTCTTTGGAGACTCTCTTTCCGACTTAGCAGCCTCAAGCAGTATCTTTTGCCCCTCTAACTCTTCTTTAGTAAACGTACCCGAAAGAATGCCATTACCTGTTATAGTACCTTTTTTAACTCCTTTTAGCTGTATCTTGGCCAAAAGGCGTTCCCTGACCTTTATCGCGGCTTCTATCTGAGAATTTGAATACCCTGTAAGGTCTGCTAAAATTGCATCTGTTTCATCTTTTTTAATCGTTCCTTCTAATTCAGAACGTTTATTTTTCAGCATTTCCAATCTGGTATTTTCGGCTTTTGTTAGTCCACGACCACCATGATACCTTTGTTTAGCCAACTTCTCTAATTCAGTAATTTGTCTATTTATCTCATTTAGTTCATTCTTAGGATTAGATGTTGAATTGTTATTTCGAATAGTGGCAATCTCTTTCTCAATGTCAAGAATATGTTGAAGCATCTCCGCTTCTGTCTTGTATTTTTCAAAAACGGCAGGATATTCTTGTATGAGTTTTACAAGAGCTTCTTTTCTCTCTCCTATTGCAGCTTTAGCATTCTTGGCAACTGACAAATTGTTATCTATTTCAGCATTGTATTTCTGTTCCTTAACAATCGCTTCATCTTTCGTCTTATTATAACTATCCTCTGCTGCTTTCAATTGACGTGTTGAATCAATTAAGGTAAGATTAGCAGCAACAAGCCCTCCAACCGCAACAGCCAGCAAAACATAAGGATTGGTAAGCATAGATGCATTGAGAGCCAATTGAGCCTTTCTTGCCAATATCCGGACATTAGTCAAACCTATCTCTACAAGTGTATGTTTGCTTTCAGCAGCAGTAATTAACATTACAGCAGTACGGTAGACTCCATAAGTAGCAACCAACCCGGCTAATACTTTGCCAACTGTTTCATAATTTTCAATCAAGGAAGTAGTCACCTGAATGCCAGACATAATAACATTCTCCCCCTTTGTCCCCATCTCGTTGAAAGCAGCATCCAAAGCATCCTGCATCATAGAGAGCTGCCCATTGATAGTCTTTGAAGCGTTCTCGGACATTTGATAGAACTTACCTCCAGCAGAAGTAGCATCAATAAATGCTTGCTGTACCATTTCGGTAGAGATAGCGCCTTTTGACATTTCATTTTTTAAAACTTCAATAGATTTTCCGGTCTTTTCTGATATTGCCTGCAATGGGTTGAAGCCAGCATTAATCATTTGATTCATGTCCTGTCCCATCAATTTACCAGTAGCCGACATCTGACTGAAAGCAAGGGTGAGAGAATTGAATTTTTGAGATTCTCCCATAGATATATCACCGATAGCAGAAATAAAACGAGGAACCTTTTCTGCTTCAATGTTAAATCCAAGCATCATTTGGGTAGCGGCTGTAACATCTGAAAACTCAAGTGGGGAAATCTTAGCATACTCACGAACTTGTTTCATTAAAGCATCAGCCTTTTCTTTGCTACCTAACAACGTTTGAATCGCAGTATCCGTAGCCTGAAATTCACCACGTACACGAATCATTTCAGAACTTAGTGCTTTCAATACACTTGCTCCGCCAATAACTGCCAATGCTTTTTTCCATGAAATGGCAATACCATTATTTGTTTCAGCAACCTGCTTCCCATCGTTTTTGTACAGTGCATATTCATCACGAAGCTTCTTTACCGATAAACGGGCGTTAGCTTGTTCTTGAGTCAAACCGAATAATGCCGCTTTCTCTTCATCAAGAGCCTTTCTTGATGCATTGTATTCAGCTAACTTTTCATTAGCTGATGATGGGCTATTTTTCAAAGCAGAGCGATAGGCTTCACCCAATCGTCTAACATCGGCTTCTACATTCTTAACTACTTCCTTTTGAGCAATAATCTTCTCAGTAAAGCCATTTACCGCCTGCGAAGCATCGAATATCTTCTTCTTGAAATCCCCCTCCATGACAGTGCCAGCTTTAGCTGCATTAGCAACCAACTCATCCATTCGTTGAGTGGATGCAGAAAGCTGAGAATTTAAAGCTTTGAAAGCAACAGGAGATTGAGTTCCATCCATGCTTTTCAACTCCTGTTTCAACTTCACAATTTCACTACGGAGCCTTACAACTTCCTCCCAGTCACTTCCTACCTTGAAATACAGTTTCGACATATCTCTTATTTAAATGGGTTCTTACCTTTAGCTTTAAAAAACTCTTCTTCTGATACTTCTTCCAGGACTTCACCATAAACTGTATGGAGTTTGTCCTTTTGCATAATAAGTAAATTCCTATATGGTATCTTGTATACTACTTCATCATAAGACAGATGCAGAGACTCCATGAACGATGCTATCTGTCCCAGTAGGCAATTGTTTCCTACTGTTTCTGTTTTGCTGTCAGGATTGCTACGTTCTTGGCTAAAGCTAACAGCTTGTAAAAATTTTCAGCAGAAATCATCGAAAGCCCAGTTGCTAAAGCTTCCACTACTTCATCGAATGTACCACACGACAATTCTTCATGGAGGTTCTCATCGCCCTGAATAAACCACGATAGCGCACGAGAAGCCATTTCTACATCTTTCAATGAACGAAGCATATCCATGACCGTTACAGCTTCTTTTAGGTCAGAGAGGTAATATCCCGCTCCTGCTATTTTATGAATCGTAGGAGGATGAATCATATAGGCATTGCCATTTACGAATACCGTTTCAAAGTCTTTCCCTAAAACGGCTGCATTTACTATTTTTGATGCGTTCTTTTCCATAAGCTAAAAAGGCGGTGAGCAATCACCCACCGCCATCCTAAAACATTACTTTTTACCTCGATTATGCCGTAGGCACATCTACCTTTTCACCATCAAGCCAGTACTCGCCTGCTACGCTATCGGTAGGATTTTCCATTGCAACAGCTGAAACACCTAAACCGATGTTCTTCTCTACGAAATTGCCCTTGCCGATTACGGAAGCATTGGTAAACACAATGTAGTTACCTGTTTTGGTCATACCGACAACAGCCTTGTTGATAACTTCTGCGACATCCGGCTCATGCCAGCCGACAACAGTCTGGCCGTCTTTCACAAGTTCACCGCCTTGCAATTCCTTCTTGTCTTCAAATGAATATTCACCCATAGTAAACGCCATGGTTCTTGCACCTTTGGCGGTAACATCCTTATAGTAGACCTTTCCGGTCAACTCATTAACATAATCCGTTGTAGTCGGATCATCTTCTGTATATCCCCAAGTGTCATTATGGGAGTTTTTCACTTCTGTAGCAGAAGCCAGCCATGTTTTTAAAGAGGCAGGTGTAACAGCAGTATTAATAACCGCACCGTACCAAATCTTTTTAATTCCGATAAATGGTTTCATATTTTTCTAATTTACATTTAACACTTCAAATAAAATTCTCACATTCACATAATGACACTTCAAAGCTGTGTCCGCTTCTGTACCGATAGAATCAATAGAGTAACGATATGTCATACCATCATAGGTGCTTACTACATCATCAAGCAGCTTGCCAGCCTTTCTTTCAAGTTCGT
>OHTD01000823.1_pt1 | contig 15641 bp, 16 predicted proteins | sample 1578871 | NCBI WGS metagenome assembly OHTD01 (sample SAMEA3879574, study PRJEB24766) | human gut metagenome | biome: human-associated habitat; feature: feces | place: USA | collected 1985/1987 | reverse complement strand
ATAATAATTCAAATATTAATTTAAACAATTTTCATAATATATTACAACAGAAAGATTTATATACAGTTTCTACAAATAAATTTATATGTGAAGGCGAGAATTTAACTTGCAATTCAAGTGAAAAATATAATAATATTGGATTAATAAATGTAGATGAGTTTAACAAAATAGGCGGTTTTGATTCATATTTAAAAACTAATAGTTCTTATTTTACTTTGACCGAAGCAGGAAACTTAGTTGAAAAAATCACAAATAATAATATTGAAAGTGTAACTCATGATTCTATAAGTGGTTTAAGACCTGTTGTCTATGTGCCAGGAGAAACAAAAGTTACTGGAACTGGAAAATATGAAGATCCCTACATATTTAAAGAAAAAACATATATTGTAAAAATAAATGCAAAAAATGGTACTACAAGCCCAACAACAGCTGAATTAACACATGCTGGAAGTTATACATTTATTGCAATGCCTAATGATGGATATAAAATTGACAGTTCAAAGATAAATTGTGATAAAACAGTTACAATAAATATAGATGAAAATAAAATAGTGATAAGTGATGTATTAGATAATACAACATGCAATGTGGAATATAGCCCAATACCTTTACTTGCAGATAAAATACTAACAGACAACCCAAATGTAAGTACAAGAAGTAATTTTAGTACAATATTTACGACAAGTAACAATGGAAACACAATATATAAAGCAAGTGGACAAGATGGAAAGGATACATATTACTTTGCAGGGCAAGTGACAAATAACTATGTAAAGTTTGGAACAAATAGTAGTGGACAAGAACTATGGTGGAGAATAGTAAGAATAAATGAAGATAACAGTGTAAGACTAATATATGCTGGTCTTAGCGCAACAGATACAGCAGCATATGTAAGTATCAACCAAAAATATAATTCTATAAATGACAATAGTGCTTATGTAGGATATATGTATACTAAGAATGTTCAAAGAGGAACAAATACAAATAGTGGAGTAAAAACAATATTAGACAGTTGGTATGCAGAGAATTTAGAAGATTATGATGGATATATAAGTAAAACTGCAATATATTGTAATGATAGAACAGTAGGAAGCGGAAGTTGGAGTGCAACAGGAAGTGCGTTTGCATATAGTGGGTATAAGCGAATATGGGAAGATTTCAGCCCAACATTCATGTGCAGTAATTTAAGCGATAGATTTACAATAAGTAAAGAAACAGGAAACGGAAAACTAACATACCCAATAGGAATGATTACAGCAGACGAAATAAGTTATGCAGGAGGATTATACGGAACAAATAACTCAAACTATTATATAGCCCAGAACGCATCAAGTGGGGCAAGCTACTGGTGGACAATGAGTCCGCACGAATGGTTCTACGGCTTCGCTTTCGTGTTCTTTGTGGGCGGGTCTTCTGACACTGGCTTCTTGCTCAACGACGTCGTCAACAACGCGTACGGCGTGCGTCCCGTAATTTCTCTGAAATCTTGTGTTCTAGCCTCTGGAGGAAGTGGAACGGCAAGTGATCCATATACAGTAGAATTACCAAGTGCGTGCTCAAGTGCGGAAAATTAAAATTCTAATTGATTATACTTGTTCTAAATTGTATAATTAAATTGGTGATAAACATGGATAGTAAACTTGAAAGGTTTTTAAAACTAATTGATTTTGATGAAGAAAACTATTCATGTTTTTTTGATGCTAAAATAACTAATGTTAAAGTTTCTCTTGAACATAAGAGTTGGTCTTTGTATATTAAAATTGGTAAAATGATAAGTATTGATTTATATAAAGATCTTATTAGTAAAAGTAAAAATATTAAAAATGTTAAAAAAGTTAATTTTTATTTTGCTTTTGATGATGAAAATGGTGTGTTTGCTGAATATTTTGATTATTATTTTGGATTGTTGAGAGAAAAATATCCTATGTTAAATACTATTAAAAATGAAGATATTATTAGGGACGGTAATATTATTAATATTAATGTGTTAAATAAGATTGAAGCTGATAAAATTGATAGTTTAAAAGATGAAATTGTTGTGTTTTTGAAGAGTGTTGGTTTTTTTGATATTTCTATTGAATCTGTTATTAGTGAGGAATTGCAAAGTCAAGTTAAAGAGTTATTTAAAACTAATGAGGTTATTAAAGTGGAGGAGAAGAAATCTAATGAGGTTATATTTGGTAATCTTATTAAAGGTAAGAGTGTTTCTTTGAAAAGTATAATTGCTGAAGTTAATGATGTGATTTTAGAAGTGTTTGTTTTTGGTGTTGAAGAAAAGGAAACTAATAGTGGTTTTACTATTTTTACTCTTAAAATAAGTGATTATAGTGATTCTATTTATGCTAAAATTTTTACTAAGGATAAGGATGTTGTTAATAAAATAAGAAAAGATATTAAAGTTAGTTCTTGGTATAAGATGCGTGGTTACGTTAAACATGATAATTTTGCTAATGATTTGGTTTTTAATATTAGAGATATAATGAGTGTCGATAGGAAAAGTGAAAAAAGGGTTGATAATGCTGTTGAAAAAAGGGTTGAGCTTCACGTCCATACTGTAATGAGCCAAATGGATGGTCTTATTAGGTGGGATAAACTCCTTAAAAAAATTGGTGATTTTGGACATCGAGCAGTTGGAGTTACTGATAAAAATAGTGTTCAGGCTTTTCCAAAGTTATATAAAAATAAAGGGGATATTAAGGTATTATTTGGTGCTGAAATATTTTTGGTTGATGATGAATTTAAAATTATAAATAAGGAAACTGATGAAGATTTAAGGGATAGTACTTACGTTGTTTTTGATCTTGAAACTACTGGTTTTAATGCTGAGTTTGATAGTATTATTGAAATAGGCGCTGTTAAGATTAAAAATGGGGAAATAATTGATAGATTTGATGAATTAATTAATCCGAATGTTGAGCTTAGAAGTGAAATAATTGAGTTAACGCATATTACTGATGATATGTTAAAGGATAAAAGAAGTGAAGAAGAGGTTGTTTGTGATTTTATCAAATGGTTTGGGTATTCTCCAATGGTTGCGCAGAATGCTAGATTTGACGTTTCTTTTTTAACACGTGCATATAGAAAATATAATCTTGGTTCTTTTAATAATACTGTTATAGATACAATGGAATTAAGTAAAGTGCTAAGTCCTGATATGCATAGACATAGTTTAAGTGCTTTGGTTAAAAGATGGGGTGTTGAGTTTGATGAAGAAGCACACCATCGCGCTGACTATGATGCTGAGGCAACTGCTAAGGTTTTGTATAAAATGATTTCGTCTCTTGATTCTAGTTTTAAATTAATTAGGGATTTGAATAAATTAGTAGACGTTAATACTGCAGTTAAGAATAATAAACCATATCATATAACTGTTTTTGCTAAGAATAATGATGGACTTAAAAATTTGTTTAGAATTATTAGTTTTGCTAATACTGATTATTTTTATAAAACTCCTAGAATGCCTAAAAGTAAATTAATCGAGTTAAAAGAAGGATTGCTTATAGGTAGTGGATGTGTAAATGGAGAAATATTTAATTTGGCAAAAACTCAAGGTGAAGATGAATTAATAAATGCCATGAACTTGTATGATTTTATTGAATTAAACCCTCCTAGTATATGTGATTTTTTAATTGAAAGTGGTGAATTTACTAATCCTTATGAATTAAAGGAAACAATGAAAAAGATTATAAAAGCTGCGGATAAAATTGGTAAACCTGTTGTTGCTACAGGGGACGTTCATACTCTTGATCCTGAAGATAATATTTATAGAGAAATTCTTGTCGCACAAAAACAGTCTGGTGGTGGATTTCATCCTCTAAATAAGCCAAGTATTAAACACATACCTAATGCTTATTTAATGAATACTGAGGAGATGCTTAAAGAGTTCGAATTTCTTGGTGAAGAAAAAGCATATGAAATTGTCGTTAAAAATAGTAATATGATAGCTGATATTCCAGAAGAAATAGAAGTTATTAAAAAAGATTTATACCCACCTAAAATGGAGAATAGTGCTAATATTGTTAGAGATATGGTATATGGTAATGCTAGAAAAATTTATGGAGAAGTATTACCTGAAATCATTGAAACTCGACTTGATAAAGAAGTCGGTGGAATTATAAGTGGCGGATATGATGTAATGTATTTAATAGCCCAAAAGTTAGTTCAAAATAGTAATGAGCACGGATATATGGTAGGAAGCCGTGGTAGTGTTGGTAGTAGTCTTGTTGCAACGTTTATGAATATTACTGAAGTTAACCCATTACCGCCTCATTATGTTTGTCCAAATTGTAAGAAAAGTATTTTTGAACTTGATGGCGAAAGTTTGGCAATGAAATATGGCAGTGGATTTGATATGCCAGATAGGATTTGTGAATGTGGAACTAAGATGAAAAAAGATGGACAAGATATTCCATTTGAAACATTTTTAGGCTTTAATGCTGACAAAACGCCTGATATTGATCTTAACTTTAGTGGTGAATATCAAGCTAGAGCGCATGAATATACAAAAGTATTATTTGGTGAACATAATGTTTATAGGGCTGGAACAGTAAGCACAATTGCAGAAAAAACCGCATATGGTTTTGTAAAAGCATATATGGAAGAAAAAGGTATAACTATGAGAAGACCTGAAATAGAAAGGCTAGCAGGTGGTATAACTAAGATAAAAAGGACAAGTGGTCAACATCCTGGTGGAATTATAGTAATACCGGCTTATAAAGATGTATTTGATTTTACACCATACCAGTATCCAGCAGAGAATCCTGAAGCAGACTGGTACACAACACACTTTGAATTCCATGATATAGAAGAAAATGTATTGAAACTTGATATACTAGGTCACGATGATCCAACAGTACTAAAATATTTATGTGATGACGTAAACGTTGACATTAATGATATTCCACTTGATGACAGAGATGTTTTATCATTGTTTACTAGTCCTAAAGCACTTGGCGTTACTTCTGAAGAATTAGGTTGTCCTACTGGTACTTGGGGTGTCCCTGAATTTGGCACTAATTTTGCAATAAAAATGCTTACTGAAATTATGCCGACTAAGTTTGCTGATTTAATTAAAATTGCTGGTTTAGCTCATGGTACTGATGTATGGGCTGGTAATGCAAGGGATTTGCTCTTAAGTGGAACCTGTACGTTTGATCAAGTAATTGGATGTCGTGATGATATTATGATTTATTTAATTAAGTGTGGAATTGATAAAGGTAAAGCTTTTAAAATTAGTGAGTTTATACGTAAAGGTAAAACTGCTAAAGAGCCGGATACATGGAAAGAACATAAAGAAGTATTAAAAAGTGCTAATGTGCCAGATTGGTATATAAATAGCTGTGAGAAAATAAAATATATGTTTCCAAAGGCACATGCATCAGCATATGTAACTAACGGATTTAGAGTTGCTTGGTTTAAGGTACATCATCCAATTAATTACTATCGTGTGTTTTTATCAATTAGAAAGAGCGATTTTGACATAGAAGCTATGCTCGGTGGAATTAATACGTTGAATGCAAGAATAAAGGAAATTGATGAAAAAGGATTTGATGCTTCAGTTAAAGAAGAAGCAGTAAAAAGTACTCTTGAAGTTGCTAAAGAGATGGTGCTAAGAGGTTTTAAATTTGAAAATATTTCTCTCACTAAAAGTGATGCAACTATGTTTGTATTAAATGAAAACAAAGATGGTCTTTATCCACCATTTACTGTATTAGATGGAATGGGTGATACTGCTGCTAAAAAGTTAGTTGAAGAAAGAAATATAAAGCCATTTGTTAGTATAGAAGATGTGCAATATAGGGGTAAAGTTTCTCAAACTTTAATTGATAAAATGCGCGGATTAGGTGTATTTGCTGAATTACCTGAAAGTTCACAATTAAGTTTGGATTTGTTTAGTAATATTTGAGGTGAAATATGCAATTAATAATATTAGCTGCAGGAAAGTCTAAAAGATTTGGCAGACCAAAACAACTAGAAGAAATATATGATAATAATACAATAATTGATTACAATATAAAAAACGCAGCAAAGAGTCAAATAAATGACATAATTATAGTGACTAACAAAGAATTAGAAAATAAAATGAAAGAAAAATATTCAATGAAGGCAAAATTATATACGAGTAATTTTAAAAACAAAACTATAGGAAATTTATATACTTTATATTCTGTCTTAGATAAAATTAATGGTGATTTTGTTGTAATAAATGCTGATGATTATTATGAAAAATGTGTTTTTAAAAAAGCAAAAGGTTTTTTAAATAAAAAAAATACAAATTTGGCAGTTATTGCTTATAAATTAAAAAATGTTTTAACTAGTAATGGCTCAGTTAATCGTGGAATAATAAAAAAGAACAGAAAATGTTTATCTGATATTAAAGAAACATTTGGTATAGAAAAAATTGACGATAATATAAAAGATATAGATGAAAATATTTTAAGTAAAAATACTCTTGTTAGCATGGGCTTTTATATGTTTAGAGAACAAATAAAAAAAGATATAAAAGAATACGTAGAAGAAGCTATAAAGAATAAAGAATATTTAAAAAAAGAATTACAATTAACTGAATTTATATCAAAAGTAAAATGTAAATATAATATTTATGTGTTAAAAACAAATGCAAAGTGGACAGGATTAACTTTTAAAGAAGATGTAAAAGATTCATATAATTTTTTTAAAAACAAGTGCTAATAAGCACTTTTAATTTGGTTTTATAAATGGTATACTTTTAAAAGGTGATAATGTGAAACGTACAATACTTGTGGATGGAAATAATCTTTTATTTAGAAGTTATTACGCAACTGCATATAATGGAAATTTAATGAAAAATAGTAATGGGTTTCCAACTAATGCAATATTTGGTTTTATAAATATGATAAATAAAATAATCTTAGAAGAAAAACCAGAATATATGTTAGTTGCTTTTGATAAAGGAAAAAACTTTCGTCATGAAAAATATAAAGAATATAAGGATGGAAGAATTAAAACGCCTGAAGATTTATTACTTCAATTTCCATATGCAAAAATGGTATTAGAAAATATGGGAATAAAATATTTAGAAGTAGATAATTATGAAGCAGATGATATAATAGGTACATTCTCATCATTAATAACTAATAGTGAGGATTACGAAGGATTAATAATAAGCAGTGATAGAGATTTGTTACAACTTATAAATGATAAAGTAACTGTAAAATTATTAAAAACAAAAGATTATATAATGATGAATAGACAAACATTTTTTGATACATATGGTATTGAACCAATAAAAGTAATAGATTTAAAGGGCTTAGAAGGGGATTCATCAGATAATATTCCAGGTGTAAAAGGAATAGGTGAAAAAACGGCACTTAAATTACTACAAGAATATGGTAGTTTAGAAAATATTTATGTTAATTTAGATAAAATAAAAGGGAAATTACAAGAAAAGTTAGAGTTGGGTAAAGATTCTGCCTTCATGTCAAAACAACTTGCTACCATATATAAAGAAGTACCAACTAATTTAACAATTGATGATATTTTGTATAAAGGTCCTAGTAATGAACTTAGAAAAATGTATGAAGAATTAGAGTTTTATTCACTTATTAAAAATAGTTATGTACCTGAACAAGATTCAGTTGATGTAAAAATAATTAAAGATATAAATGAACTAAATATAACTAATGATATAGCAGTATATCTTGAATTAGATGGATTTAACTACCATACATCTAATATACTGGGTATGGGTATATATAATAAAGAAATAAGTGCATATATACCACTAGATGTATTAAAACAAAAACCAGAATTTTTAACTAAGATAAATAAATATAGTTATGATATAAAGAAAACAATTATTGCATTAAAAAAAATAGGTATAGATTCTACCAATTATACATTTGATACAATGATTGCAGCATATCTTCTAAATTATAACGTTAAAGATGATATTGCATATGTTTCTAATGCTTATAATTATAGTGTTAAATTCTTAGAAACATTATATAAAGAAAAAAACTTTGATATAAATTCAATATCAAAAGAATGTGTTATAAAAGCCAAATTTATATATGAAACTAAAGATAAATTCATAAATAAATTAACAGAAGAAGATTGCATTTCATTATTTAAAGATATAGAAATGCCTTTAACTAATGTATTAATTGATATGGAATTAACTGGAATGAAAGTTGATATAAATGTTTTAAAAAATATGGAAGAAGAACTATCCATAAAAATAGAACTATTAAAAAAAGATATATTTAATATGGCAGGATGCGAATTTAATTTAAATTCTCCAAAACAATTAGGAGAAATATTATTTGATAAATTAGGGGTACCTGCAAACAAGAAGAGAACAACTGAAAAAGAACACTTAACAAAATATAGTGATAAATTTCCAATAATAAATAAAATATTAGAATATAAAATGATGAATAAAATATATACATCATATGTTATTGGTCTTCAAGATTATATACTTGATGATTCAAGAATACATACAATATATAATCAAACTTTAACAAGAACAGGCAGATTGTCATCTTCTTATCCTAACTTACAAAATATACCTACAAGATATGAATATGCAAAACTAGTAAGAAAAGCATTCATACCAATAAATGATTTATTTATCTCATCAGATTACTCACAAATAGAACTTAGAATATTTGCACATTTATCAAAAGTCCCAAACCTAGTAGAAGCATTTAATAGTGGAAAGGATATACATACAAAAACAGCAATGGATATATTTTCAGTAAATGAAAATGAGGTTAATTCAGAAATGAGAAGACAAGCTAAAGCAGTTAATTTTGGAATATTATATGGTATAAGTGGATTTGGTTTATCAGAAAACTTAGATATGAGAATAGAAGATGGTCAAAGATTTATAAAAAAATATATGGATACTTTTCCAGGTATAAAAGATTATATGGATAAAGAAATAAAAGAAGCACATGAATGTGGTTATGTAAAAACTATAATGAATAGAAAAAGAACAATAGATGAATTAAACAATAAAAATTATATAATAAGACAAAGTGGTGAAAGAATAGCACTTAATACACCAATTCAAGGTTCTAGTGCTGATATTATTAAACTTGCAATGATAGAAATACATAAAAAGCTAAATGAAGAACATTTTAAGAGTAAAATGGTATTACAGATACACGATGAATTAGTGTTTGATGTATGTATAGATGAAAAAGAAAAACTAGAACAATTAGTAAAGGATATAATGGAAAATTGTTATAAATTGGATGTTCCACTAGTAGTAGAAATGTCAAGCGGAAAAAACTGGTATGAGGCGAAATAATGGCGGTAACAAAAACAAATTTTATAAATTATTCTAGGTGTAGGAGATATGTAGCACTAGCAGAAGTAGAAAAATCAAAACTTAATGCTGATATTTCGTATGAAGATTATCAAAATGAAGAATTAGAAAATGAATTAAAAGAATTAGTAGGAGAAATGTATACTACAGATGAAGAAGGAAATGAAGTTGATTTAATGAATGTAGAAGATCCACAATAACAAATAATGATGCCTCTGGTAATTTCTTAAGAGCAAAATCTGATTCTTGGGAAAATAGTAATTCAAATGGTGGAGATGTAACATTAAATTTAACTAAACAAACAGTAATTGGAAATATAGATAATATTTCAACACTTATAATGAATATGAATAATTCATATTATGAAGGTATGATAAATAATAATAAAAGAGCAAAAAGTATTAGTTTAACGATAGATAAAGATTCTAAGATAAAATTAATGGGTGATAGTTATGTAACATAATTTACAAATGAAGATAAAACAAATAGTAATATAGATTTTAATGGATATAAATTATATGTAAACAATATATCAATAAACTAACTCATTACAAACAGTAATGAGTTTTATAATTTAGAATAATATTTAATATGAAAAGAAAAATTATATTTATTATACTAGTAATTATTAACATATTATTTTTTATGCATACATTAAATGCAAAAGCAATAAAAACAAATAATGATGAATATAAAATAGAAGAAAAAACATATGATTACAAAATACTTATTTATTATCCAATAACAAAATATCCTACTTTAAATAATAATATAAAAGAAAACATTTTGCCATATTTAAAAGAATTTAAATCATCACTAAAATATATTCCAGAACAAAAAAATCAATATTATTCACTAATTATACTATACGAAAATTACGAATATAAAAATTATATATCTTATGTATTTAGAATAGAAGATTATACTGGTGGTGCACATCCAAATCATAGAATGTATACAGTTGTATATGATAAAGAAAAAAATAAAGTTATTTCTATAGAGGATTTAATAAAATATAATAATCAAATACTAAATATTTTCTCGAAAATAAGTAGAGAAAAATTAAAAAATAATAAAAGAATAGTAAGTGCATCAATGTTTTTCGAAGGAACAAGACCAAAAAAAGAAAATTTTATTAACTTTGCATTTACTAAAGATGGAATATTATTATTTTATCCATATTATCAAATCGCTCCCTATAGCGAAGGAGAATTCAATGTAATAATTCCTTATGACAATATCAATAAACTTTACAATAAATAATCATGTGATGTAATTACAACAGGTGGTTGTATGAATTATAAAGAAATATTGGAAAAATATCCATGGATAAAAGAAGAAAAGCAAAAATTAATAATAAGTCCAGATAGTGATGGACTTATTAAGTGCATTGTTATATTTAAATTATTTTGATGCAGAAGTAGTAGGATATTACGATGGAAAAGTTATGTTATCTAAATAAAACGTAGATTCTAAAGATTGTTTGTTTCTAGATATGGATGTTTATAACAAAAATATAAAAAGTATAGGACATCACATGGTTTGCTATAACAAAAACAAATTACCTAACAATTGGTATAATTACGATAACTGTATTCAAATTAATAATCTAAGAAATTTCGATAAAACCAAAGATTTTCAAGGAAAATATCCATTTGCAACAATTCATTTCCTACTTGCACTATTAAGTAATGTAAAAGAAATAAAATTAAGTGACAACGCAATTATTCCATTACTATTTAGTGATGGCGTATGGACTGTTTTATTTGGATATACAGAAAATTGCCTAGATTGGTTTGACTTTCTACATGTAAAAGAAAAAGATAATATTTTAAATCCTATATTTTGTGGAAATCATTCGTTCTTAACAATAATGGAAAAAATAAATGATTTCTTAAGATAGAGGGAAGAACTTAATTGTAAATGTACATATGATTAAAAAAAGATGAATATGTATATAAAAACAGATCAAGAACAGGCGATAAATTAATAATATCAAATTCAAAAGGTGAACCAGTAAATATCAAATTAATTAATAATAATTATGATATTATAGAACAATAACAGGATAGAGTAAAATTATTTATTACATTTCTTGCTGAGTTAATGGGATTTAAGCCATATTTAGAAAAATGGAATTTTAATAATTTAAAGTTAAGAGAGTTTTCAAAAGGTATTTTAGATGGAAAAGGTGAACATAAAGTGTTGAATCAAAAAAATTATATTGATATAGTTGAAAACAAATGCTTTTCTATGGCAATAACATCTAGCCAAGCCATTGAATATATAATAGATGATAGAAATCATTTTAATTAAAAAAAGAATTAAAGATAGTACTACCTGTCAAGTACACACTAAATAAAAATATTTGATTATGAATATTTAAGTCTGTGTTCAACAGGAGATAAATATCCGAGTTTCTTTTTCATAGTAGGATAGTTTTCTAAAACGCAAAAAAACTAATTCATTTCTAGGTTAGTTATTTATCAAAACTCGAAAAGTTCGAGCAGATTTCACTATGGAGCCATAAAGGTTGAAGTCGGACAACCTTTATTTTTTTGTATAATAGGTAGTAATAAACTACTAATTGATATAAGTATATCATAAAATATTAAAACTTTGTTAAAAATTTCGGATTAATATTATTATACTAACCAAAAAAATTCTACAGCTACATTGTAAACTATTTTAGTATTATTTCATAAATCTATTAATTTTTACACAATAGTTCTTCTTAATGTTTTTACAAATTTTTGTTGTAAAGATGGCTTTGCAAATTGTTCTTCTAATGTTAAAACACTACTTTTGTACCTACTATATGCTTTATCATAGTTTCCTTGTTCAATTTGCACAACACAATAGTCAACTATATTATCATATATATAATTATAAATAATATCTGATTTTTCTTCATTATTAATACTTTCAACAATAATAGGTGCAACTTCATAATAGTGTTCTATATCTTCTTTTGATACAAAATTATCTCTAAACCACCTTAATACTGTCATTTCATAACAATTATCATCAAAATTTTCTTGAAAATACTTCATACAGACCGAAGTCAAATAACAACCACCAGACCCCGAATTTGTATCATTTTTATCTGGACTATGCGTTGTAGAACTCCAAGATTCTTTATCATAATTTATATTAACATGTGCTGCATCATGAGGTTTATCTACTTCACCACCATAAAAACTGATGTGATCATTACCGTTTTTATCTGTATTAATTTTTATAGTGACCCCTTTATCATTTACATAATTTCCATATTTATCTCTATCTGCCATTATTAACACCTCCCAATTTAATTTCTGACATTCTCAAAGAAATAATTGCATCTAACCACAACAAAGACCATTCAGCAAAATAAGATTTTAAAGATTTTGTTTCAGCATCTAAATCAATTAAATCGAATTTTATATTTTGTAATTTTTCTTCATTTATAGATGCTAAACTTTCTTTATTTACATATGTTGCTAAAATCTCAATAATTTCAGTAAATACTTTTTTAAAATTCTCTTTTTGCTCATTATATATATCTATTTGAGTTGAAGCTGTAATATAAAAAATCAAATTTTTAAAAGCATAATCTATATTTTCTTTTGTTGGGTTTCCTACATTAAAAGTTTCTTCCATTAACAACTCTCCTTTCTTGGAAAAAATTGTATATTGAAAATTACATTTTTTCAAGTTATTTTAAGTAAATATTTGGTAATTATTAAGCAAGATAAAGGAATTGATAGCACCATTATACTTAATGTCTTATAAATAAAGACTTTATAGTGCTATCATTTCTTATTTTGCACTTGCAAAATTGAGTTAAAATATTGAAAAACTCTACCATACTTTCGATTTATCCCATTTAATTAAAGAGTTTGCAAGGTTCTATTTTACTTCCAAATGTTGGATATATACTAGAAATGTTGGATGAATCTTGGATGTTTTAATTTAGTAATAAAATTTACCAAAATAATGGTATAATTATATATTGAAGTGATAGATAAATAGTAATTTGTTGAAACAGAGGTACCATTATGAATGAAGAAATAAAAAAATGACATGCTAAAATTGTAAAACTGGTTTTCTGACCAACAAGGACCTGAAAAACAGTAAAGATTTAATATACAAATTCTTTTGAAGATGAAGATGGCATAAGATGTATAATTTTTAAATACAAAAAGAATATATTAGGCAAATGGCTTTTAGGAATTGTTAGTGAATCAGGAACATTTAGTGAAATGAAAGAATATAACCAAAAAAGCGAAATTGAGGATGCAAAACAAATATTAGAAATGTTGAAGAATTACTGGAAAGAAATGTCTAAAAAAATGCAATAATAAATTGCAACCAATGGAGGATGTTTATTATGGGATTATTTAATAAGTTTAAGAAAAAAGAAAAAGACGATTGGAAAAACGCTTATATGGGGAACCCAAATTTTTATAAAGGTAAAGATGATAAGCCGTTTGGTGCATTTGCACTAACAGAAGGTACTTTAACTTCCTTTCCTAAAAATCCGAGATTATTGTATAAAGTAGATAATACAGAAGTTGATGAATGGAAGTTAATGCTTGTTAGTACAACGAATAATGGAATTTTAGGTGATATAGACTATTATGATGCCATAAAAAAACTTATGAAGTATGTCATTGATGAAAACGATAATAACATATTAATTAAAAAATTATCACTAGAAGAATTAAATGAAGTGCTAAAATAATTGTAAATGATGAATTTATAGTAATAAATTGGAGAAAATAATGAAAAAAAATGAATTTAAAAAAATGATGAAAAAAGAAAATAAGGCATTTAAGAACTACTATGTTTATGAAATGATCCTTATATTGTTATTAGCAATTATAGTTATACCGAATATTATACTGACAACAAATAATATGATTCCATTTAATATAACAATCATTAGTACACTTTTAATTATTAATGTAGCACTTCCTATTATAGTGCTTGATATAAAGAACGATTTAGATATTAAAAATATACATCAATATTATTTAAAGGAAGAGAAAATACCAGAATACAAAGACAATACAAAAATTTTAAATGTATGCTTGATAATTAGCATAGTAGTTTTAATTATTTAGGCAATTATAACAATACCAAATATTACAAAAACGGAAAATTTAAGTGAAATTGAAAACACATTAGTCATTACTACTAATAAGGGTAATAACATTGAAACGCAATATGAAATGTTTGATGGATTTAAAATAAAGATTCCAAGTGAATTTAAAATAATGAGTGATGAAATTGTTAATGTTAAATATCCAAATGGAAATGCACCATCACTTGTTTACACAAATGACAAAACAACAATTAATGTTGCACTGGTTATGAATGATGTTGCTATGAAAAATAGTCAGATAGAAGAATATGTCAAAACAATGGAATCGACTTATAAAAATTATTCAAAAGATGTAAAATTAAAGTTTTGGGAAAGAAACAATCATAAAATTGGCGAAATGGAATTTACAACAGAGGGTTCAGATACAGAAATCTATAATCATATTATTACATTTTCTGTTAATGATAAATTAAGATTAGTTAATTTTAATTGTACAAAAGAACAAATGAGTGAATGGCAAGAAGTTGGCAAATTTATTATGGAATCAATAATGTTTGAGTAATATAGGAGGAGAGAAAGATGAAAAAGAAATTATTTGCAATTTTACTTTGTGGGGTTATGGCTTTAGGACTTGCTGGATGTAGCAATCCAGTTAGTGATTCTAAAAAAGAATTAGAAGATGCTAAAAATGATTTAGAAGAAACTTATAAAAAATATGGATGGGTTGAGAAAGAAACTGTAAATACTATTCTTGCTAAATTTAATACTGAAATAATGGATGGTGGATTAAATACACCTGCTAGTGATGATTATATGGTTGTAGATAATGGTAAATATTGGTTTGCACTAACTGATGATGTTGCATTCTACCTAAAACCAGTTGAATCATCTGGAAATAAAGAAAAAGATATTCTTGATATGAGTGCTATTTATATGGATAATGACAAGTATGATGAGACTACTGCTATAAAGTATGCAAAACTTTTGATTAAAGCCAACAATGAAGAAATTACTGATTCTGAAATTGATGAATTGTTAAAAGAAGCCAAAGAAAAATCTTCTGCTAAAGAAACAGCTAATAATGGTAAAGGCATTTCAGTAGGAATCTCAAATGCCAATGATCATTATGAATATCAAGTTATTAGATTATATAAATAATAATAAATTACAATTTAGTAATTAGTTAGAAAAATAGTAATTTATAAAGGAGAATATTGATGAAACTATTTTTGTGTT
>OHTD01000794.1_pt1 | contig 16075 bp, 24 predicted proteins | sample 1578871 | NCBI WGS metagenome assembly OHTD01 (sample SAMEA3879574, study PRJEB24766) | human gut metagenome | biome: human-associated habitat; feature: feces | place: USA | collected 1985/1987 | reverse complement strand
TATTATTTTTTATCAGATAAACCCGTTGACATTATCGGGTTTATCTGATATAATTAAGACATCAAAAAACGGAGGGAAAAAGCAATGACCCAACTACCAACACACGTACAAGATTTTATTCGCAGCCTCGAGACCGTTGATTATTTTAGCGGCTCCAGCGCCCTGCCGGAGGGCTGTAAATTATATGAGACGCGAGCAGAGGCAATAACGGCCTCTGGGGACAACGCACTAGATGATATGTGGCTTGTTGTACACAACGCCGCGTGGAGTGCAGCGCGCCATGCGGGGATGCCCGCCGCAGTCTTACGTACGGCGGAGAGTGCCGCGAACACTGTCGCGCAGGTTGCCTCAGAGGCTGCCGCAGGGGATGCCGTATTGGCCACCGCAGGGGTTGCCGCGTGGGCTGCCCTGAGGGATATTGGAGCCCGCCTAGAGGCGCAAGCGGCTATATGGCAGGCCATACTGGATGCCGCGTGGAGCGCCAGATTATCGGTCCTATGCCTGCTGGCGCAGGACCACATCGGCCCCAAGCATCTGGCGTACGCCCTCCAACGTTGGGCGATCTGGCAGGCGGGGTACGGCGTGGCGGTTGAGGTCGACGGGACATACTACTGCTACAGACGGCCATAATATATTATTTTTTATCAGATAAACCCGTTGACATTATCGGGTTTATCTGATAAAATTAAGACATAAAGAAAAGGAGAACAAACAAATGACACTACCAACACACGTACAAGAGTTTATCGAGAGTCTTAAGACCGTTGACTATTTTAGCGGCTCCGGCCCCCTGCCGGAGGGCTGTAAATTATATGAAACGCGGGCCGATGCGTATGATGCCGGATATGCTGCCGCAGAGGCTGCCGCAGAGGGTATCATGTGGCAAGACCTGTGGATTGCCGCGCTTCACGCCGCGCAGGATGCCGCTAAGGCCGCCGCGTTGGCCACCGACCAGCGGGCTGCACTTAATGACGCAGCGAGTGCCGCGCATGACGCTGCATGGGATGCGACAGAGGGCGAGGGGGGCGCCATGTGGGATGCGTCGTTGGACGCCTCATTATTGGCCCGATGCCTATTGGTGCAGGATCACATCGATCCCGGGCATCTGGATTACGCCCTGCGGCGTTGGGCGATCTGGCAGGCGGGATATGGCTTAGCGGGCAAGGTCGGCGGGACGTACTACTGCTACAAGCGGCCGCAATAATCTTGCCCCCCATTCAGGGGGCAAAAAAAGGAGGCGAAAAAATGAAAATACCAACACATGTACAAGAGTTTATTGATAGTATCTGGACCGTTGATTACTTTAGTGGCCGAGGCCCGCTGCCGGAGGGCTGCGTGGAGTACGGAACGCGGCGCGATGCGTCCGATGTCGCAGATGACGCCGAACGCACGGCTGCGTGGCATGAAGTGTGGTACCTCAGAGGGGCGGCCACGCGGCCTACCAATCTAGGCGTTAAGCCAGAGGCTGCGTATAATGCCGCATGGGATGCCGCGTATGGTGCCGCGCACGCGAACGCCGACGAGGACGACGAGTTTGACGAGTACGAGGACGACGAGTACGAGGACGACGACGTGGGCTGGCAGGTACACGACGAGTGGGGCTTAGTATACATAGGGATTGAGCCGGATGACGAGGATGTAGCCATGTTTGGCGCTGTGGAGGCCGTCGCGCGGCATGCCGCGTGGGAGGCCGTAATGGACAAATGCAAAAATGAGGCTGACGCACGGGCTGCCGCCGAGAACGCCTCAGGGGATGCCATATTACTGGCCATATGCCTGCTGATGCGAGATCGCATCGACCCCAAGCATCTGGCGTACGCCCGTCAACGCTGGGCAATCTGGCAGGCGGGATATGGCGTGGCGGCTGAGTTTGATGGGACGCACTACTGCTATAGGCGGCCATATTGATTTTATTTTCCTTCATTATAGGAACGAAAAAGGAGTAAAAATGAAAATAGATCAAGCTATATTAAAGATGATGGATGCCCGCCACATAACCATGGCGGAGTTGGCCCGAGCCGCCAATCTCCCGTATAGCACATTATGGGAGCGCATCCATAAGGATAACATAACCCTGCGCAAGTTACAGGATATCATAGCACCCCTTAACTATGACATTGTGCTTGTGCCTAAGGGTACCATCCACCGCCCTGGATGGTACCAAATAGAATGAAATATATTATTTTTTATCAGATAAACCCGTTGACATTATCGGGTTTATCTGATATAATTGAGACATAAAAAGACGGAGGGCGAGAACATGAAACTTAACAAATACGGCAAAAAAATGAAAAACCTAGATGCTGTGAGCAAAGCCACACGGCAAATGGGCAAAATCGGATCCAGCTATCACATGACAATTTATTACGACACTCATGACGACAGAGTATTTTATATCGATGAAGTCGGCGATCATTGGAGCATATATGATGACCCTGATATCCAATGGGTGACGCGCGCTACTACACCCTGCTCACAACAATACATCGCCGATATGATCTACGAGAGAGTGTTGTGCGAGTTATAGGCGTGTTATTGCGCCCTGCCCCGCGCGGACCGACAGCCTATATATCTAATTTAGGGCGCGGTCGAGCATTGACACCGCACGGGATGTTACATATAATCATCCCGTGCGTATACGATATAACAACCCACAATACTACAGGGTGCGGCTGATGCCGCGCCCAAAAGAACGCATTAAAGTGCGGTCAAAAGTGCGGTCACACCTGCCGCGCGTGCCCCGTAACCCCTTGTATATCAAGACTATTTTGCTTTCCGCTATCCCTTTATTAAGGAACAGGTCTCTCAGGCCCTTAAGCTTATCGTGTTCATAATTATAACCAAACAGTTTCAGCGATTCAAGGGAATTATTCTGGATATCTGCGGCGTCGACGGCAAAAACCCTGCCGTCTTCGCCCCAGTCCATCTCCAGCGGCATCGCTGCGTATCCTCTCTGCGACAGCGCAGAGGAGCCTCTGCTTGCACTTACAAAGTTTATATAACATCCTGGCAAAATCTTATTCTGGTTTACAAATATACCGCCTCCAAGAGCCATATTATTTTACCTCCATAAACTTTTTCAATATTTCTTCTACATCTTCAAAGCCATACATTTTTTTATCCTCAAGCAATACCCCCAGCAAGTCCGCCCTTGCGGAAAATCTCCTTGAGTCCAGGATTGTCTGCTTGCTGAAAACAGGCGTCTCTCTTCTTGCTTTTTCAGCTGTGTTAATGCATTCTGTCATTATATTATTTCCTTTCAATGCGTACCCGTACTGATTAACAGCGTTTCCATGGGATCATGTTCCTTACATTCCGCAAGGAACATATCGTAGCTGATTAAAAAGTGCAGCACGCCATCCGCTTGTTCATAACTAATCTTCGTCCCGCGAACCCTGCTTGTGTCAGCAAGTTCGATAACATCCATCTCTGACAGCATTATTTCAGCTGTATCATAAAGTTCGGCAATGTCATTCTCCCGCTGCGGGAAATAGTGAATGTCAAATGCATGCTGTCTTAAATGGCGGCCTCCCATCTTCAAGATATCGGCAACGTTCAAAACAGCAATAAAAAAGCAGGGCCTTTGCATGTCCTGCACAACTTCTTCATCAGCATATATTCGGACGCCATCGCCGAAAACAGCATTAAGCTTTATAGATATGCCGTCAAGAACTTCCTTTACCATTAATTGCATCCTCCATGTATTGATCCAGCTTTTTGTCTATAATCTTTTGTGCCTGCGAGTCAAGCTCTGCAGTCGATCTTGTAAGCATAAACCTGCCGCGAACCCACGAAAGCTTCAGTCTCTTACCGATTGCAGGGACAAACCGTCCTGGCGTCTGCCTGTGCCCATACTCTACGTAAGAGGCATACATAAGCGGATTAATTACATCTATCTGATGTGTACCGCCCTGTTTTGACGGGCGTGTAGCCGCCCATCCCCTCCGCAAAGTGCCGGTTACGACGGGGGTATTCTTTTTGGCCTTGCCCAGCAGTCTGGCGGCCATATCCTTGATGCATAACAGGCAGAATGCATCAAGGCCTCCCTTTTGGAGGTTGTCAAGTCTCTTTTTCAGCTCCTTGAGCTCTCTGAAATCAACTCTGCCCCATTTAGTCATTATGCCCACCCCCTGAATATCTCGACGGGTATCTCCTGATGGCCGGAATAGACCGCTGCCTTACCGCTTTGCCCGTACTCAGCCGTTACGCCGTTCTGTGTCACAATTATCTTTGATCCGGTCGGTATATCGACATATCGTGACAGGAACAAAACGGCTTCCTGAGTTACCTGATTGGCGTTTAACGCTCTGTCGACCGTGTCTATCGTCTTATGCGACAACCTGCACGGCTGTCCTGCAACCACTGTTGTTTCGCCAAATACGGTTCGCTTGTTTTCGCTGACCCTGCCTGTTCGAGTCACAATTTCACACGTACCGTTCCATAGCTTTGACAGGACCCGTTCAGTATCTACCATACCAGCCTCCGATACTTTGCAATCCCGCTTTTTCCGCTTGACATAAGATAGGATATAAGCGAATCAAAGCGCTGTTCCGGAGTGTTGTCGCCTTCACCTATGGCAAACGTGATACTTGTATCGCCTTCCTGTATTTGCTTTACAGTCGCTTCAAAATCAAAGCCTTCCAGTAGTCCGGCCTCCTTTTTAATCTTTAAGTATTGCCCTGCGCAAATATAAACCGCCGACATCTCTAGGCCCTCAGGGAGCGCAAGCTGGTTTGTTTCGTTCTTAACGGTCTGTGTAACGCTTTGAATAACAAAATCAAGCAATGAATCGTTATCGGATACTGTTACGCCCATAGCATTAAGAAAGGATATTACTTTTTCACGCAACACTTGAAGCACCGCCTCTTCTCAATCTTCAGGAGTGGCTTCAGCGGTCTTGATGATTTTTAGAATGTCGGCCTTATCAGTTGAGCCGCCAAGATCAATATTCTTTTCCTTGGCGTACTTGGTCAGTTCCTTAACCGTCATAGCAGCCAGATGGTCGGGTTCTTTGAATTCGCCTTCTACCGTCAAGCCCATGGCTTTTAGTTTTTCAGCGACTCTCTGATCCTCCGTGAGGAAGACACCGCCTCTGAAGGTGGCAAGGGGGCGATTTTTTTCGCCGTCCCAAATAACACCATTTTTCTTTCCAATAACCTTAAACATAGGTCATTCCTCCTTATTCATTTTTTAGGCCGGTAATGCAGCCATGCAGGAAAGCGGGACCGTGTGCAAGGCCTATCTGTCCGTAAAGCTGAATCCTGTCGGAAGCGCCTCCTTTGGCAAGAGGCTCTTCGAATAATACGCCCTTACCTGGAACTGGCTGGAATACTGGGGCAACATGCGCTATGTCCGCCACAAGGACAGAATCTGCCGGCATAAAGCGGTTCCAGACGATACCAAGCTTACAGAAATCCGTTTCAATCTCTGTCACATTCATCCCGCCTACATTGCGGGGGGCGGCGGTGTTATAGCCCAGCTGGGATTCGTACAGAGTGGTTACGATCTGTTTCTGATATGAACCGCAGAACATGATCATGTTGTCAAAGTATGCGCCATTTTCGGCCATCTGGAGCATCAGGTTCTTTATCATTGCCGTAGTCAGTGTCCCCCCAGCCGCCGCGACATTGGCGGCAGTTGCGGCCAGTTCCAGCATTCCTCTTGTTTTGTTAGCCACATTCGCGCCTGTAGACTTCTGATAGGTTCCACAGATGAAAGAGTACTCTACGTCGCGTGCAATCTTCTTCAATCTCTGAGCAACCTGCCATGCCTTTTCATCAGCGGGGTTAGGGGCCTGACCAGCGGTGTTCAAGCCGGACATACGGCCAGCATTGGACTGTTTGGCATAGGTTAGATCGATCACTTCCTGATGGATCTGAACAACATTGGTTTCCTGCGCCCTTACAATGTGGGCAGCGGTGGGGGCGGTGGCGGAAGCCTGTTCAGAAATTTCAGGCTGCGACGGATCAGGCTGGTTAAACTGAATGGCGGTAGGGAATTCAAAGTTGTCAGTCATTTTACCGCCAGTCAAACCACCGATCATAGACAGAAGGGGGGTCTGCTTTGGGTCGCTGGTAAAGAGTTCTCCTGCGTAATTGGGCAGATTCCAGGTCGTGCCCAGGCCTGTTACATTAGTAGGCATAAATCATACATCCTTTCAAAAGTTTTGTTAAATTACAAAAGTGAAATGCCTTCGGACGCCGCTTCCTGTTTGATAAGAATTGCGGCGTGGGTATCACCGTTTTTACGGGCATCGGCCAGGCGGGTTTGATACCCCTGAAGTTTGGGATCGGGCGAGGTAGTGGCACTACCGGCTGGAGCCGCTCCCGAAATACCGGATTTATTGGAAGTATCAGCCTTGAAAAGAAAACTGGTCTCCTCTGCCTTTGTCAGCTTTCCGATTTCATCAGCAAGGCCTCTGAGCGCGCCATCATCGGCCAATTCAGCCTTTGCCAAGAAATCCTTCAGCAAAGGAATAACGGTAGCGGGGTTGATTGCCTTGGCATCTGAAAGAGCCTTTTCCACAGCGTTGTTTATCTTCATGGCTTTGATTTCAGCGGCGTGGGATTCAGCATCCGTTTTGTTCTTGGCCTGAAGTTCATCAAACTGTTTCTTCAGGGCTTCCACGTCACCAGTGGACTTTTTCAGCGTTTCAAGCTGAGTGTCACGCTCTTTTATTGTTGCTTTTGCTGCCTTAAGTTCAGCGCTGACTTCATCATAATGTGTTTTAGGTACATATGCCTTGTTTAACTCTTCTGCGATTTTGTCAGCCTGCTCCTCAGCCAGTCCCATTTGTATAAGGGTTTCCTTTGTCATATTGTTTTTCTCCTTTCTGATATATAAAAACGTTTTTAACCGCTTTTCGCAATTACTTTACATATGCCTTTTCCCATGTGTTATAAGTCATATCTGACGAAACGTAATATATCCCACCATCTGCGCCGCGGGCCGCCCTGTCTCCTGTATTGTTGTCAAAGTGCGGAACAGTACAGCCTCTGCACCTGGGATGAAACGGAGGTGCGGTTACCGATGGCGCAAAATCAACCATATCGAATACACGTCCGTCCATATCCCCGCATATTTTACACGTCTTACCGTCCAGAGTCTCTAAGACTTCAAATTGCTCGACCTCTAAGTTTTTAAAGCAGTCTTTATGCGCCAGGCTTGATATATAGGCAGACTCTGTCAATATAATTCTTTCAGCATTGCTTTTTGACGTCTTAAATTTATCCGCAATAAAACTTATAGATTCATTTGGCGGTCGTCCCAGCAATATATTCCGCGTCAACTGGGAATGCAGATCGTTAACCAGTGCGGTTTTGCTGCGCCATATCCTGTCGCTAAAGGTTCTACCGTCCGATGGCCAGGGCCTGTTTAAAACTTTTATTAATTCGTCTTCATTTATCGCTGATATATCCCACCCTATAGACATCCCCTTTTGAATTTCAAATGCAGTATGGTAATATCCATCCAAATACGTCCTCTTCAGTAGCTTTTCTGCAACGCTAAACTGCTTTCCAAACAGTGATTCCAAGATCTGCTGGGTTTGGAGTTTCAGCGATTCAAGCCTTGTTATGTGGAATTTGGCCGATGCGTTCTCAAGCTGTTTTATCCAATCAGAATTCAGTTGAAGCATCTCCCCGTGCCTGATATATTCGCGGACATCCCAATGCAGTTCGGATAACTCGCCGGCCTTCAATAGACGCCGTGCCTGAGCCATGGTGATCTGATTGTTGACGGCGAACCTCGCATACCAGGCCAATATCTCTTTTTCAATCTCGCTTTGAGCCTGCTTAAAATAACGGTTAATTTCACTTGCTGCCAGCTCCGCCTTCTTTCGCAGGGCTCTTTCAATCAACTCAAACCTTATTTCCCAGTAATCTTTACTCTTCATTCTTTGGTTCCCTATTTGGAACTGCCCCGAAAGCGTTATGGTACTCATCGGCGGCAGCCTGTTTTTCAGCTTCAAGTCTTGATAGCTCCATCTCAATGTCTGTTGTCCACGGATGTTGTTCCACGATTGTTTCAGCCGACAATATCCCGACAGATTTCCCACAATTATCAATGCTTTCACTTTCATTGATCAGAATATCCCGATTGAAGACAATAGTTATATCCTCATTGGTGAAATCACCCTTGCCGGTATTGATCAGGTGATGATTGATGAACCAAAGCAGTTCCTCAAAAGCCGCCTGAAATTCGGTTTCCATACCATTTGCATCCAGATCTATGTCGCTGTACATGGATTGTATATTCATTTGATTGGGATTGCCGGAAAGCCTGTCGTCTTTCGCATCGTATCCACGGGCGTTTTCAATCAAAGCTTTTTTAAAAAGCTCAAGGATTGATTTGTAGTTTTCCGAGTTCACATCTACAGTTAATGTACTTACGCCACCCTTAGCGCCATCTCCGGTTCGTACCTTAACAGCCCCATATGTTGCAAGGTTGCGTCTGAACTCTCCCAGGTTTTCGCCGTCATAGTTTTCCAGAACCAGTATGGTGTTCCTTGCGTCCTCCTGCATATTGTTTTCGAAGTCCGACAGCATGGTGTTGATGCCGTCCTGCAACGTCTTTACACGGTTGATAAGCGGTATTTCCTGTTTGTTAAACTTAAATGCAATAAGAGGGATGCTGTCCCAGTTATACGCTATTAAGCCGCCCCTTTCGTCCTCCACTTTGAAGTAAGGATCGTGATCGCCTAGTTCAATATCAGGCACAAGGGTATTTCCATCAAGAATGTATCTATGTATTCCATCATCTTTGAATATTTCAACTTTTTCCGCGACCCTTTTGGCGTATCCATCCCATACCTGCTGCAGGTAAAGCCTGGCTGCGCAATCCAGGACTGTATGATCATCGTCCCGCCAAAACGGCAAGATTTCATACGGGGGGAACCTCCTGAAGCATAACTCGCCGGCGTTATTATAATATACAAACAGCCAGCCAATTCCGCCGTTAACACTGTCCTCGCCAACGTATTTCAGGAGCCTTTGAAACGACCTGTCTAACGTCCGGTTAAGCAGGCTAGCGTATGCCTTATTTTTGCAGTTTACTGTAATCGGCTTCCCGAGCAGATAATTAACTTTTTGGTCAACCGCCTTTGCGTACTGATTATCAACGATTTTATTGTTCGGCAGATTCTCTACAATCTGCATGTGGCCATCTTCTCCGATTACAGTTCTTTTTCTGTCCAGTATATCGTGCTTGCCGACATAATAGCGTTCACCTATAATTTGATTTAACCTCTGCTGACTGTTTTTCCATTCATGTATTTCCAATGCAAAAAACTGAAGCTCGGTAAGGCCTGCGCCCTCTTCTATTAGGCGCTTAATTCGTTCTGTTTCGTTTAGGAACATTATTGCATATCTCCTTATTTAAAACTAAAAGCCGGACCGATGATTATATCCTCCAGCCCATAGCGCATGGCGTCCATCAGATGATTATAGCCATCAATAGGGGCGTTGATCTTGCTCCCAAATCTATCCTCATCCCATGTGTAATTGCTGATCTCGGTCAGGAAGTTTACACAGCGGGGGTGAATGATTATTTTATAGCCCTGAATATACTGAATCCCATTGTTTACGCTGTCTTTGCCCTTTCGGGCCCTGGTGATCCGAGAAAGGCCAGCTTCCCGAAGCTCATCAATGCTTTTCGGCTCGGCTGAATCGGCCTTGATGCGTTCCTTGCTATAACCCATGCTGGTCACTTTTTTCGCAATCATTTGGTTTGTTAGAGCTTTTTCGTATAATTCATCAAATACCCAGATATTCTTTTCCTCAACACTGACAAGGCCACAGAAAAGTGCTGTCGGATCATTGGTATAACCAAAATCAAGTCCAAAAACTGATTTCACATCGGTCCTGGCGCTGATTTCTGTCACATTAAAGTGTTCTTCCCTCCAGTTCTCATATATTAATCCATCCACAATCCCCCAGTCCCCCAGACCGGCTACGCGATACCGGCGAGGGTTGTTTTGCTTCATGGTCTCAAACACCTTTAAATCAGCAGCGTCTAGCCACTCATTGCACATATAATTGGTGGTCATCGCCAAAATGTCCGGCGAGGGCTCGGCATCAAAAAACCTTTTCTTGATCCAGTGCCGTTCATTCCACGGATTAAATGTCAGGGTGATTTGCTTGAACAGTCCGGTTTCCGGCGGAATGGCCCCGCGTATGCTTTCGTCCAGCATATTGAAGTCTGCCTCCTTGCTGATCTCATATGCCTCCTCAATCCACATCCAACACAGATAGCCCGTTTCGACAGTAATTGACGCCACCTTTAATGGATCATCAAGGCCTCTGAAATAGATTTTCTGGCCAGTAGGTTTATATGTGAGTTCAAGCGGGCTCTCCTTTACTTCCCAAAAAGCGTCTACGCTTAACCGGTGTATTGCCCATTTCAATTCGGTGAAACAGCTATCCTTCAAGGTTCGGAAAACCTTGCGAACAACGAGCGTGTTGGCCTGGGGATATTCCATCATACGCTTGATGATGTTCAGCGCTGTGGTTTTGGACTTTTTCGAAGCACGGGAACCCTTGCATACACGATACCGGCCCTTAAACCGCCAGAATGTGCCGTACCCTCTGCCAACAACCTCAGGCAGATTGATAACTTTTGATTTAGGATTAATCTTCAATTTGATCATCGCCAACTATAATGACAGGGACAGTACCGTCCAGTTTAACTTTATCTGCAAACATCCCCAGATGCTTTCCGCACAGTTCCAGGGCTTTCAGCTTGTCGGCCAGGCGGACTTCGCGTTCTATGGCCTGTTCGATGATCGGTTCGCCGTCTTCATCAAAGTCCTTGTGCGGGACATATTTGACCTTCATTCCGGCGATCGCGGCCAGGTCGTCCTTGATGGCGTCAGGCTTCACTTCCGCCGTGTTCAGATCGATCACCTGGGAAGGGTCGACGAAGGCGACGCGCGCCAGTTCCCGAAGCACACGGTCTGCATTTATCCCCGTTCTCCGCGATCTCTCGGCCATAGCTTTGTCTATGCGCGCGCGGATTTCAGGTTTTTGCAACAACTCGCTCCCAATGCTGCCAGCGCTTTCTACGCTGTATCCGGCTCGAATTGCGGCCTGAGTTGCGTTCAGGTCGATTAGGTATTCGTCGCAAAATGCTTCGTTCTTTTTGGTCAATCGGGCCACTATCTCACCTCCCACCAAAAAGGACAGCCTCAGCTGCCCTCATCCTGTAATCCCCGCTCCCGCGGTCTCCGACTATATCCATTATACCACTTGACTAACCCCCACTACTGTCATCATTAAAATTAGTAATTGATTAACCACTTCTTTAAATTGACACCGATGTATCTGCAATGTGAAATGGTGGTAATGGGAGATTCGAAATTAATAACTCATAACCACGAGTTCTGACAGATGCGCACGTATAGTCTAAATAAAAGGGCTGATAACGCGCTCCTGAATCGCTATAAAGATTACAAATAAATGGCGAATCATCATAGCTAATTAACCAATCTAGGTGTCGTGCATTTCGTACATATTGAGATAAGTCGACATGTTCTTGATTGGTATAATAATGTCTATAAATTTTAGATCCCTTTAAATAATAGGGCGGGTCAAAGTAAGCGAAGCAAGCGTGGCGTAATAAACGTGCGTTTTGAGATCGCATAAATAGAAGAGCATCCTCATAATGCACCTCAACTAAATTGTTAAGCATTGACAACTTCTGTATAATTTCAATAATCTTTGTTTTATTAAAACGGCAATCAATAGTGTATTGCGACAATTGCTTCATTCCACCAATGGGGTTTGCATTCAATATACCAGAAAAATTAGTCCGATTGAAGAATAGGCCAGCAAAGGCTAAGTCTAAAAGGCTAGCCTGGTTTAGGTTTGTTACCTTCCTAAATGGAGTTAGTTGCAACCAAGTATCTAACGTTACAGGAGTTTTGTTTATTCTATCACATAGCTCTTCGGTATTTCGAAACACACTTTTCCAAAATGCATATAAAAGTATATCCTTTTCACAAAGCACCAATTTACTAATACGTTTACGTTGAAGCAATTCAAGCCCGACGGCCGCGCTTCCAGCATACGGCTCAAAGAAGCAGCAGCCATAGAGGTTGTTTGCCGATAGAAGTTCGTCAATATAATTAATTAAAGAGCGCTTGGCTCCCGGATAGCGAAGCGGATTTATCATTTCTGGCATAATATCAACTCCTATTCAATCGAGTCTATGATCCCTTGTATTAGCGCAAACATTCCTCCATCAGCAATCGCTTCTAGTGAGTCTGGTGTGACATTAATGTTTCCAAGATAATGTGTATTTGCGTTTAGGAAATCCCTATGTTTTGCGGCTATAACACGATCATAAGTAAGTAACATTTCCTTCTTGGGAAAAACTTTTCTTTTGTTCTCTCCTTGGTTTATAAAATCTTCTATTGTTCTTAGTGTAGGCAACGCATTATTTCTATTTTTATTGTACTCTCCCCAAAGATTCGTATGTTTTAATATTAGTATTAATGACTGTTCATAAACTGTTCTAAGAACCATTCCTGTAGCTATTGCAAAAACTTTATATGCTTTCCGATTTCCACAGTTGTATTTTGACAAATTGTGTAACTCATTTATTGCATATAATAAGCCTTGATGATCCTTTTCGGCTTTATTTAATTTATTGCTCCAACTTATAGTCTCAAAAAAAGTTCTTGGTGCTGGACCGCCGCATGGCAAGTTTTCACTCTTTATGACTTTTGACTCAATTTTTTTAGGCGGAATGTTATTAGTCAAATCATCTTCCTTTTCATAACTTGCCAAGTAATCCTTTGGAACATTTGCTTTTTGATTATTGATTAATTGGGATGTTGTCTCAACTTCAGAAAGTGGCTTTATTGAGCCTCCTTCCGAATTTGATAACTTTTCTTGATCAGTATAATTCTTTTTATTTGCGCTATCGGCTACCTCTTGTAATAATGGAAATATTCCCTTTACATCAGTTAAAACGTTCCTAGTATTTATTTCTTCTGTGACGATCGCTTTTTCAAACACTAACTGAACAATTCTATTGAATAAAGATTCATCCAATGCACTAACAGTGTTAAGCATTTCATCATAAGAAATTTTTAGAAAGTCTGAAGGTTTTATCTTGTTTTCTTTATAAGGAAATTTGGCCTTAAAAATGCGCCAAAATGGGTCTGTTTTTAAGTTAATTATCTCTTTATTAAAGTCCGGATGGGAAGTGATATACTTTTCATATGTAGAAAAGAAAAATTTATAATCGCGTATATCCTCCTTAATTTCTCCTTCCTTAATACCAGTTATTTTTGAAAGGTTTTGTATACTCTGTCCCAATCCGTCCTTATAGTTTGACGCGAAAAACTGTTTTTTAGCTAGCGGCTTCCACTGCTTTACTCCCTTTATATGACGCTTGCTCATCAGCTCTAAAGCTGTATTTCTGTCTGGTAACACATCGACCTCAATCATATTACAATTTTCTAATATACTGACTGATGTAGGCGGAAAGCGATGTTTAAAACCATCTGGAATAAGATTACGCGACAATAGTAATTGCAGCGAACAAGTTCTCCGGTTTCCTTCGACTACAATATAATCGCCGTTTTCTATTAATATTACAATTCTCTCGCCTGGAAGCAAACTACCGTAGGCATTTATGTCTGTTGCAAGCTGACATACGTCCTCATATGTAACTAAATATTTTCTTATATCAAATTGCTCCCGACTTTGAAGGACAACAAATCGCGGATTCTTGGTATCTAATTTCAAGTCTAGTGGCGATATTGTAATTGTCATTTTGCTACCCCCTGCTATGGGATTATTGTTTTTATGTTCAAGATTAATATACCATAATTAGTCAAATAGATGAAGTCCTTTTATTCATCATATTCTTAACCCCCTTTTTTCCGCAAAGCAGCGCCTCGCATATGCCAGCCATCTATACAGGGTCTTTTCGCTTGCCGGTATCTCCAGTTCTGCCCTGTGTATCCTGTCGCTGATCTCGCCCTTGACAAGCTCCCTGTCCGCGTACGCCATGTACACCATATACAGCGCCCGACGCGCCGCATACCCGTACCGTGCCTCCAGGGCCGCCACCGCGTACTCAGCCGCCTCAAGATCGGCTATTGTGGCCACAGCGTCATACACGGCCTGCTCCGCCCGCATGATCGCCGCCTCGGTCGGGCTGCCCAGTCCTGCGCCACCATCGCCGCGACGTGCCAGGGCCGTATTGTATACCCTGGCTCGGTACCGATCGGCGGACCCCTCACGGGCCAGCAGCCTAAACGCTGCCGTGGCGTAATCGCGGTAGTGGGATTTCAGCATGATGGGTTTGTCTCCTTTGTCCAGTCCGTAGGTTCGGGTGTTTTGTAAGAGGTCTGAATTGATACCTCGACACGGGGGCGTGTCGAAAAGAACTTGCGTACCTCGGAATCAACCACCTGAGCGTCATCGCGATAGGCGATCCGGTTCAGGCTGTCGGCCACAACCTTGCCGATGTTATCCCAATCCGGCTTTTTGGTAGGACGGACGATTTTCTCCTCCATTTCGCGCTGCTTCTTCTTGCTCGCGCTGGCCGGAATGGTGTAATAGGCCATAATCCGTAAATCTAGCGGCTCGTTATCCGGAAACCGAACGCTGCCGCATTGACGCTGGTATTCCGTCCTGATGAGGTTCTCATACAACACCGTCTCGTCCGGGGTTCTGGTCCTGACGTAATTTCCAACTTTGCTAAACCTCGGCCTTCCCTTGCCCTGCGGCTCGCCTAAGATCGTAAACTCAACTTTCATGTCGTCTATCTATCCTCCTCGTCAGCTTCTTCGTCCAGCCAATAAACAATGGCTTCCCAACACCATTTCCCCTCACACGCCGGATTTGTCGGACTTAGATGTTTTTCGATGAGCCGGTTGCACAAATCACAACGAGCCTCCTGAGAGACATCCATGATGGTTTCATCGTCCATCATTCCCAATCGTTCTAATCGTTGCCTGTTAGTTTCCATGACTATATTTCCTTTCTCGTCTCGTAAGTTTCATCAAAATCGACCTCTGCAAACAGATGATCAAGCTCCCCGTCTTCATATGTGCGCTGCCGGTAGTTTAGCGCTTTGGATTTGCCTTTTGGGGCAGGTGCACTTTCCTGTCTGCCTCCGTCTTTCGTGCCTCCGCCCCAGCGCATACGGATTGCTTTTCTTACCGTGAGATTCCAGTCCTTCCATCTGTTTTTGTTGCCCGTCTGCTGGGCGCTCTCGTCTACATATGCGATGTAATGATCAGCTGCCTCTTTCCCGTAATCGGTTATTAGACGTTCGTATTCTTCGTCAGTAAGCTTCACCCAACCATATTTACCACGCTTGCGCCTTGGTGGGTCAGGTGGCGCTTCAGCGCCATACTCTTTAGAGTACTTTCCTTTCCTTTCCTTTACTTTACTTTGGGGATTATCAGGCGTTTTATCTGGGTTTCCACCTGTTTTATCGGGGTTTCCGTTGCTTGTCAGGCTTTTAAAGGTAAGCTTATTAAAGATGCTGGTCGGGACGTCTTTTTTATCGTCCTTATCTAGCAACCAATAATCTCTGATGATCGATATGTCATCCCTCTGGGAGGCGGCTCTTATATATCGCCGCTGGATACCCGCCGAAGTCAGCACGCCGAACGTATTAGCAACCCGCTCATCAAACAGCGAACGTCTAATCAACCCCTGCACGATCTCCGCGATGGTCTTGAAGTTGCACCCACATCCGACCTCTTCCGAGACAAGTATGCAGACGTCATCAGACCACTTTTTATAATATCCATTGTCTTCATATATGGAGCAGATCAAATACAGATATACATATACACCCAGTGCTCCAAACTCACCTTTTATAAGTCTTACCTTCGGATCCCGCAGCATCCCCACATCGAACGGAAAATAATCAACTCCGTCGCGTAATGGGCGTGCCAAGCTATCACCCCCTTCGGTCTCTGATTCTTTCGGAGGCACATTGTGTGCCCCCTCATCTATCTCAAGCGTCTGAGGACGCGACTTCTCCCGTTTCTGGGTCTATTTCCAGCACCTCGCCGTCAACCTCTATGTAAGTCGATGGGACGCTGAAC
>OHTD01000782.1_pt1 | contig 16263 bp, 15 predicted proteins | sample 1578871 | NCBI WGS metagenome assembly OHTD01 (sample SAMEA3879574, study PRJEB24766) | human gut metagenome | biome: human-associated habitat; feature: feces | place: USA | collected 1985/1987 | reverse complement strand
TCAGGTCGTCCAAGGTGACGGGGCTGACGCCGGTCATGAAGATGCGCTCGAACATACCTTTAAACTTCTTGAATACTTCTCGATAGAAGCCGCTGGCATGGGTCAAGGCATGATACACCTCATTGCCTTGTTCATTAAGGACTACGTTGGTAAAATTATCATATTCATCAATGATAAGGTAAAGGGCAGCACCGGTATTGTGTGCCTGCCAATCCAGGAAGTTCAGTTTATTGGTAGAACCGGATTGCTCTTTCATATCCTTTTCGAACCCCGGATAATAATAAGGTTCATAAATAAGAGCAAAATTATTCAAGGCTCCGCTGCAATAATCATCAAAATTCCGGTCTAATGCACCTATACCTCCCACGCGCGAGAAGTCGAGATAGAGTATCTGGTATTTCCCCTGCAACGGCGTAGGCTGACCGCCTATCCACAAACCTTCGAAGCGCTTCCGGAACTTTTCTTTTTGGGCGATGTCATAATAAGCCCGCAACATACTTAAGAAAATGCTCTTTCCGAAACGGCGGGGACGGATGAAGAATAAACTGTTGGGCTGCTGCTCCAGTAAAGGCAGATACATGGTTTTATCCACATAATATTGATTCTGTTCCACCACTTCTACAAAGTTGGATACGCCATAAGGTATTCTTTTTACATTCTCTTCCATAATTGTTCCCGTTTTCATATTATTTCGGCAGCGATAAGACAAAAGTAACTCATTCTTGCCGAAGGAACAAACAAAGCACAGGAAAGTTTGCCGGACTGTCAGGGACTGCGATGGTAAATTAGTATGAATCGAACCATAGCTTTTCTGAATGAACTTTAAAAACCATCCTCTTATCATCAGCTTTATAAATAATTATTTATACCTTTGCTGCCAACAAAGCAAACAAATTAGACCTGACATGAAAATAACACCAATACTACTTAGCCTATTATTACTGCTCTTATCCTGTTCACAGAGCAATGAAACAGGAACATTATTCTTACATGCCGACGCACTCATGGAAGAACATCCCGACAGTGTACTCCGATTATTGGATTTACCGCCGGAAGAAATAAAAGAACTTTCCGGCAATGAATGCGCACGCTATGCACTGCTACTTGCACGTGCTACAGACAAATGCAAGCTCTCCCTGTTGCCTTGCGACTCACTGCTGAACGTGGCATTAGATTATTATGACGATGATGAGAAAGAAAAAGCGGTAGCACTGCTTTACAAAGGAAGACTGGCGGTGGAAATGAAAAAAGCGGAAGAAGCAACCACTTGCTTCCAAAAGGGATTAACCATCATACAAGATTTCCCGGAAGAGCTTAAAACAAAGAATTTACTTCTCAGTTCATTGGGAAATATCTATTTTGATGCCGGATATTATGATAAATCTATGGAAATATACGAAACTATGTATGAATGTTGTACTACATACCTGGATAAATCAATAGCACTGAACAATATCAGTACATATTATTGCTTAATAGATGAAAAAGACTCTACCTTAATGTTCCAGCACCAAGCTTTGAATTATGCTATCGCTTCGGGGGATTCTCTACAGATTGCAATGTCTAAACACAATTTAAGTCTGGAATTTGATAGTTTTGATGAACTTGATTCTGCTTTATATTACGCAAAAATGGCACTCAAAGAACTACCTCAAAAGGAGAATCATGGAAACTGCTACTTCAATCTCGGAGATTTTCTTTTAAAAACAGGTAAGAATAAAGACTCTGCTCTTTACTATTTAACCAAAGCCTTAGACGACATACCCATTGAAAGCAAAGCTTCATGTCTAAAAAGTTTATATAATCTTGAAAAAGAAAACGGAGATTACAAAACAGCAAATACCTATTTAGAAGAACATTCCGCCATCATAGACTCATTATTTTACATGGAACAGTCAACTGAAATACAGCAACTGATTTATGAATACAATACCAAAATGAGGGTAAGAGAGGAACAATTAAAAGGAAAGCGCATCATATACCGCACTATTGTAGGATTTGTTTCGATTTGCATGCTCATCATACTTGCTTATCAAAACCATATAAACCGGAAAAAACGTATTCAACTCCAATACAAACAATCATTAGAGCAAGCGCAGAATAAGTTATCATCTTTAGAAACTACCATTGAAAACAATCAGCTAATGATTACCTTATTAAAACAGGAACAGAACAATTTAAAGCAAGAACATGAAAACAAAGAACAACAAGTAGAAGAGAGGGAACAAACCATAGCTCGCTTAAAAGAAGAGAAACAACAGTTACTCCATTGGTTGTTTGCCCAAAGCAGCATTTACCAAAAAGTGATTACGCTATCCAAACAAACCAGTTCGAACAAAAAACAAATGAAAGCTTTAACCACTACGGAGCAGGAACAACTGAAAAAGACTGTATTCGGAATATACCAAAGTTATATATCTTTCCTCCACAATGAATATCCCAGACTAATGGAAGATGATCAATTGCTCCTTTGCCTACAGGAAACTTCGCTTAGCCCATTAGCTATTGCAATTTGTTTTGGTTATACTGATACGCACCCTCTCAATCAAAAAAAATACAGAATGAAAAAGAGAATGAGTAGAGAAGAAAGCGAGGTGTGACTACCAATTTTACTACCAATCTGTTTATCAATATATTACATTTCTATAGTGTGACTGCAAATAATGCATTCATGATAATTGTTTGCCCTAACTTTGCAACCGTAAACAATTAATTAAATATAGAAATGAAAACAAAAGTATTATTTATTCTATTATCGATATTATTCATTATACCAGTAAATGCAATGCCTCATAAAAGGCCTCGACACAAAGTGAATGCTAAAATTATTAGTTCAAGTTATAAAGTGAACACTCGCAGCCCCTTATTTTTTAACCTAACTGCCGATGAAACCAATGACAACTTGACTATTACTTTTCAATTTCCCTTAGAGGAAGCAGATATCACTGTAACTGATAAAGATAGAAACATAGTTGTCTCTGAAATGGATACCTCCATCTATGAGGGAAAAATAGTAAACATCCATGCTCCAGAATCGGATATTTATACTATAGAGATAACCTCGCCTACCGTAGATATAATAGCAGAAATCACACTAAACGAGATTTAACTAACTATTTTATTAACAATCAAAACAATTTAAAATTATGAAGAAATTATTATTTCTAACGGCTATTGCATTAGCCGCCATTTCATGCCAAGATGAAGAAAGCAGCTTACCAATTGACAATTCTTCTCCGCAATCCCAAAAGTTTCAAGTAGTACAGATTACCGGCCATGGAGAAATTATCCCAATAGACAATAGTAAGACGAGAAGTTCCATACAAGGAGAAACCGCTTTACAATTTGCCTCAGAAGCTGATTATCAATTGTCTTTAAAAGAAATCTACGACATGCAATCCTGTAACAGATTAGCTTATGTAGACGCCAACGATTTCATTTCATTGCAGGAGCTTGCCATGAAAGCAGATGAGGAATTGGAAGAAATTGCAAACACGGCAACCAGCGAATCTGACTTTATAACCAAATACTCACAATATGTAGAGAAATATAAGGGATTATTGATTACTAACAAATATGATAATGAAGACTTATCACTCTACGTTCCCGACGGTGATAATGTTTCTACTTACCTTGTAAACAGCAGTCGTAAAGTAGTTATCGGGAACGAAGTTAAGAATTTCGCTTTCCGATGATATGAGCGAATCAGACAAAGCTGTATACGCTTATACCCCACTCTCCGGTGAAACTAATATCTTCAATTTTCAAAACTTTATTGAAGACAAGAAAAAAACAACAGGTAGAGTGGAGCTAAAGAGTACAAGTGAAATATCTGTCCATGTGGGGTGCCAAAAGAAAACATGGCTCGGTTGGAAAAGAGATAATAATAGAGATGTGTATTTTCAGTTAGTTGCATCTCCAATGTACTTTACTCTACCTAATGCAGCAGGAGATCCTTACAATCTTGACTTCGTACGTTTCCACGCATTCCACAATGATGGAAAAATTGACTGGAGTGCAGGTGGTTTGAAACCCGGAGCCACTTCTTTATCAGGAAAAATATCTGTATGGACAGACATAACCGCTAATACATCAGAACAAGTATCATACACAAATGTATTTGCAAGGTATGTGGGTAAATATGGTACCTATGGAACCCACACGCTACCCAAATTAGAAGGTGGTTCATACGGAGGAGATTTCACACTAGCATTTATAAGATAATTATGAAAAGACTTACACTATTTCTATTATTAGCACTATACCTATCACTACAAGTCTCCGCACAAGTAAGATTTGGTGTAGATGCAGGAATGAACTTGACACACTTCAAAAGTAGCAGTGATCACCAAGCTCAAAAGATAGGTGGTATGGGGGCAGGATTCCAAATCGGAGGAACTGTAGATTATGAGTTTAAAAGACATTGGATGCTGATGTCAGGAGCCTCATTCATGCAAACCCAAAGCAATATGGAAATGTCATATAGTATGCTTCCCCGTTTCCCGGATGCTAAGATAAAACTGAACCATATTGTTATCCCGCTAAAGGTGGGATACAATATCCAAGTCAGTAGGAAATTAAGTTTGATACCTTCTATCGGAATATATGGTTCGTATAATTTTAGTGCAGGTAAATGCCCATTAGACATAAATTCTCCATCTGATGGCAAAGAGAATATAAAACATGTGAAGTGGAACCCTATGAAAGGATATTCTTACGAAATTCCCATCATTAATTCGCCTGGTTCCACCCAAAAGGTAGAACTTGGTGCTCTTCGCCACTGGACTTATGGAGGAATTGCAGGATTAAAAGCCGTTATCAGCAAACATTACACAGTCTCTTTCCAATATTATGAGGCCATTAAGCAAATACAGAGTCAGTGTAGTATAAGAGATTATGGCTATCAGCTTTCTGTAGGATATATATTCTAAATCCTATAGTTGCAAAGAGCAATTGAGAAACACCATCTTCGGGTTATACAATAATTACATTTCCAAAAATATCATGTTTTTTACGGAATGAAATCCGCAAAAAACATGATATTTTTGGATTTACACTTATTATCTGTTATCTTTGCTTTCAGGAAAAAAGCAATAAGAGTATGATAACAAGAGTATTAGAAGAAAGTATACGAAATAAACTGGGACAAGATAAAGCCATTGTCATCATGGGGGCACGCCAAGTAGGTAAGACTACCTTATTGAAACATCTGTTCAAAGAAAAAGAAGGTATATTGTGGCTCAATGGAGACGAACAGGATACTCGTGCACTTTTTGAAAACATCTCGGCAACGCGTTTGAAGTATATCTTCGGCAATAATAAAACTGTTATCATAGATGAAGCACAACGAATTGAAGACATTGGGATAAGACTTAAACTCATCACAGACCAACTGCCGGACATTCAGCTGATAGCAACCGGAAGTTCTTCTTTCGACCTTGCCAACAAAATCAATGAGCCACTGACCGGAAGGAAATGGGAATATAAAATGTATCCCCTCTCCTTTGAGGAGATGGTAAATCATCATGGACTTATGGATGAGAAAAGACTACTTCCCCACCGACTGGTATATGGCTATTATCCGGACGTAGTGAACCATCCCGGCTCAGAGGTTGAAATTCTGAAACAACTTTCCGACAGTTATTTATATAAGGATATCCTGGATTGGGAACATATAAAGAAAGCCGACAAAATAGTAAAACTATTACAAGCTCTTGCTTTCCAAGTAGGTTCCGAAGTTTCATATAATGAATTAGGGCAACTGTGTGATTTAGATCCAAAGACAGTGGAACGTTATGTCATTTTATTGGAGCAGTCATATATCATCTTCCGCTTAGGATCTTTCAGCCGTAATTTACGAAATGAACTAAAGAGTAGCCGAAAAATATATTTCTATGACAACGGCATCCGCAATGCGGTCATCGCCAACTTTGCATTAGCCGAAACCCGCCCTGATATTGGAGCATTATTCGAAAACTTTATAGTATCGGAACGAATGAAGTTTTTACATTACCACCACCTATGGTATAATACATGGTTCTGGCGCACCACTGCCATGCAAGAAATCGACTTCATTGAAGAAGGCAACGGGCAACTGGCAGCTTATGAGTTTAAATGGAATCCAAAGAGAATCGCCAAAGTACCAAAAACATTTACCAACAGTTACCCGAACGCTACATTCAATGTTATCACGCAAGATAATGTGGAAGAGTTTCTATTATAACATTACCTACCGCCGGTTATTACAGAAATAACTACCGGCAAATACTTCTTTATACTACTTCTGTTTTCAGAATAAACTCTGTATAGAATAAAGCGGATAATTCGTTAACCAATCTTGTTCCCGATAGTCGGACATGGAAAGTCGCACTCCATGCAATCCGGGATTTCTCTCCACAAATGCACGCAGACTTTTAGATTGAAGGTTCTCTTCCGCCTTCACTTCCACCGGAATAATATCCGTCCCATATTGTAACAGGAAGTCAATCTCACCACGAGAATTATCGGATGACCAATAATAAATACTCAATTCCTTTATAGCTTCCAATTGCTGCAATACATACTGTTCCGTGAGCGCACCCTTGTAGTCAGAGAATAGAGCATTTCCGTCGAGCAAGGCTTGCGCGGGCAGGTTGCTCATGGCACACATTAGCCCGGTGTCCAACATAAAGAGTTTGAAAGCCGAAAAATCTTCGTAGGCAGATAACGGCATCTGCCCTTTCTTGGCACGGTTTACTTTGTAGACAAGCCCGGCATCCCTTAACCATTCAATTGCAATTTCAAAATCTTTGGCACGCGCACCCTCCTTCAACTGCCCGTAAATAAACTTCCGGTTCTCTTTCGAGAGTTGGGCAGCAACAGATTTCCACACCATACGGATGCGTGGAACTTCGGAGATGGGAGCATGTTTCGAAAAGTCACGATCATAAGCGTCCAAAATGTTTTGCTGTAACCGACGCACTTTCATCAGGTCTTTGTCCGTAATGAACGATGATACCACTTCCGGCATTCCACCAATATAATAATAGAGTCTAAGATTCTCTTGTAGTTTAGACTGAAAGGCAGATATAAGTTCCCAATCTTTAGATTTCAGCAGTTTTTTCAACTTCTCTTGCCCCAAAGCATCCAGAAACTCAAAAAAAGAGAGAGGATAAAGATCCATGAAGTCCACTTTACCCACTGGAAACGAATCGCCCTCATGCATGGCAATGCCAAGCAGCGAACCGGCTGCCATAATGTGATACTGAGGTGCCTTTTCCTGAAAGTACTTTAATGCAGTAAGGCCACGCGGCGCTTCTTGCAATTCATCAAAGATAATAAGCGTATCCGTGTCTATTACTACATCAGTAGCCAGCTGCAAAGCAAGCAGGATACGTTCAATGTCAAAATCCTTCTGAAATATCTGCTTAATGATTTCATTATCTTCAAAGTTGATATAGGCATATTTACCATATGCGTCTGCTGCAAACTCCTTCATTAACCACGTTTTGCCCACCTGACGGGCACCCCGGAGGATGAGCGGCTTTCGGTCTTTCCTCCCTTTCCATTCATATAGTTCCTTGATAGCTTCTCTTTTCATTGAATTACAAGAGTTTTAATAATAAAACCATCTGGCAAATTTAATGGTTTTATTGGAGAAGGGCAAAGAAAGGGACTTATAAATGCAGCATAATATCAAAAAGTCGTCCTTAAAAGTGCAGATAAATACAGAAAGTCATCCTTATTTTTGTTATAACTATCCGAAAGCTTCACATAGAAAAGGGGGAAAGGACTTTCCGATGTGAAGTCCTTCCCCCCCTTTTTATTCTTATCGGAGAACTTATTTTCTCCTTTATCCTCTCTTTTTCTTCCGCTTTTTGGCAGACTCCACCGCCTCGGCAACCACCGGTTTATTTTCAAATCGTTTGGTGTAGCCGGTGTAATCCGGAACCGTACGTTCGTACATAGGATCTACAAACAACGGACTTGAAATAATATGGTCTGCCGTACTACGGTTACAACAGAAAACGATATTCTCCACACCGGCCAGACGAGTCAATGCCTTTACATCCGTATCATGCGGCTGCAACGTCATAGGATCAGTGAAGAAGAAAAGGTAATCAATCTCACCGTCCACAATGCGGGAACCCATTTGCTGGTCACCGCCCAAAGGACCGGATTTCAGAATGGTAAAGTCCCACTCAACATCGGGATGCTTTTCCTTAAGAGCCTCAAGGATAAGAGTTCCTGTAGTACCTGTACAGTAAAACTTGTGCCCCATAAGCAACTCGGAGTTCCAGAGAACCCACTCAATGAGGTCTTTCTTCATGGCGTCGTGCGCCACCAGTCCAATCTTTCTAACTAATTTTGTCATAAGCCAATACCGTTTAAATAATAAACAATCGGTAAAAAGAAAAAGCTATAATTGCGAGAAAAATTTCTTTCCACGTAAATAATACTGCGCCAAGATACTGCTTTTTGTCCATTCCGGTATCACGGAAAGGGAAGTTTTTTTCAGGTTCTCTTCGCGTGCAGCAGTGAAAGAAGAACGTAACCGACGATATTCACGGCGCGCACGAAGTACAGCCAATGCATTGGGGAACTGGAGTTTAAGAGCAAAATTCAATGCAGCCACATAGTCGAGGACAGCACGAATACGCATCACCGAAGACAAATCTTCCGAAGGCAGGTTCTTGTAAAGCATGACAAGATTATTACGAAAGTTGAGGTAAGTCTTTCGGGGATTTTCTTTCTTTAAAGTAGCACCGCCTACATGATAAACCACACTTTGCGGCACACATACAATCTGCCTGCCACGTGCACGAAGTCTCCAGCATAAGTCTATTTCTTCCATGTGGGCAAAGAATCGTCCGTCCAGCCCTCCGGCCTCACAATAGTCTTTCAGGCGGATAAACAAGGCTGCACCTGTAGCCCAAAATACAGGGATAATGGTATCGTATTGCCCTTTGTCCTCCTCTACCACACCCATAATCCGCCCACGACAGAACGGATAGCCGTAACGATCGAGAAAGCCGCCTGCCGCACCTGCATACTCAAACTTCTCCTTCTGCCGCCAACTCCGTATCTTCGGCTGGCAAGCTGCTGCCTCAGGATGTGCCTCCATATAATCTGCCAATGGCTGAAGCCAATGCTCCGTCACTTCCACATCCGAATTGAGAAGTACCACATACTCAGCATCCACTTCCTGTAAAGCCATGTTATAACCATCGGCAAAACCCTGGTTTTCTTCCAACAGTATCAATCGGACGGTAGGAAACTCCCGGCAAAGCATCTCAACAGATGCATCCGTTGAACCATTATCAGCAACATACACCACAGCACCGTCTGCTTCGGAAAAGCGTACCACGGAGGGAAGAAATGAGCGGAGCATTTCGCACCCGTTCCAGTTTAATATTACAACTGCTATCTTATCCATTTTGTTTCTCCAGTTCTTCACGTTTCAGTTTCCAACGCTTATGAGACCAGAACCAATAGGCAGGAGCACGACGAATCGTTTGTTCCAGACGGCGTACGAAAAGTTCGGTTATCTCCCCTTCAGCTGTCTGTTTAGGGGTCTCGGTCAACAAATCGAAGTAGGCTTTGCAATGTCCTCTGCCCTGTCTCTCCAATTCACAATAAAATACAGGGTAATTCATCATCCTGGCAATACGTTCACCTCCATCCATAAATACGGTTTCCTGGTTCAGGAAAGTAGTCCAGTGGTGAGCTTCGTTACGATTGGGCGATTGATCGGTAATCAAACCAACCACTACATGCTTCCCTTCACGGCGCAACCGGATCACTTCGCGGGCAGTAGAGTGCTTCGGCACATTATAACCACCATGCCGGGCACGGATAAGCTTAAACATTTCGTCCACATACTTATTTCGCAAGGGTTTATACACCTGTAGCGGCACATCTTCCGGCTTCATGAAAGCTCCCATTGCTGTCAACCACTCAAAGTTGGCATAATGGGGAATGAGCACAACAATGCCTCCATGTTTTTCGAGCATGGCAAGATATTCTTCTGTGTTACCATACTCCATACGCCGGGAAAGGTCTTCGAATGACATACGCATCATCTTGATTTCTTCCAGCATATAATCGCAGATGTAGTGATAAAACTCACGCTCAATTTCACGAAGTTCGGCCTGAGACTTTTCCGGAAAAGAATTCTTTAGGTTTTTACGGACCACTCCGCGACGGTAATGCACCACATGGCGCATCAGGAGATAGAGTCCGTCGGACAATATATAGAGTGCCCGGAAAGGAAGCAAAGCCAGCAGCCACATACCTGCGTAAGTCAGCCAGTAGATAAGTTTCGATTTCATACTTTTCTTATACCTTATTATAATAGTAAAGTTCCCTGCAACGCCGTCCCGTCTTCATTGAAATCGCCCAAGCGTACAGATACCACTTGATTGTCCAGTGTATCATTATGGGGAACCTCTACCCGGATATAATTAGCTGTAAAGCCATGCATCGGTGCACCCGGTTTGGAACGTTCCAGCAATACCGGCATAGTTTGTCCGATATAGCGGGCATAGAATGCATGTGTCTTTTCATCCGAAAGTTCCAAAAGGCGCTGACTGCGACGGTGCTTTTCCTCCGGAGTTACTACATGGTCTATCTTCAAAGCCTGTGTACCCGGCCGTTCGGAATAGCTGAACACGTGAAGTTGGGTCACATCCAGACTCTTAATAAATTCATAAGCCTGCTCAAAGTATTCATCCGTTTCACCCCGCGTACCCACTATGACATCCACACCGATAAAAGCGTCGGGCATCATTTCTTTCACTCTCTGCACTTTGGAAGCGAAGAGTTCCGTATCATACCGACGGCGCATCAGTTTTAAAACGTCGTCACTACCGGACTGCAATGGAATATGGAAATGAGGCATAAAGCTGCGGGAATGCGAAACGAACTCTATTATCTCATCAGTCAGCAAATTAGGTTCTATGGAAGAGATACGATAACGTTCAATACCTTCTACCTCGTCCAACGCCTTCACCAAGTCGAAGAAAGTCTCTCCGGTGCTCTTGCCGAAATCGCCAATGTTAACACCGGTCAACACAATCTCCTTTCCCCCTTCGGCTGCAGCCTGACGCGCCTGTTCTACCATAGAGGCAATCGTTCCGTTGCGGCTCCGTCCGCGAGCAAAAGGAATGGTGCAATAGGAACAATAATAATCGCAGCCGTCCTGCACTTTCAGGAAGAAGCGTGTCCGGTCGCCACGCGAACAAGACGGGGCAAACGAACGTATATCCTTCAAAGCGGAAGTGTAGGCCTCGCCGGTCTCGTGCTTCTGCAGATTGCCCAGGTAGTGGAGCAGGACGGCGCAAACGAATGGATGTCTTTCAAGGCTGAAGCGTACGCCTCTCCCGACTCATTTTTTTGTAAATTACCGAGATATTGAAGCAAGTCCTTTTTCTGTTCGGCACCAAGCACCACGTCCACCCCCTCAATCTTTGCAACGGTTTCGGGCTTCAACTGGGCATAACATCCGGTCACAACCACGAAAGCGCCCGGATGTTGCTTCACCAGGCGATGAATAGCCTGGCGGCATTTCTTATCTGCCACCTCCGTCACCGAGCAAGTGTTCACTACACAGATGTCTGCTTTCTCTCCCTTACGTGCCGTACGCACGCCTGCTTCCCGCAGAATCTTACCGATGGTAGAGGTTTCCGAAAAGTTCAACTTACACCCTAACGTATAGTAAACCGCTGTCTTATTTTGAAATATATTGGTATCAATCATATCTATTCTAAACACATTTCTGCCACAAAGTTACATATAATTCTTAGAATTTTCCTACTTTTGCACAAATCATCAATTTTCGTGCAATGATACAAGAGAACTTTATCAAACTCTACGAGCAGAGTTTCCGTGAGAACTGGGACCTTCCTTGCTACACCGATTATGGTGAAGACGAGAGTTATTCCTATGGACAAGTAGCACAAGAAATAGCTAAATTGCACTTGCTATTCAAACATTGCAGCCTGCGCCGGGGCGATAAAATAGCTGTTATCGGCAAAAACAATTCCCGTTGGTGCATTGCTTATATGGCAACCATCACTTATGGAGCCATCGTTGTGCCCATCCTTCAAGATTTTAATCCGAACGATGTACATCATATCGTCACCCACTCCGAATCTGTTTTTCTCTTTACCAGCGATTCCATTTGGGATCATCTGGAAGAAGAACGCCTGACCGGACTGCGTGCCGTGTTCTCCCTTTCTGATTTCCGCTGCCTCCACCAGCGTGACGGTGAAACAATCAACCGTTTCCTCAAACATCTGGACGATGAAATGCATGAAACTTATCCGAAAGGTTTCCGCCGGGAAGACGTACAATATACAACCCTCTCTAATGATAAGGTAATGCTGCTGAACTATACTTCGGGCACCACCGGTTTCAGCAAAGGTGTTATGCTGACAGGAAACAATCTGGCAGGAAATGTCACCTTCGGTATACGTACCGAGCTATTAAAGAAAGGAGATAAAGTATTATCTTTCTTGCCTTTAGCCCATGCCTACGGTTGTGCCTTCGACTTCCTCACGGCCACCGCCGTGGGAACCCATGTCACACTTCTGGGAAAAGTCCCCTCCCCCAAGATCCTGATGAAAGCTTTCGAGGAGGTAAAACCCAATCTTATCATTACCGTACCGCTTGTTATCGAGAAAATCTACAAAAATGTTATCCAACCCGCCATCAATAAGAGAACTATGAGGTGGGCGCTCAGCATTCCTTTGCTCGACGGACAAATCTACGGGCAAATCCGTAAAAAACTGGTAGATGCCCTAGGCGGACGTTTCAAAGAAATCATTATCGGCGGGGCTGCCATGAACCCGGAAGTGGAAGAGTTCTTCCACCGCATCAAGTTTCCGTTCACTATCGGTTACGGTATGACAGAATGTGCACCATTAATCAGCTACGCTCCCTGGAACGAATTCGTCCCGACTTCTTCCGGTCGTGTACTCGACATCATGGAAGCCCGGATTTATAAAGAAAATCCGGAAGCTGAAATTGGTGAGATACAAGTGCGAGGCGAAAATGTAATGGCAGGATATTATAAAAACCCGGAAGCCACGAAGGAAGTTTTTACCGAAGACGGCTGGCTGCGTACCGGTGACTTGGGAAAGCTGGACGAAAATAATAATCTCTATATCCGTGGCCGCAGCAAGACCATGATTCTCAGTTCCAGCGGGCAGAATATTTTCCCCGAGGAAATTGAAGCACGTCTCAACAATCTGCCATTCGTTCTGGAAAGTCTGATTATCGAGCGTAATAAGAAACTGGTCGCTTTGGTTTATGCAGATTATGAAGCGCTGGATTCCCTTGGCCTGAACCAAACGGAAAATATCAAAACCATTATGGATGAGAATCTGAAAAACCTGAATAACAGTGTGGCCAGTTACGAAAAAGTAAGCCAGATACAGCTCTACCCTAACGAATTTGAGAAAACCCCAAAAAGGAGTATCAAGCGCTACTTATATAACAGTATTGCAGTAGATTAGTATGTTATTAAACATACAAAAAGTCGTCAAAAGGGGCTAACCTCCAAAAAAAACATAAAAAAAGTTGGGATTTGGAGAACAACCTATCAAAAAAGTACATACCTTTGCAGCGTTTTAATAAAGCAATTGATTGTATTACGTTTTTAAAAAAGCAAAGAAAATGAAAAAATTAGTTTTGATGGCTGTAGCTATTGTAGCAGTATCTTTCGCATCTTGTGGTAACAAACAAGCTGACGCTGAAAAAGCAACAGCAGATTCTATCCGTATTGCTGACTCAATCGCAGCAGTAGAAGAAGCAGCTGCAGCAGCAGCTGAGGCAGCAGCAGCCGCAGCAGCTGACACTGTAGCAGTAGATAGTGCAGCAGTTGTAGCTGAATAATTTCAGAACAACACACTGAGAGAATTGAAAGTCTGACGTGCGAAAGCACGAACAGACTTTTTTTATACCCTTTTGTTTCCTTAGCCCTACAATTTTTCCTACATTCATATTCTTATTTATTTTAAATTATTCTTATCTTTGCTTGGCAACATTAAATAATAACCTTATGAAAATAAAACCGTCAAACAAATTAAAATACTTAGCGACAGAATATAAGTTGGGTGACTTCTTCCGCAATTTCATTGCAGTAGTATTAGGCATTATTCTCACCTTTGCCGGAAGCGACTGGATTACAGAACGCAACACCCAAAAGGAAATAAAGAAATCACTGCAACTGGTGAAAAGTGAGCTTCTTCTGAATAGGGAAGAAATAGAAGCTATGGGAAACAGAGTAACTTTGGAACAACGTGCCGCAAATTATCTTTTTGAGAATAAAGACAATGCAAGTAGAATACCTAAGGATTCCATTAATAAATATTTCCCTCTTCTTTTTCAATGGAGCAAATTCACATTCACCAATGATGCCATAGAAATGCTCAAAGCTTCTGCACTTATTCAAAAAATTCAGAACAAAGAACTTGCCCTGCAAATAATCAAAGCATACGGAGCCATCAAAGCCGCTGAAACATCTTTTGAAACATATAGTAATATAAAAGATCATGTGCAAAACGACTTCAATGATAATCCCAAAGTAAAGTCTTATGCATACAACCTGACGAGGCTAAGAGAAAAAACCGAAGATATCGTAAAAGACTTAGAGCAACAACTTCATCTTCTATTTACCCTACCGGAAGGTTTACAACTCCTTCAAGCAATCCCCAATATACAAAAAGCACGAATTTATTTCGCCTGTGTAGAAGAAATCGATAAAACAATCGAAGCTATCGAAAAAGAATGCGAATAAACCAACAGCTGAAAGAATAAATGAAAAAGAAACTGAAAGAACTCATTACATCCCCTACCACAACAAGACGATTAGGAGATTTTATCTGTAATTTTACAGCAGTAGTATTAGGCATCATTATCACTTTCATAGGCAGTGATATGATCCAAGAACACAATAAAAAGAAAGAGGTTACACAAGCTTTACAATTGGTGAAAAGCGAATTGCTCATCAACAAAGAAATAATAGAGGATATGAAGGAATTAGAGATATTCAACAAACAAGGAGCACGCTATCTGCTTCAATATAAGGACAGAATAAATGAGACATCCTCAGATTCTTTAAACTATTACAATTATTTTCTTTTCCAATCAAGAGACTTTCTTCCTCTTACCGACGCTATGGAAATGCTCAGTGCATCTTCTCTAATGCAAAATATTGAAAGCAAAGAGCTTGTTGTTCAAATCATTCAGGCGTATGCCGTTATTAAAAGTTCACATAAGTTTTATGAAGGCTTTTCCAAAACAAAAGAAAATATGACAGCAAAACTTAGCGATCGACAAGATTTTCAGGAATTCTCTAATAAAGGTAAGACGACGCTGAGGGAAACCTGGAATTTTGTTTTTAACCTCCCGGAAGGCCTTGCTGCCATACGGCAAATCTCCTATATACATGATGATCCGCAGCTTACGTACAACCATCACCTAGAATTAATTGACGAAACCATCAAAAGAATTGACAAGGAGTATTAGGTGACGTTAAAAAATAAAGTGGTATAATGGGCGTTCTATTTTTTTCCAATAGGAAATTTCTTTCCCAATAGGAGAAAAAGAATTTAGTAATAGACTAATAATACGAATCAATAGTTGAATTTAGTTTCTCTCAGGTGCGGGTTGATTTCTTTCAGAGCGGTTTTGAATTAAATGCTCATTTATATGTACCAAGTTATTTTTAAGCATTACTAAGTTAACATACTTATCACATCCGGTAAATGCTTATCAAAAATAAAAAAGCCCGGCTCCTCTCGGAAACCAGACTTTTTCTATATATGAAGTATTCAATTATGCTTCTTCAGCAACAACTTCGAAAGGAATTTCTACAGAAACTTCCTTGTGCAGCTTAACGATAGCTTTGTACTGGCCAACTTCTTTCACAGCGTCTTTTACAACGATGATCTTACGGTCAATTTCATGACCTAATTTAGCCAATTCTTCTGCAATCTGGATGTTACCAACAGAACCGAAGATAGTACCGGTTGAGCTAACTTTAGTAGCGATCTTCAAAGATACGCCTTCCAATTTAGCTGCCAATGCTTCAGCATCCTTCTTGATTTTTTCCAATTTGTGAGCACGTTGCTTCAAATCTTCAGCCAACATTTTCTTTGCAGCAGGAGAAGCAATCACAGCTTTACCTGTCGGGATGAGGTAGTTACGACCATAACCAGACTTAACAGTTACGATATCGTTCTTATAACCCAAGTTTACAATGTCTTCTTTCAATATAAT